>Ga0209629_10001090_pt1 | contig 16411 bp, 12 predicted proteins | sample TergutCu122P5_FD_187286 | JGI IMG/M metagenome (GOLD analysis project Ga0209629, IMG submission 187286) | Cubitermes ugandensis P5 segment gut microbial communities from Kakamega Forest, Kenya - Cu122 P5 (SPAdes) (version 2) | ecosystem: Host-associated > Arthropoda: Insects > Digestive system...
AAAACCTATTATAATGTTTTTTCCAGGAATATACGATGAGGAATTAAAGCTATTTTCTGATATAACAGGTAACAATTATTATCACGGATTTAAGTTAATTGAAAGATAAGGTGATTTGTTTTGAAGATTATCAATTTATTTAAGAAGGATATAAATAGGAACATACAAGGTGTAATAAAAATAGGTCAGGATTCCGATTATGTAATTAAAAATGAACTAGAAGAGTATGTGGTTACCAGTGAGCTAAAGAAGCATTTTGATGTTTTTTTTGAGAATTATAAGGATGCCATATATACTCCGACGGATAAAATAGGGGTTTGGATATCTGGTTTTTTTGGAAGTGGGAAATCTCATTTTCTTAAGATATTGTCTTATTTATTATCCAGTAGCTTCTACCAGGGAGCTTTAGCTGTGGATTATTTTATTAATAAGATTAGTGATGAAAAACTTCTTAAAAACATGAGAGAAGCAAGTCTAGTCAGTGCAGATGTTATTTTATTTAATATTGATTCAAAAGCAGATTCCGATTCTAATAACAACAAAGATACCATAGTAAAAGTTTTCATGAAGGTCTTTAACGAGATGGAGGGATATTGTGCAAGCATGCCCTGGATAGCTGAATTGGAAAGGCGCATGAATAAGGATGGAATCTATGAAGATTTTAAGGAGAAGTTTAAAGAATTAAGCGGCATGGATTGGACCGAGGGAAGAGAAAGCTATTATTTTGAAGAAGATAGCATAATCGGAGCTCTAACGCAAACTACTAAGATGACAGAAGATGCTGCAAGAAGCTTTTATAATAGAGCAGAGAGCGAATATTCCTTGAGCATAGAAGAGTTTGCCAGAAAAGTAAATGAATATATCAAGGCTAAAGGTGATAATCATCATGTCATTTTTTTATGCGATGAAATTGGTCAGTATATTGGCAATGATGGCAATTTAATGCTAAATTTGCAGACTTTAGTTGAAAACCTGGGAAGCTTGTGCAAGGGGAAAGCTTGGGTAATAGCTACCAGCCAGCAGGATATAGATTCCATCACAAAGGTAAGCAGGGATAATTTTTCAAAGATAATCGGTCGTTTTGATACAAGACTGTCATTATCTTCTGCAAATGTGGGCGAGGTTATCAAGAAGAGGCTATTAGAGAAAACCGATGTAGCAAAAGAAAAATTGAAGCTTTTATATGCTGATACCAGTGCTATAATTAAAAACCTTTTGACATTTTCTCAAGATACTCCTGAAAAGAAACTATATAAAGACGAAGAGGAATTTATAGATGTTTATCCATTTATTACATATCAATTCAACTTGCTTCAAGCAGCTTTTACAGGGATAAGGACTCATGGAGCTTCCGGGAAGCATTTATCAGAGGGGGAGCGATCTCTTCTTTCAGCATTCCAGGAAGCAGCTATGAAATTTGAAAATCATGATGATGGAATACTGATACCTTTTCAGGCTTTTTTTAAAACCATCGAATCATTTTTAGATGTGGGCATCATAGTCGTAATAACTCACGCTGAAGAAAATCAAAACCTTATACCATTTGATATTGAAGTGTTAAAGGTTTTGTTCATGATAAAGTATGTGGAAATACTCCCTGCCAATATTGAAAATATATCTACTATAATGATTGAGAGCATCTACCAGGACAAAATCGAGACTAAAAAGAGGATCGATGAATCCCTTAGGAGGCTTGAAAAGGAAAGGCTCATAATTAAAAATGGTGATGAATATATTTTCTTAACCAATGAAGAGCAGGATGTAAACCGTGAGATTAGAGAGATTAAAATCGATACCAGCGATATGGTCGATAAAATTGGAGAGGAGATATTCTCTATACTTTTCGGAACTAATAAAAAATATCGCTATAATGATAGATACGATTTTTCTTTTAACACTCTTGTGGATGATAAGGCAAGAGGGATTCAAAAAGAAGAACTTGGTGTGAATGTGGTGACTCCTTTATATGCAAGCGGTAGTGATATATCAACTCAGGAGCTTCTTTCCATGTCTATACGCCAGCAGAATATAATCGTAGATATGCCGGAGGATTACTCTTATTTTGACGAACTGGAACAGGCTCTTCAGATAGATCAATACATGAGGAAAAATGCCGGAAAATCTTCTTTGCAATCTATAGCTGAGATAAGAGCGAGTAAATCTCAAGAAGCCTTGAAAAGAAAAGAAAGGTGCAAGGATCTTCTGACTGGAAACTTAAGAAAAGCAAACATTTATTTAAATGGCAAGAAGATGGATATAAGGGAAAAAGAACCTGGCGAGAGGATAAATGATGCTTTTAAAGATTGCATCGAAATCTATTATAATAAATTGAATTATATAACAAAGCCTTTTAACACTTTGGATGATTTGAAAAGGGTTATTTCATCTGATAGCTCTTCTCAGACAATAATGGAAGGTATTGGTCTAGAGGATGATAATGCTCTTGCTTTGGATGAGATGCTTAAATTTGTTGAAATAAATAGCCTTAGAAACATTCAAACCACTGTTAAGACTTTGATGGAGCATTATAATAAGATTCCATATGGCTGGAAGGACATGGATATTCAAGGGATCATTTTAACACTTTTTAAAAAGCAGAGCATTAAGCTTGAGTTTGGCGGAGGTGTTTTAAGTAAAGGGGATTCTAATCTTTTAAATTATGTGACTAAGAGGGATTATCTGGATAGGACTCTGGTGAAGATCCGCAATAAAGTTGGGACTGCTGTTTTAGCGAGCACCAAAAACCTTATTAAGGAATTGTTTAGCACTTTTAACATGCCTAACGACGAGGAAGGACTCATGGCTAAATTTAAGGAGCTTTCTGAAAAGGAACTTAATGAAGTTGAGTTTAACATAAACGATATGTTGAGAGAATATAAAGGAAATAGATACCCTGGGCAGGATATACTTTTAAGTGGAAAGGCTCTATTTGAAGAGCTGATTAAAGTAAATAATGTTGAGGATTTTTACGATTTACTTGAAGATAAAAAGGATGAGCTTTTAAATTACGAGGAAGATTCTGTGGATATTAGGAAGTTCTTTAAAAGCCAGAGGGATATTTTCGATAAGGCTATTAAGATGGTGGAAATATATGAGTCCAACGGCTCTTATGTGGACGATGCCAAGATAAATGAGATTTTCGGCGATATTAAGAAAATAGTGTGCATGGATAAACCTTATGGAAATATAAATAAGCTGCCAGAATTATCAAAAGCGTTTGAGGATAAATTTAGTCAGCTTTTAGAGAGGGAATGCGAGCCAATTAAAAGGGATGTGAAAAATGATTTTATTGCAGTTAGAGACGAGTTTGGGAAGGCAGAGTTAATCGATAAATTTGCTAAAAAGATAGATGATGGGTTTAATAATTTAATCAATAGGCTGGATGAAGTTAACAAAATACCGGAAGCAATTTCTATTAGGGAGGAGAGTCGCAGGCTTAAAGTTTATTTTCTTCAGAAACTTGGGGAAGAGCAGAGGGAAAAGGTATTAGCTCAAAAAAAGAGAAATGATTTGGCAAGTGAGACCGAGAATGAGTACAATGCTACTGAAAAAGAGAAAGTTAATTTTGTAGTGAAGCAATTTAAATTAATCGACCCTAAGGATTTGTTTACTGGTATAACTGAATTTTCAAGCTTAGAGGATATCGAAAGGATCCTCGATGATTTAAGGGAAAAATTAAAAGGGGAGCTTGAGGAGAATTATATTATTAAGATAGTTTAAATAACTATGTGTTTGAAAAAAATGGTGTAAAAGAATATTGGATAGTGGAACCTAAATTTAAATTAATTGAACAATATGTATTAGAAAATGGCATATATAACACTAGGCCTATGGTGACTTTATTTGATAGCGACGATGAAACAATAGTAAAATCCACGGTATTTGAAGGATTAGAAATAGATCTAAATGAAATATTTAATGATTAGCTTATTTATTAGTATACTTTTCTCACGGTGACACCACTAGGTAAAAGTTTAACGAAAAATTACTCATTGGTATATTTAAATCTAATTTGAGTATCATGTATTTTTAATAGGTCAAGTTTTAGTTATCCGCTTGGAAAACCAGAACTTGACCCGAATTCTTTTTATAGTGATCAATAAGGGCTGACACGGTGTCGGCTCTGGATTAAATCTGTTTTCAAAAATACCAAATATTGCTTAAGAACCAATTAAGTGTATAGGCTTTTTGCAGCTTATACACTTAATTATTTTCTTTAATTTTAAATAGCTTGCTTTCTTGAGATAATTCTACCACAACATGTGCGTTTTCAAGTGTCTCCACAGGAAGTTTATCTTTAAGTATCGATACTATCAATTGAATATTTTTATCTTTAACAAATTCAGCAACTTGGATCAGTTGGTTGTCATGCATTAATTCCTTTTTATCATTGAGCAAAAAATGCAAACAGGATAAGTGTTCTTCATCTGCAAAGAGTATGTATGCTAAATCAAAACATAATATCTCCCCTTGTTTTTTCCCTGAGCTAATATTAGAGTTAAATGCATCAAATTTATAAAGAAGTTTATTATCCTTATTGAAAATCTTATCATATTTTAACAAGTAACTTTCATTATATAATTTTTGTGAAATGTTAGAAAAATGCTTATTGAATTTTATTATTTGTGTTTTTAAAAGTTCTTCAAAATCATTAGAAAATAAAAAATCATCTATTGCTTTAGCTTCATTATTTAATTGAGTAATATTAGCATTTACTTCGTTTAATTGAGAAATTATACTCTCATATTCTCCTTTAAGGCGATATTTTTCATTTAATTCCTCAATTATTCTTTCTAGATCTTCGTATGAATCATTTTTGGAAAGCTTATCAGTAAGTTCTTTTTCATTTTTAAGTAAGTTATTCATCTCTAATTCTTCTGAAGCTATTCTATTTAGTAAAGAAGGTAAATCTGAAGCAATAAACCTTGCCTTTTCTACAAGCATGTTATTGTGATAAGCTACCAAATCTTCAAAAGTCTTTTGTATACCAGTTATATTAAGAGTAGCTTCAGAATAAAGGACTTTTAACTGATTTAGGTCAATTGATGATATACTTTGCTCTAATTCTGCCTTTGCTTCTTCGATGATAGACTTTCGTATTTTTAGTCTACTTATAGTAGAACTTATTTTATTTATCTTGTATTTTATTGAATTAAGTTTATCAAGGTCAGTTTCAAAGCTTTCATTTAAATTGAAATTTGATTTTTTTTCATTTAAAATCGTTATCTCATCATCAATCGCAGCAAGAGCCATTTCATAAGCTGTTTTAGTTTGCTTATATTCTAAACGTTCCTTAAAAGTTTCTTCTTGCTTAATTTTTGAAAGTAACACCTGCTTTTTTGCACCATCATTATAAGTACAGCCAAATAAGAACAAATACAAAGTCTCATACTCAACATCAGAAGTGAAATTACTTAAAGTTTTAAGGGTATTGTTTATATTTTCATCTTTATACCTGATGTTATGTGAGATTATTTGCTTAAATGTTGGCTTTTCGGATTTTTGATTTGGAAAAATTAATTTAAGAAGCTCACTGTCAAAATCTTTTTCAAGTATAGGTTGACCATTGATTCTTCGAATAGCTTCTTTTCCTTTTAAAAAATTTCTTTCAATTACAATTTCCTTAGCATTAGCATCGTTTAAATTTTCAGATAAAATTAAAGTGATTAAAACCTCATCTTTAATCAAAAAATTCTTCACTAAATTATAAACTGCATTCTTATTTTCAGCATCAGTATAAACTATAGATGGTTTTCCACCTAAGCAAAAATAAATTAATTTTAAAATTGTGGTCTTGCCAACGTTATTACCGGTTTGCTGCCTATCAGAAGAAGGTGTATTGTCGATAATAAGGTTCATACCAATTTTAAATTCCAGATCTCTTATTAATTCACCATGGCTTGTTATTTTTAAATTCTTTATAAACATAGTTCTACCAATCCATTCTCGTTTATTTTAGCTAAATTTATAAGGTATAGCCAATCTAAACTCAGCATAAAAGTCATAAAAGACATGTTATTTACATTTTTTACCTTTTGATACAAATCAAGTATTGGCTCTTTTTTATTAAGTTTAAGCTCCTTTAAAACTATAGAGCCATTGTAATAAATGCTGTATTCTGGATGTATATTATCTGGTAATAACATGACTATAGCCCTCCGGATTTTTAAAAATTTTGCATCTTATAAATGCATCCACAACCAATATATTTGTGCACATATCCAATTCTTCAAAAGGAATTTCATTATAATTCTTACTGTTTTTAATAATTTCTACTAAGGCATCAACAATAGCTAAAAATAAATCGTCTGTATTGTCATATTCTTTTGATAATTTTACATATTGATTCTTTATTATATGAAAAACAGATATACTTTTATTCACTCCTTCTTTATCGAATTCAGAATATATTTTATCTAGCTTATCATAATGAATTTTATATTCATTAATTGTTTCTTGAACTCTCGATAAAGAGTTATATTCAATTTTTTTATCGATATTAAATGCATTTATTTCCGGGGATTGAAGATCAAATGATAAATTTTCATTGGCAAGTATATTAACTATTTTTGCCAAATTACTATCAATTCTTTCTTCTTGAACTTCTGTTCCAAGCTCTAATTTAATAAAGTTGTACACTTTTTTAAGTTTTTCTATTTTCAAGTCCCAAATATTTTTTAAACTCATAACAATATCGATTATATCATCTGATGGTAAGAAAGTTATATTATAGGGGTTAGTAAATGTTTTCGTTCTCAATGCATGTGCATCTTTTGAAATGGCTAAAAATATAAAATGATAGTCATTATATTGCTTAAAAATATCTTTAGCTAATGAATTTTCTATTTTTTCCTTTGTACAGGTTGCAGAAACTTGAAGGATGATTTTATTCTTTTTATCAATTAAATCTATTCCTTTGATATTATGAATTTTAGCATTTAAATTTTCTAATTTAAAACCAAAAATAATATTAAGAAAATCCTTAAAAAAAGTCTCGGAATGGATGTTTAAATCTAAAAGATTAAGTTTCCCAAGCACTTCTATGTTATATGCTAAGTTATTTAATTTTTCTGCTATATAACGGAAATAAATATCTCTATTCATTATAGATGCCCCATTTTCTATTTTAAATAAATTGCTCATGCTAGGTTACAGTATTTTAGGTAGCATATAAAATTCAGACTATTTAAATAATATTTTTATGACTAGTATACTCTAAAAATTATTGCTATTTATTATAAATATTAACATTTTATATAAAATTAATCAATAATTTCTAAATTTGTACTTAATTCTATTTGTAACAATTGTATGAATACGTTTTAACTATTTAAAATGACTGCTATATCTGTTAAAATTGATTAATATTGTATTAATAAAAATAAAAACGAGGATCTAACGATACTATGGATAAATCAAGAATTAAGAATTTTGCGACAAATGCTAGAAGAAGTTTAATCGATCAAATTACGCAAAAAGCTTTTGAAATTGGAGTTCTAAATGATAAAGCTGTGCAAGTTAATGAAGTGACAGATGGATTTATTTATAAGGATATAACTTATGGAAAAAGTGAATTAAGCCAGAGGCAACAACTTATAAAAATGATAAAACTTAGGGCTGATGGGAATGATTATAAATATGGATACAAACTGATTATGGAAGAAGTCGCCTATACTTGGTTTAATAGATTCATAGCCCTAAGATTTATGGAAGTAAATGATTATTTACCTTCTGGAATTCGAATACTATCAAGTTTGCATGAGGGTAAGATGGAACCGGATGTCATTTCTGAAGTTTATAGCTTGGATTATATTGATTTTAACGAGGTTGAATTATTACAAAATGATACTGAGAAGCTTTATAAATATATCTTGATTTCTCAGTGCAATGCTTTGTCAAAAATAATGCCAAAGATGTTTCAGAAGATTGCGGATTATACAGAGATTTTGCTTCCGGATAAGCTATACACTAAGGGAGGCATTGTCTATGATCTAATCAATGGTATTTCAGAGAAGGATTTTAAGGAGCAAGTCGAGATCATTGGATGGCTTTATCAGTATTACATATCGGAGAAGAAAGATGAGGTCTTTGCTAATCTGAAGAAAAATATAAAGATCTCAAAAGAAAATATTCCAGCTGCTACACAACTTTTTACGCCAGATTGGATTGTTAAATATATGGTGGAGAATTCTTTAGGGAGGCTTTGGATAGAGAACTCTAAGGATAAATCCATTAAAGAACATTTTAAGTATTATTTAGATGAGGCTGAGCAAACTGAAGAGGTTAGAAGACAATTAGACGAGATGAGGATTAAAGATCTAAAGCCAGAGGATATTAAGATAATCGATCCCTGCATGGGCAGTGGGCATATTTTAGTGTATGCTTTTGATGTTTTTTATATGATCTATGAGAGCTTAGGATACTCACAAAGGGATATTCCTAAACTTATTTTAGAAAACAATATCTATGGACTTGATATAGACGAGAGGGCAGGGCAGCTTGCTTATTTTGCTTTGATGATGAGAGGCAGGAAGTATAATAGAAGGTTCTTTAGGGATAAAGTAGAGGCAAATGTTTATTCTTTTGAAGAGACGGATGGAATAAAAAAAGACCATTTTAGATTTATGGGAAGCAATATATCGGATAAGGCTTTATGGTATAAACTTTATGGCGATTTTTGCTATGTCGTGGATTTGTTTGTTGATGCTAAGGAGTTTGGGTCTATATTGAAGTTCGATAGGGAACTTGATGTGGAGAAATTAGCTCTGTTTGTAAAAAATGATTCTTCAGGGGATCAGATATCTGATGAAACATTAGGGATTGAAGAGTCTAAGGAGTGGCTTATTAGAATTTTGGATATAGTTAGGGTGATGATGCAGAAGTATGATGTTGTGGTGACTAATCCTCCTTATATGGGTAATGGTGGGATGAATGCTAAGCTTTCGGATTATTTGAAGAAGAAATATCTGAGTACTAAATATGATTTGGGAGTAGTATTTATTGAAAAGTGTGGAGAGTTTTTAAAGAATAATGCATATCAAGCAATGATTACACAGCATTCATTTATGTTTTTATCTAGCTTTGAGAAATTTAGAGAACAGTTATTTAAGAAAAACTTAATCAATATGGCTCATTTAGGAGCAAGGGCTTTCGAAGAAATTGGTGGAGAAGTTGTTCAAACTGCAAGCTTTGTCTTTAGGAATAATGATGTAGAGAATTATAAATCTTTATATGTGAGGCTAGTCGATTATATTGGGCAAAAAACAAAAGAGGATGCTTTTTTAAGTGGAGAAAATAGATATTTTGCAATAAAAGAAAATTTTGCTAAAATTCCTGGAATGCCTGTGGCTTATTGGGTTAATAACAAAATATTTTGTTTATTTATAAATGATAATCTTGACCATTTTGCTGATATAGTTAAAGGATTAGATACTTGTGATAATGCTTTATTCGTTAAGGATTGGTTTGAAGTTAAACAACTTAAAGTAAGTTTTAAAGAATATTCTATTGAAAATAAATTTAAATGGTATCCTTATTGTAAAGGTGGAGATTATCGTAAATGGTATGGAAATTTGGAAAAAGTTGTGTTATGGGAAAATAATGGTGCAATATTAAGGAATTTAAGAAGTGAAAATGGAAAAATTAAGTCACGACCACAAAATATTAGGTTTTATTTTAAAACTGGTTTAACTTGGTCAACTGTATCAGGCTATAAAGTATCTATGAGGTATATGGAAAATACTATTTTTGGAGGTGGGGGTTCTGGTTTATTTTGTAAAATCAAAAATTTTAATTATTTATTTGCTTTTTTAAATTCTGAAGTTGCATTATTTTTATTAAATATACTCAATCCTACATTGAATATTTTAGTAGGTGATATTAAAAATTTACCTATTATAATTGATGAAAAATATACAATTGATGTTGATAAAATAGTAAATCAAAATATTTCCATCTCCAAACTCGATTGGGATGCCTTTGAAACCTCCTGGGACTTCATCAACCACCCCTTAACCATCGAATATGAACTAAATGTAAATGCAATTATAGCAAAATGGGACACCAAAGTTAAAATCCACTGCACCATCGAAGACCAATTCAACCTCTGGACTGAATTTACCACAGAGCAATTTGCAAAACTTAAATCCAACGAAGAAGAGCTAAACCGCATCTTCATAGAAATCTATGGCTTGCAAGATGAACTAACCCCAGAAGTCGCAGATAAAGATGTCACGATCCGCAAAGCCGACCTAACCCGAGATATCAAGAGCCTAATCTCCTATAGCGTTGGCTGCATGTTTGGACGTTATTCCTTAGACACTAATGGTTTAGTATATGCAGGTGGTGACTTTGATATCACTAAATATAAATCTTTTATTCCTGATGAAGATAATATTATCCCAATCACCGAAGAAGAATACTTTGACGACGATATCTTAGTTCGCTTCACTGAATTTATAAGAAAATGTTTTGGTGAAGAGACTTTAGATGAGAATCTCGAATTCATTGCTAAAGCCCTCTACCCAAACAGCACAGCTACACCAAGGCAATCCATCAGAAAGTATTTCCTCTCAGATTTTTACAAAGATCATATAAAAGTGTACCAAAAGAAGCCAATCTACTGGCAATTTGAGTCTGGAAAGCATAATGGCTTCAAAGCTTTAATTTATCTTCACAGATACGACAAATACACTGTAGCGAGGGTAAGAACAGACTATCTTCACAGCATTCAAAGGAGTTATGAATCAGAAATAAAGAGAATGGATATGCTTTCAAATTTAAGCACCACAGGAGTAAAGGATAAAGCCACATTTAAGAAATCCATAGAGGCATTGCAAAAGAAAATAGATGAACTTAGGAGCTATGATCAAGCCATAGCCCACATCGCAAACCAATCGATAGATCTTGATCTAGACGATGGCGTAACTGTGAATTACTCCAAATTTCAAAATATCGAAGTAATCCAGTCTGGTGGAAAAGGAAATATAAAAATAGACCTTTTGGGTAAAATTTAGATAAGAGAGATTTTGAAATCTTTCTTATCTAATCGAATTTCTTTAATATTACTTCTTTTTTACTAAACAATAGCTCAATATCGAATTGACTTAAAATATTTAATCCTAATACACCTAATGAAAAACTTTCTTCTGGAAATGTATGAGCATAAACTTCAATATCATTTAATTCAAAATCTCCTATTTTAATTTTTTCAAGTTCTAACTTATTTACAAACTCAACACCAGATGCGGTAGTAATTCTTCGTTTATTTTTAAATTCAAAATCATAACCTAATTGATACAATATGTCTTTTGATAAAGTTGTTACACTTGCTCCAGTGTCTAATGTTAGATCGATATTTCGATATATTTTTTTATTGCAATTCCAGAGTCCTACTTCAACCATCAAGAGTCCGTCGCCATACAAAATCATATCTAAAGTACTTTTATTCATAGTATGACGCTAACCCCTTCTGGAATTTCTCCTATGTAGGTTATATACGTTCTGCTTATTTCGTTTTTATACTGTTCCATTTCTCTAATAACTTTATCTCTACGCTCACTATGGAGGACTACTTCACCTCCAACAGTTCTATGGTTTTTTCCTTCTGTACAATTGATCATGAATACCCACTCACCATCATATTTTTGTTTTATTTCATCCATTGTTAAATACATAAAAAATTCTCCTTTCTCGAATTAATTAAATATCTCTAAGTATTCTTATTATTTACTCTACATCCTCAAATACTTCCGATAAGTCAATTTCTAAATCATTAAATAGTCCTGGTCTAAATCTTGAGATAATAGCCTTCCTTTCATCATCTGGCATTTCTTCCATTTGCTTTTCAGTATAATAAGAATATACATTGCTTAATTTAAACGAATTACCAGATAAAAAATAAACGATTATTCTTTTTGACTCATTATAGTGATTCATATTTGGTCTAGACATCATATATATCTTGCCATTAATCATTTCATAATCACGTTCATCTTTTAGAGAGTATTCGCTCATTCTATGTCCTCCCGATATTTTATATTTAATGAGATTATAAACTTCTGTACTATCAATTTCAAGTTCAAGAGCTCAATCTAAATTTTAATATTTATTGCATAATTAGGTTAATATGAATTTATCAGAGATAATCACTTAAAGTATATGCTTCTCTGACGTGCTATGTTACCCTACATGTTTCCACAACAGGTAAGTATTGATAAAATTGTGTATATTTAGCGAATTTCTATGGTTCATTATTTATTGTTAATGTATTATAATATAAATAAAAGATCATATAGATTAACCAAAAAGTGAAGTGATTAAAATCAGTAAAGAAAACAGGAATAGCGAAAATGATACCAACAGGGAATACAAAAATGATATCTTCCGATACTTATTTATGGAAGGTAAGAATTTCGTTTCCTTATACAAAGAGATGACTGGTATTGAAATGCCTGCTGAAGATATAGAGTTCTTTGATACATCTTCAATACTATTCGTTAAAGAGTATAGAAATGATGTATCTTTTTTAACAAAAGATTGTAGGTTTTTCATCTTAATTGAGCATCAATCAACCCTTTCAGAAAATATGGCTATCAGACTATTAATATATTATGTAGAATTACTAAAAATGTATATAAAGCTGAATGATCTCAATTTATTCTCTACAAAAGCACAGAAAATACCATCTGTCGAATTCTTTGTGGCATATAATGGATGCAAGCCACAAAATGACTATGTTCAAGAGATAAAATTAAATTTTCTTAAAGAGACAGAAGATTTAAGCGTCAAAGTACATGTAAAGAATATAAATTATGATCACATAAAATCAAAAGATGAAAAAAGCACATTTACAGGATATTCTTTTTTCATGGATCGTATAAATAAATGCAAAGACGCAGGAATGTCAGCTGAAAAAGCATTTGAAAAGGCAAAAAAAGAATGTTTAGATAATGGTTTATTGATTGATTATCTTAATAGAAAGGAGTTTGTAAATATGGCCATAGGAATGTATACTACTGAACAAGAAAAAGAAGATGCGAGAGAAGAAGGCATTGAAATAGGCATAGAAAAAAGAAATAAAGAAATAGCAGAACGATTATTGAAAATAGGGCTAACGATAAAACAAGTAGCACAAGGCACAGAATTATCAGAAGAAGAAGTTATGAATATAAAAATGCAGTTAAAAATATAAACGCAAACAGAAGATCATTAATACAACCCAAAAGATAAAAAAAGAGAATGAATTAAGTTAAACCTTAAAACCATTCTCTTTTTTGATAAAAAAATCTAATTAATAAAATATCTCTAAGTATTTTGATATAAAGTATCATCAATTTTATCATCAAAGGATGAAGCAATAGAATCTTTTGTTATAAAATAATTTGTCATTATGGTTTCAAATATTCTGTTTGACACGATTGACATGCTTTTCACATTTCCCATTTTTATATATCCAAACATAATTATTTACTCTACATCCTCAAATACTTCCGATAAGTCAATTTCTAAATCATTAAACAATCCAGGTCTAAATCTTGAGATAATAGCCTTCCTTTCATCATCTGGCATTTCTTCCATTTGCTTTTCAGTATAATAAGAATAGACATTGCTTAATTTAAAAGAATTACCAGATAAAAAATAAACAATTATTCTTTTTGATTCTGGATCTACAATCCAATACTCTTTGACACCAGTTTTACAGTACACATCTTTTTTTTCTCCTAAGTCTTTTACACCTGTACTTGGCGATAGTATTTCTATTACTAAATCCGGTGCACCATAGATTGCCTTATATTTTTTTTTGCCCTTATCACATAACACTACAATATCGGGTATAAAATTATTTTCATCATCAAAGAAAACATCAGGTTTACTATATACTTTGTATGTTTTTCCTTTAAGAAAATTCTTGAATATTCCAAGTATGTTACCTGAAATTGTTATGTGATTCATATTTGGTCTAGACATCATATATATCTTGCCATTAATCATTTCATAATCACGGTCATCTTTTAGAGTGTATTCGCTCATAATGTGTCCTCCAAATACTTCTTTAATGAAATTATAAACTTCCATAATTTTAAATTCAATCTTATTTTAAACAATCTACACTATTTAACAATGCTTTCATATCTGATAAAATAAATATTAACTCAAGTTGGATAAAGGTGATAACATGAATTTATCAGAGATTAAAAAAACATTGGACAATATGTTTTTAAAAGAGCCATCACAAGGGAGCAAAAGAAACATCGTCTTCTGGTACGATGAAGATGGTAATTTCTCAGAATACATCGATGATTTAGATCTTTCAAACGCTAAAATCATAAAGCTATACGACAACAACGAATTTTACACAAAATACTACATCGAAGAACTCGACCTTGAAAGCAATCTCTTAGTCTATGCTCCGATTCCGAGACCAAATAACCGAGTGAATATCCTCACAGATACCATAAAATATAGCCAAATATTCTCCGCAGATGAAACATCCATAAACTTATTGAATTACAAAATCGATCCTTCACTGAGAAATGTAATGGATAGATATAAGCTATTTTTTAGGAATATAGATAGATGTAAAAAATTTGAATCCTATTCTTTAAAGCCATACACCGAAATTAAAATAGATATTGGAGTATTATCGGCTCTTTGCAAATTAAAGGTTCCAAGTCTTGATAGGGTGCTCGAAACTCTTTTAATAGAGATGCTCTCCGGTGAAAATACAATATATAAATCAATTGAAAAATTTGCTGATTTAAATATATTTTGGGATATAATAGAGAAGCACTATGGGTTTAATTCAGATAAAAAAAGCCTTGAAGAATTATCCTCAATGCTCTTAGTATCTCATCTATTCCAGACTATCAATTCCAGCTTCCCAATAGAGTGGGAAGAGTACAAATCCTTCAATACCAATAGCTATGTATTTGTTGATAATTTTATGAAGGATATGGACCTCATAGATAAGTATGATGCTCTTGCTAAAGATGTAAGCTATAGGATAAATCTAAAAAAATACATCTCCAAGTGGTCTATTGATGAGATAATCGACTGCGATACTTTTGAGGATTTTGATAGATTAATATTAATCCGCTACCTTGAAAATATCACAAAGCACCAGGTGGGTGAATATGAGAAATATCGCAAGGATATAAATTTAAGGAGAAATAGGAGGTATTTCAATCAATTTAAAAATGAATACGATCTTCTATATTTTGCTTGTCTGTTTTTAGAGCTTTTTAAGGAGCATAAAGAATTTTCAGGGAAATCTCTGTTAAAATTATATGAAAATTACATTAAGAATTTATATAAATTCGATCTGTATTACAGGCAATTTATAAATACTTTTGATAAGATGGAGCATTCAGATTTATATATAGATTTATTTGACATCATAGAGAAGGCTTACACAAATAACTATTTAAGCAATTTATCTTCTAAATGGAGCGACATGTTAAATTATGAGAAAAAATGGGGGATCACTGACCTCGTTCCTCAGCAGAATTTTTACGGGTACTACTTAGAAAAATCTATCCTGAGCAATGAGCGGGTCATCGTAATAATATCAGATGCTTTAAGGTACGAATCTGCTAAAGAGTTTTTTGAAATCTTAAATAACGAACAAAGAGGAACCTGGAAGATGGAAAATATGTTAGGTGTTTTGCCTTCTTATACAAAGCTCGCTATGGCCGCACTTCTTCCACATAAGTCTATTAAAATAACCGATAGCGGCGATGTTTTAGTAGATGGTTTATCTACACTTGGAACGGAAAACAGGGAAAAAATATTAAAAAGAGTAAAACCTGATTCTGTTGCCATAACTTACGGTAAACTGATGAGCATGTCCAGGCATGAGATGGCAAGCAAGTTTAACGGGGTAAAGCTTATCTACATATATCATAATTGCATCGATGCCAGAGGGGATAATCCTCCAACAGAGAAAGAAGTTTTTGATGCCACTGAAAAGAGCTTTAAAGAATTGTCTCAGCTCATAAGGACTCTCAAGAATAATGTAAGTGCTATAAACATCATTATAACTGCTGACCATGGGTATATCTATAGGAGGCAGAACATCCCGGAATCCGGCAAAACTTCTGCTGATGCTTTTAATTTCATCGAATACAAGAGGAGGTTTATATTGACTAAAGACGAGGCGATCATACAAAATACTAAAAGCTTTTCTATGGGTTACTTAGATCCTGGCATGAAAAAAATAAAGGCAATTGTCCCTCTTGCTGCAAATTGCTTTAAATTTCAAGGAACTGGGTCAAATTATACCCATGGAGGAGCATCTCTTCAAGAAGTGGTGATTCCTGTTATTAAATTTAAGAGCGATAAGAATTCGAAGAAATCTTTGGCTGCAAAGAAGGTCACAATAAGCCTTATCAATATTTTCAGGAAGATAACA
>Ga0209629_10001091_pt1 | contig 16411 bp, 7 predicted proteins | sample TergutCu122P5_FD_187286 | JGI IMG/M metagenome (GOLD analysis project Ga0209629, IMG submission 187286) | Cubitermes ugandensis P5 segment gut microbial communities from Kakamega Forest, Kenya - Cu122 P5 (SPAdes) (version 2) | ecosystem: Host-associated > Arthropoda: Insects > Digestive system >...
ACCGGCTGGCAAAATGCGCCGGTTATCTTTCGCAAATCGGGAACAGGAGTAAATCCGCTGCTGAAGGTTACCGGAACTTCTGCCTCGAATGATGCCTGCTTCTATTTATACAGCGTCAACTACATCACTTTCGACGGATTGGATATTGAAAATGCAGGCGCACTCGAACAAGGATTTTATCTCAATAATACGTCCAATATCCAATTGCTCAATTGCGGCATCCGGCTGAACAATACCGGTTCAGGCAATTATGGAATTTATACAACCGGAGTAATTAATTCGTTTCGTTCTGAAAATGTAAATATTAAAAAGGTCTATGACGCATATCGATTGGATGGACAGGGTACAGGAAGTATGATTAGTAAAAACGTCATAGACAGCGTAAATTCAGCAATAAATTTTTCAGGCAATTCTTACAAACAGGACAATTTTATTGTAAAAGAATCGAAAATCACCAATGCAACTTACGGTATGTATTTAGGTTACGGAAACAATCAACGCATTTATAATAACAGTATTCATGCCACAACCACCGGAATCGATCTATACAGCTCAAACGCAACGGATACGATGTACTTGGCTCACAATACGGTTTATATTTCGGCAACAACAAGTAACGTTTATTGTTTAAACAAAAGAAGTGGTACCGGAAAAGTAGGGCTATACAACAATATTCTCATCAATGAATCGACCGGCGCCGGTTCCCGTTGCTTCATCAACAATACTGCCGATAACAGCAATATTTTGCAAGGCAGCAACAACAATATTTACTCCCCTGCATTCAGCGCAGTGTACAGCAATTCATCCGTTATAGCAAATACGGTAAATCAATACATTGCTTTGCTTGGCGACGGTCGCGAAAGCGCATCATGGCAGACAGACATCCCGTTCATAAGCGTTGTATATCCGTTTAATTTAAACGTCAGAACCGATGCACCGACCAAAGCCGAGAGCGGCGGAAAGCCTTTGTCGTGGGTAACGACCGATATTGACGGCAATATGCGGAATGCGCTCACTCCCGACATCGGAGCATACGAGTTTAACGGAATGAAGGACAATACAGATTTATCACCTATATATGGAATTTATACCATAGACAATACACAGCCGACTGCGGGACGCAACTTCAAAAGTTTTGGAGACGCTATTAATCTGCTAAACACCCGTAGCGTTTCCGATTCAGTGGTTTTTGAAGTCGTTGCCGGACAGGTTCACAACATCGCATTGACCGACTACAGAGGTTTGCGAATTGTTTCCGGCGGAACGGCAGAACACCCGGTCGTGTTTCGCAAATCCGGAGCAGGAGCTAATCCCTTGATGAAAGTTACGGGAACTTCCAACGGTTCCGACGCCTGCTTCTATTTAGATCAAGTGAATTATATCATTTTCGACGGCTTGGATATTGTAAATGCAGGAACAACAAGCAATAATTATCTTGAAATGGGATTTTATCTAAATAGCGCGGCGAATATCCGGCTGCTCAATTGCAGTATCAGCCTGAACAACGTTTCCGGAAGTTTCGGCGTTCGTACGGCAGGTATCGTTAGCGGGTTATATACAAATAATATTACTGTAAAAGACACAAACTACGGTTATTTTTTTAATTATATCGGTACTGATAATTTAAAGATTACGATTTCGAAAAACAGTATTAACAATGTAAGTAATACGGGGATTTATTTTGATACTAACGTACCCGGTTTAATGCTGTCGGAAACAAAAATTACCAACGCCGTAACCGGATTAAGGATGGGCTACGGCAATAATCAATGCATTTACAACAATGTGATTCAGGCGTCTTCCGTCGGAATTATCTGGGTTGCCAACACGACTGATACGGTTTATATTGCTCATAATACAATTTGTATTCCGGGACAAACGGGTGTTGCTTATTGTTTACAGTCTAATCCTTCCTATAATACAAATAAAGTCGCTCTTTACAACAATATTTTCATTAATAACTCCACGAATAGCGGTTCACGCAGTTTTAGCAATAAAGGTTCCGACAACGGCAACATCCTCTCGGGCAGCAACAACAATATATACTTTTGTCCGGGTGGCGCTGTGTATAGCAATTCGTCTGTAATAACAAATACGGTAAATCAATACATTGCTTTGCTTGGCGACGGTCGCGAAAGCGCATCTCTGCAAACCGATGTTCCGTTTGTCAGCGCCGTTTCGCTGTTTAATTTCAACATAAAACCCGATGCGCCGACCAAAGCAGAGAGCGGCGGAAAACCTTTGTCGTGGGTATTGACCGATATTGACGGCAAAACGCGGGATCCGCTCACACCCGACATCGGCGCCTACGAGTTCGATGGAACGCGGGACAATACCGATTTACCTCCTCTTTCCGGCGTTTATACCATCGATAATACCGCGCCGACGGCAGGTCGCAACTTTAACAACTTTAGCGATGCCGTTGCCCTGCTGAACAAAAGCAGCGTTTCGGATTCAGTTGTTTTTGAAGTCGCTTCAGGGCAGGTTCACAACATCGCATTGATTGACTACAGAGGTTTCCGGATCGTTTCAGGCGGAACGGCAGACCATCCGGTCGTTTTTCGAAAATCGGGAACGGGAGCTAATCCGTTGTTAAATGTTACGGGAACTTCCAACGGTTCAGACGCCTGTTTCTATTTAGACCGTGTAAATTATATCACTTTCGACGGACTGGATATTGCAAATGCGGGAACAACGGGCAATAAATATTTGGAACTGGGATTTTATCTGAACAATGCGTCAAATATTCAATTCCTCAATTGCAACATCCGGCTGCGAGATGCTTCTTCTACCGGCTATGGTATTTATGCAGACGGTACCGTAAATTCGTTGCGTTCGGAAAATGTAACGATTAAGAACGCCTATTACGGGTATTATTTCAGCACCAATACTCCTTGCGACGGAGCCCGGATTACTAAAGGAAGCATCGATAATGTAAGTGTTGGATTCTTTATTTGGAATACGCCGAATTTAGTCGTGTCCGGAATAAAAGTAACCAACGCAAGTACCGGAATGAATTTAGGCTATGGAAACAACCAACGAATTTATAATAATGTTATCCATGCCGATTCCTACGGAATACAATTAAGCGCATATCCGTCCGATACGCTGTATATAGCCAATAATACCATTTATATTCCGGTAACTACAAACACTGCCTATTGTGTGCAGTCGGAGTCCAATTTTTCCGGAAAAGTCGCACTTTACAACAATATCTTTATTAACAACTCCATCAGTACCGGTTCGCGTTGTTTTAGCAATATTGGTTCCGACAACGGAAATATCCTGCCGGGTAGCAACAACAATATTTATTATTCCCAATTCGGCGCTGTTTACGGCAATTCTTCCGCTTCCGCAGCTACTTTGGTTGACTATCAACTGCTGCTGGGAGACGAACGCGAGAACCGTTCCGGTTCCGAATTGCCGCCCTTTATCAATACGCTTTCTCCCTATAATTTCAATATCAAAACCGATATTCCCACTTGGGCCGAAAGCGGCGGAAAGTCTCTATCTTGGGTATCAAACGACATCGACGGAAATATGCGTAATTCGCTCAAACCCGACATCGGCGCTTATGAATTTACAGGAACCCCCGTCAACAGACAAGCCATCATGACTTCTTCCGATTCCGTGAACTTAGGAAACAGAGTGATTGGAATAAGAGATTCTATCTTGTTTTCTGTTAATGCGCAAGATTTAGAATTACCGCTCGTAGTTTCATTATCGGGAGCCGATGCATCGAATTTCGAAATTGCCCGTCTAACCAATTGGAAGGATACAATAGGCGGAAGTTTACGTATTTACTTCAAACCAACCGAATTGAGGAATTATAACGCCAACATTAATCTTTCTTCCGGAAGCGAAAACAGGTCTGTTCCGGTGAAAGGCAAAGGCATTATGCCCACTGCCTACGACGTAACGGCTGCAGTAGCCCGAACGGTTTATTCAGCGCAGGATACCGTTGAGATTACCGGAATGGCAACCTACAACAACGGCATGCTTGCCGCAAATATGGTCGTGGAATTGCAGGTGTCGGTGCTGAGTTACAACCGCATCTATCGGCAAACAACCGACAGCGAAGGACGCTACACCCAAAAATTTGCCACGCAACAAGGCGAATCCGGTCATTATACCGTCAGAGCCTACAAGCCCGGGTTGACCAATACGCCTGTAAAAGCGGAATTTGATATTCCCGACTTTGGCATGGCAAGCACTTATGTGCGGTGGGAAGTGTTTAAAGGCATTCCCGTTACTGGAACGATCCAGTTCCAGAACCGCTCGAATATCCCGCTGACCAACATTAATTTTGAAGTTGTAGAAGGACTACCCAATGCCCAAGTAACGCTTTCTCCGATCGCGACGCTACCCGGCAGTGGCTATGCGATGATGAATTATGCGGTTACAGGAACAGCTGAAACCACTTCGGGCCTGTGGGAAGCAATAAAAATCCGCGGCACTTCAGCCGAAGGCATTACCCGCGATTTCACGATATGGTTCTACTGCAAACCCACACGAGGCGTTTTCCAAGTTACTCCCGGCAGTCTCGTTACGCAGATGAACAAAGGGAAAAGCAAATTGGTGGAATTATCCTTAGTCAATGTAGGCAACGGACCCACAGGCGCCATAGCGGTAGCCATTCCCAAATTGGATTGGATGACGCTTGCCTGCGCGGATACCCTGCCTTCGATCGAGCCGAACGATACGACCAAAATTTCGGTCTGGCTCACGCCGCAAGCGAATACGCAACTCAACACGCCATTTACCGGAAATCTGGCGGTGAATTGCGCCAATGGCGAGAGTATCGGTATTCCCTACAACGTGCAGGCGATTTCCGACAGCATGGGCAGGCTCGTGGTGGATGTGGTGGACGAATATTATTACAACACCACCGAAGCCACGCACCTGAGCAATGCCCACGTGATGGTAAAGAATCCTTTCACTTTTGCGATGATTGCCGAAGGCTATACCGATGCCAACGGACTTTTCACTGTGGAAAAAATTCCGGAAGGAGCCTGGACCTTGATGGTGGAAGCGCCCTCCCACGAAAGTTACCGAAACAACATCTTGATTGAAGCAGGCGCTACCAATAACAAGCAGGTGTTTATTTCTTTCAATGCCATCAGTTATACATGGACGGTCGTTCCTACCGAAATAGAAGACAAGTACGAAATAACGCTTACCGCTCAATATGAAACCAATGTACCTGTTCCGGTGGTGCAGGTCAATATGCCGACAGAGATGCCTTATCTGGTGGGCGATGAAGAATACCGGTTCAATATGATTTTGACCAATTCGGGATTGATAACGGCTGAAAATGTAGATATCAGTTTTCAGGATGACGAAGAATATGAATTTATTTATCTGTTTAACGGTTTTGATTTGGCGGCGCGACAGACGCTGATTGTTCCGGTAACCATGCGTCGACGTGATGCTAATCCGCAAGCTGCCGGTGCACCGAGTTTGAGAGCGTCTTCAGGAAACTGTTTTGAATCAGTCAGCACGAAATACTATTATATTTGCGGACCAAAAAAACAAGAGAAAGGGACTGTCAACGGTTATAGATTTACCGGACGCTTAGAATGCTTTGGTATAAACAATTTACCAAATTTAACGCTTCCCAATAATGGATCCAACCCCGGTGGCGGCGGCTGTTTCCTTTGCGGCGGCGGTGGTGGTAGCTCAGCATCCTCAAATACAAACCCTTCCGTTAGCTGGGTAAAAGATGATTGCTGTCAAGAAAAAACCGACGGTAGAGACTGTATATGGCAATGGATCAATGCTATTGGCGGTTGTGTAGTAGGAGGCTTTCCAGGTGCAATAGCAGGATGCTTATCAAGTGCTGCTCAAGCGGCAACCTCCGGTTCTGCATTAAGTTGGGGTGATGCTGCAAATAATATCGTTACTTGCGCAGCGAGTTTAGCTAGCGCTGCCGCAACTGAAATTCCCGGGATAAGCCAAGCATTATGCATAAAAGGACTTGTTGAAGCTTTTATAAGCCCAAGTTGCAGGTCAGCTTTCAATTGTATGATGGGATTAGCCGGAGGTCCTAGCGGAGGCGGTGGTTCCGGTGGAAGCGGAGGCGGTGGTGGAAGCGGAGGCCCTGATCCAAAAAACGTTGTTGCTATGAGGTCATCACAACTGCTAAGAGCTGCTCCTGATAATTGGACAATGGAAATAGATACGGTAGTTGAAAGACTTAGAAACATGGCAACTTATGGAACCGCTACGGATAGGCTTGTACTTGAAATCATCGGTAATCAGGAAATAATTAATAATGAAAATTATCAGAAATTTTTTGACGCTCTAACCCCTTATTTCAAAGAAATACAACCAATTTCCGAAAATGATTTCAATATTGCATCTTCAGGTATGCCCGACAGTTTGTATCTCCCATTTATCACTCGTTGGAATAATACTTTAGAAGCTAATGCAAACAATGTTTTCGTTCCAAATGAAGTATATTCGAATATCATAAACCAAGATATAATAGACCAATGTTTGGATTCAATGGCTATTGTTAACAATTATGCTCTTTCAAAAGGATACTTTAATCTTGATGAAATGTATGCAGATGTTTCCCGGGATTTGCTGAATTGGAAAGAAGAACTTGAATCTCAAACGAAACAAGGTGTTTGCGCTTCAGTAACCATAGAAATCAAACAAAAGATGGTCATGACGCGTGAAGCTTTTCGCGGTACGTTGTCGATACACAATGGGCACCCTGAGTTGCCGATGGAAAATGTTCGTTTGGATTTGGAAGTACGCGATGCAAGCGGCAATTTGAAAAACGATTTGTTCCAAATCAATACCGAATCGCTCAAAGGCGCACTCACAGGCATTGATGGCTCAGGTACATTAGCTGCGGCAAAGGACGGATCGGTCAATATTCTCTTTATCCCCGAAATCGGCGCTGCGCCCAAAGAAACGACCATGTATTCCTTCGGAGGCACGCTCTCCTACGACGATCCTTTCTCCGGTAGCCGAGTAACCGTTAAGTTGTTCCCCGTGGCGCTCGAAGTTCATCCATCTCCCAATCTCGATCTGCATTACTTTGTGCAACGCGACATTCTGGGCGACGATGCGCTCACCGAACCCATCGAACCGATGATTCCCGCCGACCTGGCCGTGATGATTCACAACAAGGGCTACGGCATTGCACAAAACGTGCAAATCGAAAGCGCGCAACCAACCATCATTGATAATGAAAAAGGTTTGCTGATCAACTTCAACATCATCGGTTCCTCGTTAGGCGCGCAGGAAAAACAGTTGGGAATGATGAACGTGAACTTCGGCAATATCCAACCGCATACGGCAACCGTAGGACATTGGTGGCTGACAAGTTCTTTGCTCGGACATTTCGTTTCCTACAAAGCAAGCATCACGCATTTGGACAGCTACGGCAATCCCGATCTGAGTCTGGTGGATACCATCACCATTCATGAACTCACGCACTCCGTCCGCGCTTACGGCGACAAGGACGACGGCATTCTCGACTTCCTGGTGAACGACAAAGCCGACTCTCGCGATTATCCGGACGGAATATACTTTTCCGATGCTTCCTACGCCCCTGTTAATTTGGCAGATACCGCCTATACAAGCGGTGTGGCTGATATGCAGGCAACGCTCTCGCTGAAACCCTCGAAAGCAGGCTGGAACTACGCCCGCATGGACGATCCCTCTCGCGGCAGGTACAAACTCACCAAAGTTACGCGCTCCGACAACGTGCAGATTCCGCTCGACAACGTTTGGCAAACTTTCGTAACGCTTAACGATAATCACAGTCCGGTTTACGAAGACAAAATCCATATCGCCGACACCTTGCCGACTACCGATATTTATACCTATAATCTGGTATTCTCTCAAATCAACACCAACACCTTGAAAGTCGATTCCATCGCGGGCTTGCCCAAGCCGCTGTCAGGACAAACCGTGCCGCTGATTGATTATTACCTCCCGGAAGTTACGGTTTATTTCAACCGTCCGATTGTCCGCTCGACCTTTACGGCGGAAGATTTGGAATTGCACAATCAAGGCGGATTGAATCTGATCGACCATACGGTGCGCATCGATTCCATCAGTCCCCGCGCATACCGCGTGAACTTCGGAGCCGCGACGGCCTATACCGGCTATTACAATTTCATTGTCAATACGCTCGACATCATGGATATGAATCGCGGTTACGGCTACCTCGGCAAACAAGCGGAATGGATACAGAATGTAATCAAGCCGGATACAACCCTCAAAGTCGCTATCTGCCAAGGCAGCGATTACACCTTTATCGACAGTGTGCTTACCACAAGCGGCGTGTATTACCATACCGTTTCCACCGCCCACGGCGACAGCATCGTGCAACTCATCCTGACGGTCAATCCCGCATACAACATCCTCGATTCGCTCTCAATCAACATTTCCGATTTGCCCTATCAGTATGGCGACACGACTTTTGCGGCAGGTACGATAAGCGGGGTGTATGTTTTCCACCGTCAAACCGTTGCCGGTTGTGATAGTACGGTTACGCTCCGTCTGAACATGCAGGGCGATATCAACGATGACGGTGTCCTTGATGATCTCGATGTAATCCTTTTAACACGCTTGGATGCACAATGGCCCGGCATTAAGATTAATATGTTGAACGCAGATGTTAACAAGGACGGAGTGGTGGATGATCTCGACGTAATTATTTTGACCCGTCATGATGCAAAATGGCCGGGATACGAGAAGTTGCCGTATGTTCAAAAAAAGAATTCGATCCGACAGGCGACCGCGTATAAGGAACCGCTTAAATCCGGTAATGCCGCAAACCTTGAACCGACCATCCGGGTTTCGGACGCAAAAGGAAAACCGGATGATACGGTAGAGGTAGCGGTAAGTCTTGCAAACAATCCGGGGATTATATCCGCGTCGATGGATTTACTGTATGACAAAAACGTTCTGCAACTGGTTGATATCGAGGATACGGGTCTTCTTCCCGGCAATTTTACCTACATCGGGCAGCCGGGATACGATTACCCGTCGCCTCACAGACTGTACTGGACGAACGGCGTTGCACCCGGTAACTTTACCGTTACCGGAGACATCGTCAAGCTGAAGTTTAAGGTTTTGGCTGCCGAAAACTCGGAAGTAACCGTGGATGTCGTAAGCATTCGGAATTTCGATTTGCAACGAGTTACTTTCAAGGTCATCTCCGGATCGTTTATCTCTGAAACGGTTACCCTGCTGGAAAACCCGAGTATAGCGGCCTTGTCGGCATATCCCAACCCGGTGCGGAGAGGTCAACTCCTTAAGGTTGAAGGGGTCGCGGCAGGCAACCTCCTCAAGGTTTACAATTTGCTCGGCAAGTGCGTATATCAAACCGTGGTCAATGAAAGCCCCGCTTCGTTAAACCTCGACGTTCCGAAAGGCATTTATATATTACGCACCAACCATGGAGAAGTAAAAATAATAATCGATTAATGAATGTCTCAGTCGTCATTGCGAGCCGTCAGGCGAAGCAATCTAAGAATTAGGAATTAGGAATTAGGAATTAAGAATTAGGAATTAGGAATTCGAAGAATCGGCGCAGTCAATTAGGAATTATGGATTGCTTCGGACTTCGTCCTCGCAATGACGTACAAAAAAATAGAACAAATAATAATTAATAATTTTAGTATGAAAAGAATATTTTTTACCACTGTATTATTTGGCGCCTTGTTGTTTCAAACCAACATTGCTTCAGCGCAAACTCCCACGATCGTCTTATCGGACTCTCAAGGAAAACTCGGTGATACTATCATGGTTACGGTAAGTCTTGTCAACAATCCCGGGATTATCTCTCTAAAACTTAATTTAGTATATGATATGAATGTTCTGCAATTAGTCGGAATTCAGGATGCGGGTCTCTTCCCCGGCAATACGACCTACATCGGTCCTCCGGGCTACAATTACCAATCGCCTCATCTTCTGTACTGGATGAATGCCCTTGCACCGGCTGATATTACCGTGAACGGAATCATCATGTATCTGAAATTTAAGGTTTCGGCTCCCCAAAACTCTAAAGTAAACATCAGTGTAGTAAGCATCAGAAATTATAATTTGAATGCTGTTTCTTTTGCTGTCAGTCCCGGTTCGTTTACTTTTTTGAGAAATACCCGGACTTGGACCGGATCGGTAGATAACGATTGGAATAAGCCGGAAAACTGGAGTCCCGCCGGAGTACCCGATGCGAATACGGTTGCGACCATTCCGGGCGATGTGGCCAATTTCCCGATATTGGACAATTCAACCGACGCTCCTCCCGCAACCTCCGAGATTCATTTCGCTCCCGGCGCCGAACTCGGCCGTCAAGACCTCCTGACCTACGACAAAGCATACGTGCAATTAGATTTCAGCAAGTCCGAATCGCGCGGTCGCTGGTGGATGCTCACCAATCCGTTGCAGCAACTGTTCGCCGCCGACTTCTCGTTCGGCGGACTTCCCGCGGTGGCTATTCAGGAATACGTCACGGATCCTGTCAGCAAATCAAGCGTGTGGAAATCCTTGGCAGGCACCAATCGTGCAATTGCTCCGGGAGCCGGCTTTGAAATCTGGCTGACAGACGGAGATATTGTGAATAAACAGGCGCAAAGCAACAAAGGTTTGAACGCTTCCGGTGGAATCATCACCTTGCCTTACTTCGAAACCCCCGAAGAACAAGCGGTGCATTACACCCAGGTTTATGATCCGACAACCTTTGTATCCGCTTACTACGGCAATACCGGTTTCGTGCGCAACAATACGCCGGTGGTTTCGGTAACCCGCGACCCGGCAAAAGCCTATAAATTAGTTGAAGTAGATGCCAACAAAGTATTTACCGCCAACTTGGACTTCGGAAAAGGCGCGCAGGGTCAGTCCTATTTTGCCGCTACCGGCAATCCGTTCATGACCGGAATCAGTTTTGAAAAACTGAAACAAACCAACGCTTCGATGATCACCGAAAACTATTGGATTTGGGTGGGAGCGGGATCAAACAATGCGATCCCCGGAAGCTATGTCGCTTACAACATAACCGCCGGAACGGTGGGAACTAAATATCCCGCCACTTATCTTGGCGACGCCTTGCCGCCCATGCAGTCCTTTATCGTGGAACGAAACGCCACGGCAACCGGTAATCAACTCAGGTTCAATATCGCATCGATCAGCGCCACCGGACAAAATGCCGGCGCCGGACTGAGAGCAGCCGCTCCGTCGAACGACCTGCTGGAGATGATCGCCTCAACGCCTCAGGCGTCTGTGCGCGCGGTCATCGCTTCCCGCGAAGACGGAAGCCCGGTGTTTAACCCGAAGGATTCGCGCAAACTGTTCACGGAAATCAATACCCTGCCCGATCTCTACACGTTGAAACCTGATGCCGATAAGAGCATAACCCCCGTTGCCGCCAACGTTTTGAACGAAATCACCCGAGTTATCGTAATTCCGATAGAAATTTCCACGACCTACGAAGGATCGATCACTTTCTCGTTTGCGGGGCCGGATACCTACAATGCACGCATCTTCTTCATCGACAACGAAGCGGGAAAATCCATCGAACTAACCGGCAAAGCGAAATACGAATATACGTTCAACTATGCGCCGTCTAAGGTTAACGGCACGGTGACAAGCAACGAGACTCGTTTCTCTATCCGGATGTCGCCGACCAACGCCACGGGCATCGAATCGGTGCCGGGTACGATCTTGGTTCACAGCCGCAGCGCGGGAACGATACAAGCCCTGTCGGGCGATCCGATCCTGCAAATCGCGGTATATGACATTCAAGGCAGGGAAATCTACGTCAATGCCTCGATCAATGCCCGAGAAACCACCGTTTCCGGATTGGCCGCGAATGTTTACTTGGTGAAAGCGGTTACCGCCGGCGGAGTGAAGACGATGAAGGTGGTAGTAAGATAGTTATGAGTGATGAGTTATGGATTGCTTCGTCGCTAACACTCCTCGCAATGACGTGCATAATTCATGTCTCGTCATTGCGAGCGAAGCGAAGCAATCCACTGAATTATGAGTTATGAGTTATGAGTTATGAATTCGAAGAATCGACGGAGTCAATTATGAGTTAATGCAATAAAAAATTCTTTTTAATTACCTTAAATCCGCAAGCAAAAATTTAGGTGGATTACCGGGAAATACTTATTAGCATTGGGAGAGGCAGCGTAATTAATTTTTGGAAAACACTGCAAAGTAAATGCTATTATTCTGCGATTAACCGGATGCATAAACAAGGGAAAAAAAGCTATCGGTATATAATTGCAGAGTCCATTGCCTCTCGCGATAGACATATCGTCCCGGTACGGTGATAAATCTGAAAATAAACCGTTTAAGCCGACTTACAGGTAGGAGGTATTAGCATTCATATCGGAAGTTGGAAGGCGACTCCATCCGAAGTCATTGTTCTAAATATCAATTCTGTTCTGCCGCTGAGACGGAGGTTGAAAAAATTACCTATCAGATTACCGTAAGTATAACCTTTTGTTGAAACGAGAGTACCAAGTTGACTGTCAATAAATTTACGTAATCGGCAACGCATGTATTCATCGTTCACGTAAAAAACTCCTGCAAAGGAATGATGTTTTTGGAAATCTTTTGTATCTTTGTCATAGAAAATTTGATTTTCACCTCTTATTGTTTTAACACCACTAAATTAGGTGAAATTTTTCAAACTTCAAAGCGTTGCGGATAATTTATTTTCAACGCTTTGCTACTTTTTATAATAATTAATTGCGGATTTAAAGTATAGAAAGATTTTTTAAATAGCAATTACCAAACCCATATATCCTTAAAGCGCTCTTTGACGTACTGAATTTTAACAGAAAAGAAATTATTTCTTCTTACTGCGTTTTACCGTATGTTTGATTTTGAATGCGGCGAGGTTAAGCTCAAAACTCGTTTCGGTATCGACAACATCAAGTGCATTTCCGATAATGCTGCCGAATAATGTTTCACCCTTTTCTACCAATGCTTTTTGCTTCTGTTTGTTTTCGTGGTCTTTCATCAGCTCTACGATTGCTACCGACATCTCCTGCATCTGTTCAAAAGCCTCGATGATTGCAATAGTGGTTTGTGTTGCTCTGTGACTTTTGAGAATGGTAGCAAGCATGTAACAGCCTTTCTTGGTGAAGGCTTTGGGTAATGCCGGAGAAAACTTAACAATCTCGAGGTGGTGGAAATTTTCCACAACCTCCTGTTTTTCGATTTTGTCAAGTTCAAAAATATAACCTTCCGGGAACTTATCGGGATTATTTTTTACGGCTTTATTTATATCCCTTGTTTCCACGCCGTATAAAACAGCCACATCACTGTCTAACAAAACCGGTTGATTTCTGACGGTGATAATCTTTTCTTCTACCTGATTGAATTTTACAATTTCTTCCATAAGATTTTTTTAGGATTGGATTTTTTGTAGCAGTATTCGCAAGGGGTTTTACCCATATTTTCTGCTTCTCCCAATGTGATATATTCAATTTCTCCCCTGCACGATTCAAGCCCTTTGCAAATATGAGAATGGAAACGGTACGAATAACGACCGGTGCATATCATCACTTGGGCATTTTCATCCGTTAGGACTTCTTGCTTGGAGTTTCCACAGGAAAGTGAGAATAAAATAATATAGAAATAAAAATTTTATAGTGATTTTTCATAAACACTATTTTTTATTGTTATTTAATAAGTTACAAATCATCTAAATATAAAATATAAGGAGTTGCAACAACAAACATTATAAACAATAATTCCGGTAATGGGGTTATTTCCGGCTTTATAATATATACAAAAAAAGCAAGTGAGAAGAAAAATAGATAAATTTTAGCCATTGAAATCAGTAATTCTTTTGCTTCTTCTTTCTTAATTTCATTTTCAATCTTTGAAAGTTTTTTGTTTGGAATTATCAATCCGAAAATTAGAGTTTTCGTAATTTCAAACCATCTTGATATTGATGCAATAATAATCATTAATAAAAACGGGAAAAATGCAGTAGATACAAATATAATAAAAAATTGAGATATAGTTTTCTCCGGAAAAATCCATTTATTATTTATGCCGCAACAAAGGATATTATCGGCCGATACAATACACTTTAGTGAACAAAGGTTATATAGTGATGATTTTATGTCCGATGAAAACTCGAGAAGCACAATCTAAAATGAGCAAACTCATAGAATCGTATTCCGAACCGGTACAGATTTATACCAATGTCATGGGCAGAATCGGCATTTTGGGCAGTTATGCAAGTTCGGTTTACACGATTCCGTTAAAATAGAATTGTAAATTACCACGTGGTTTTTGAAGACATCTAAGCCAACGAAAACATAATTTAATTTGTCTTTTATATTCGACAAAAACATAGTATCTTTGTCGAATATAAAAGACAAAATGGCTTTTAATTTATCGAATATAAAAGATGTTGCCAATAACAAAGCGAAGAACGAATGGTCATCTTAAACGAGGGTGAAATATTATTTTGATGTACTGCGTAGTTCGAAGGGCTATAACCATTTTCGCCGATACAATCGTTACCGTTCATGAAAAAATCTTGCAGAAATCAAAATAAATAATTATATTTGCATCGTGAAAAATTAAAGGGGATTAATAATGAAGAAATCATTATGGCAACAATAATATTAGATTACGACGCTCGCAATGTACAAGCAAAAAAAGCTTTAGATTTTATTTTGTCTTTGGGTTTATTTCAAAAGAAGGAAAAAAAATCGAGTTTTGAACGGGCAATGAAAGACATTGAAAAAGGTAAAGTTCATCGATTAATCACACCGGAATAATTTGAGTCCATAAACAATCTATGACAAATAAAGATTTTTTCAAATTTTTATCCCAAAAGGGCAAAGGGGCAAAATATATTGTTAATTACACGACAGAATTTAAGAAAAATGTTAAGTCATGTTTTAAACGCGATTTAGATTTGCAATTATTAGCTGATGTAATTATCAAACTTGCCCAAGGAGTAAAATTAGATGAAAAGTATTGTGTACATAAATTTCACGGTATTGCAAAAAAAGCTATCGACGGTATATGGGAATGTCACATACAGGCTGATTGGCTTTTAATTTGGAAACAAAACGACACCGAATTAGTACTTATCTTAACTAATACAGGGACTCATTCAGATTTATTTTAAGAACTATTAATGTATAAGTTATGACATAAAAAAAAGCGCCGAAAGACGCAAAATAAAGACATATTAAAAAAGCGTTTCTGCTATATTCTTGCTTTTGAAAATTCGACACTTTCAACAATCTACAGGAATAAGTTGTTAAACGCTCGCTAAATGCGGGCTGAACTTATTTGTAGATTGGGTTGTCGAATACCTCAAAAGCGGATAAATGTTAAGTCCGCTTTTTTTTACTTACAATTTTATAAAGAAACACTAATAATAAAATGAAAATCAAAAATAAATGAAATGAAAAAATTACTATTAGCGGGCATCATAGCCCTGATTATGAGCGGTGCGGCTCAAAACGCACAGACACAGACTTGGACACAGACTTGGCAAATCGGCTACCCGAATGCGGCTGATGTAACGGCGACATTAAAATTAAACGGTGAAAATTCGAGCAGTGGTACGTTGACTATCAGCGGTACCGGAGCTATAAAGGATTTTCCTTCCGGAGGCGCTCCATGGTCATTAAATTACGACATCTCCGGTTTAGTTATTCAACAGGGAATTACTTCTATTGGCTCTTATGCTTTTTATAATACATTTTTATGGGATAATTTGACAATTCCCAATTCGGTAACATCAATCGGCGCTCACGCTTTTGAAGGGTTAAACAGTCCTGTTAATAATAATTTATCTTTAAGTATTCCAAGTTCGGTCGTTTCAATAGGAAGCCAAGCTTTTTCGGGTTGTAATTTTAATTACGAAGTTGACCCGGCAAATCCCTCCTATTCGTCCGCAGATGGTGTTCTATTTGACAAGAAAAAAACAACTTTGATTTCTTTTCCGGTAGCAAAATCAGGTGATTATACCATTCCAAATTCGGTTACATCCATTAGAGAATACGCTTTTTTCAGAAGTGGTAATAACTTGACATCACTTACTATGTCTAATTCGGTTACATCTATAGGAGATTATGCTTTTGGCGGTTCGTATATTAAGAAGATTACACTTTCAGACCATTTAACAGATATAGGTAATTATGCATTTGATAATAGTACGTTGAATTATATCAAACTGCCAAAGAGCGTGACAAATATAGGAGGGTCTGCATTTTACTTATATTGTCTGAAAAATTTAGAAGTAGAATGGGATAGGCCTTTAGCAATTACAAACAGTGTATTTGTTGTGAATGACTATAGTGTTGAGTTAATTCTATAATGTCGTCATTGCGAGCCGTTAGGCGAAGCAATCCAGCATGTTGAATATCAATGGATTGCTTCGGGCTTCGCCCTCGCA
>Ga0209629_10001092_pt1 | contig 16408 bp, 30 predicted proteins | sample TergutCu122P5_FD_187286 | JGI IMG/M metagenome (GOLD analysis project Ga0209629, IMG submission 187286) | Cubitermes ugandensis P5 segment gut microbial communities from Kakamega Forest, Kenya - Cu122 P5 (SPAdes) (version 2) | ecosystem: Host-associated > Arthropoda: Insects > Digestive system...
ACGGCGTCCAGCCGTCCAGCGTCACCACCGGGGATTAACCGGTCAGCGTCGCCATCCACGGCGTCCAGCCGTCCAGCGTCACCACCGGGGATTAACCGGCCAGCGTCGCCATCCACGGCGTCCAGCCGTCCAGCGTCACCACCGGGGATTAACCGGTCAGCGTCGCCATCCAGGGTAACAGCCGCCGGGCACGCGCTCCAGGGTAACAGCGATTAGCATATACATTTTATAACAAAAAAGGAGTGGTAACTATGCAAAAAATCTATCCCGCAATATTTACCCATGAGGACGACGATCAATATACCGTCTATTTTCCCGATTTACAAGGTTGTGAAACTTATGGGGAAAACGTTGAACACGCAACATTGATGGCTATAGAAGCGTTGGAATTGTATATCGAGGCATTAATCAATCACAATATGCCGATACCGATTGCCTCAAGCATTGAAAAAATCAACAAAACGTTGGAGGGCAACGAGTTTACAAGTTTTATTGTGGCAACGTTAAAGGAGAATACAAAATGAAAAATTGTCCGAATTATTAACGGCTATTGAAAGCCATAAAACACGCAGTGCTTGGGAACTGGGCGTGAAAGAATACGCACGTGAATTAATCCAGGGTATGATCGAAGAGAATGGCGGACAATACCAGTTCGGCCAGCCGTTGGATAAAAAAGCATTATTAAACGGTGCTAAAGACTGGAAGGAATACAGTGAAGGCGGTTGTAGTCTTATATATGACTATGAGATTGCCGAAAGAGTTTGCAGCCCGTCTGAACTTAAAAAATGTAAGCGAGGCGAACGCAATCCAAACAATCGCGAAACGTGGCTTGACGTACAAGCGCGGGCATTATATCAGGCTGAAAGGTTAATTTTTAAACTGGCACAATAACCAGTTACTTACATAACACAAATCTTATTAACAGAGAGTTTAAAAACATATTTTACAGGGATAAGTATATACGGCTTGCACTTTTGATTTTAAAGGAAACGGGAACATGTCAATAAAATAATCGCAGAGTGACGGCCTTCGGGCCGGTAATGCGGGATGCCGGTCACAACCCCGGCAGAAAGGGGGATTAAAATGTATTATCAGAGTGAACTATAGCGTCACCGCAGGGGCAATCCGGTCGGCACGCGCTCCAGGGTAACAGCCGGTCGGTACGCGCTCCAGGGTAACAGCAGACCACGAAATTAAAATTATGGAGGTATAGTTGATGAATAAAATAATTATAAGGGTTCACGGCGGTATGGTTAAAGAAGTGTACGTAAGTAAGGAAGATGATTACATAGTGGAAATTTTGAGCGAGGATATCTGCTATGACTCAGATGACGAGGGATACGAAGAAATAATGGCACATCGCGAAAGAATGGAAGCCGATATTGGCAAGATGAAAAATATTTTTGACAAGTATGGATTTTAAATAATTGAATATCAAATTATAAGGAGACTACATGATTATGAAAATTACAGTTGATACAATTGAGCTTAAAAAGGCATTCGATAAAATTTTCAAAGTGACGGCTCAGAAAAGTCGTATGTCAGTATTGAACAATATTTTAGTAACCGCAACGGAAAACAGTCTGTATTTATCGTCGTGCAATTTAGAACAATTTGCTAAAATGAGAATCTGTGCGAATAGTGACATTATAGCAGGAAATTGCAGCTTCATCTTGTCCGATACGAAGGCCATTGTAAAAGCAATGAAGTTTTTTACTGGGCTTGATACAATCCTAGAGCATGACGGTGAAAACGTAATTATTACCTGTGAAGGCAAAAAAGCAAAACAAAGAACTTTTGAGGCAGATGAATTTCCAGAATTCCCGCAAGTCGGCGCGGCGTTGACAAACGATTTTAACTACAGTAACAGCAAATTAAACGAACGTTTTAACGCCGTCAATTACGCGGTTCACGCGGTATCGAAAGACGGATATAACCCGATCAATACGGGCATTTGCTTCAAAAATAATGATATGGTCGCCTGCGATGGTATTCGAATCGCATTAAACAAGGATTATAACTTATCAGTTAATGGCGAATTCGTTGTACCTCCGAACGCAATAAAGTTCGTGAATGAAGTTTTGAGCGAACATATTCACGTTGAAACGGATAGCAAAATAATACAAGCGAGTGATCAAAATGCCATTATTATCAGCCGTTTATTAGAAGGCGAGTTCTTCAACTATATGCAAATACTAGAAAGTCGCGGAGACATTGACATAACAGTCAATACTGCCGATTGTATTAATAGCTTAAAGTATCTAAAAACATTCGTCAACGGGCAATGCGGCGTCACTTGGGCTGAAAATAAAATCTCTGTAGAAAACTCCGGGGGATATTTTGAAAGTGAGATCGACATAACAGAAAATATAAGTTTTCCGATTGACTTTAACGCTGATTACATGATGGAAGCATTATCACAGTTTAAAGGGAACGTAAACTTTAATATTAGAACATATCTCTCCCCTATTATTATAACGTCTGATAACGACAGCAATAACATTGCTTGTCTTGTACCGATGAAGCTAAAGAGAGCAGCCTAAAGGAAGCTATAATAGCCTGACGAGTCGTTGAAAATTACGACGAAACGCCCGCATGGGCGTCGCTATAATAAAATATAAAGGAGGCAATGGTATGACATATTCACGGTGGAACAATGCAGCGCAAAGTGAGCGCGAATTATTTGTCCGTTATACGGGCTGGGCCAGCAGAACGAAACAATCAATTATTAAAAAGAAAGCCGAACAGCTTACGCAGGCAGCGCGATTAGTTATTAATTATACTCTTACGGGCAACAAAACAGAATGGGAACCGTAAGTATAACTGCAATACGCGAAACAGAATAATCACTTAATAGAAGGGCGGTATAAAAATGTTAAAGGTTTATAAATATTGTTTGGGTGACGTTTTCATAATTGACACGGATAAAAAGGCTATGTTTGTAATCCATCCAGTGTATATAATGAAAAACAATGAAGAGGCAATAACAAATAAGAAGCGCATTACGAAGTCAACTATAAACAGGCACATAAACGATAGTGGCTATGTTATAAGTAAACCCTTATTAAAGGAATACGCGCCGGAGCATTTAACGGAATGGGACGAAAGAGACGTAGAAAGAACTTTTATAGGCGAATTTGCTGATTATAACGAATTGCAGAAATACGTAACAGAATTATATGATAAAACCGCTGGAATCCGTGAACAATATCATTTTGTAAATTTTGGTAGTAGTTTATGGGATGTTGTAAAAGCAAAGACGAACATATTTTACCACGAAAACGAAAAAGCTTTATATAATTTATTAAAGGAGGATCACAATAACAATGAAAAGGTTGGGTAAGCTTACGGGCAATGTGTACGATGACAGTTTTGAATCTGTGTTGAGCGATGAATGTTGTTCGGTAATAACTAACAAGCAGGCGGCAGATGAGGACTTCAAATCAATGCTCAAAGCAATAAATTTAAAAAGGTGCATGTCTTGTATGAAATGTCCCGAGGCGAAAAAACACGCGTTCGATCAGGAGGCCAAAATATGTATGTAATAGAGTTTAGAAACTGGATCGTAAAATCAGGATTAGCGGCACACGTCTCAAAAATGCGCGAGAAGTATGGCGTAAATGACCTTAATTCCAAAAGTCGCAGAATTGACCAGTATATAAAAGAGGTTTATTTGCCGCTTTATAATCAGTTTTTGCTTGAGATTGACGAATAATTACATAACCGAATAGGAAAATATTAGAGGAGGAATATTCTATGGCAATGGCAGCACTTGAAAAGGAATTACAAGACCCTAATATGAAATATCAGGTGCTATACAATGGTCATATTGTGTTTTTAAATTCATCAGGCACGGTGGGGTATTACGTGGATAAAATACCTACCAGCCATAAACTAAGTGCGAGTGATGAAGTTTATCTTAATCAATCATTGTTTGAACTTCGGGATGAAGATGAAGAGTTACAACCCACAGGCAAAGAAGTGAAAAAAATCGGCGGAACGGTTGTACAATATAAGAGTGATACAGGCATAACGGTATGGATTGCGAAAAAGCTGGTCACTAAGTTTGGTAAGTGTAGCCTATGGGGATATTCTGGTTTGAAAAGGGTTCTGATTGCCAAACAAGGAAAAATTGTTGGTATCGTCATGCCGTGTAGAGTTCAGGATTAACCGAACGTGTATTAATCTCTAAAGAAATTAAGACACGAAAACGACTATCCAATCAGATGATGTCTTGACCGGCTTTTTCAAAAAAGATATTGACATTATGGTGTATATCCTATATAATAATGGTGTAGAATAATGATGGAGGGCGGGACGCGCTTGCAGGAATTTGAGGTCAAGTTTTACGACAAGGCAGACGGAACAAAACCCGCCAAAGCCTTCATTGCGGATCTGCCGCCTAAAATGAAGGCAAAAATGCTCCGCCTGGTCGATATGCTGGAAACCAACGGCTCGGAGCTGCAGGAGCCGTATTCAAAGCATTTGGACGACGGCATATTTGAGCTTCGGGCGCACGTCGGGACGGATATTTCCCGCGTCCTCTACTTCTTTGTCATAGGGCGAAAAGTAATCCTGACGCACGGCTTCATCAAGAAAACCCCAAAGACGCCGCCATCCGAAATCGAGCGAGCCAAAGATTGCCGAAACGAATATTTAAGCCGGAAGGAGAACCCGAAATGAGTGAGTGGAAAGAGTTTTTGAACGAACAGCTAAAAGACCCCGAAGTCCGTTTCGAATGGGACATTTTGGAGCCTGAGTTTGCCATTACTCAAGCCATGATTGACGCACGGAAAAACGCCGGGCTTACGCAAAAACAGCTTTCCGAGCGTACCGGCATAGCGCAGGCCGACATTAGCAAAATGGAAAACGGCGACGCCAATCCGTCTCTCAAAACATTGAAGCGTCTGGCTGCCGCTATGAATACGACGCTCAAAGTGGAGTTCGTCCCTGCGGCGGGTAATCAATAGGAGTAGCTGCCTTGAAAATCAGATTAACCTTACAGGAGAAGCTCCGTGATGCACGAGACGAGCGCAAGCTGACGCTTCAAGAAGTCGTCTCCGTTGGTATGTACGCCGATGGCTCAACCGGTCAGCATCACACCTTCGGGCATCCGGCAGGTCAACGCCGTGCCCGATGGCTCAACCGGCACGCGCTCCAGGGTAACAGCCGCCGGGCACGCGCTCCAGGGTAACAGCCGCCGGGCACGCGCTCCAGGGTAACAGCCGCCGGGCACGCGCTCTAGGGTAACAGCAGAACACGAAACTAAAATTGTGGAGGAATAGTTGATGAACAGAGAAGAATTTGAACAATACATAATATCTGAATATCCGCGGGCTTTTACAACGCATTTTGCGGCGGAAATGTTAAGTAATATTCTTGATTACGCGGAACTTATGCCATATGAGGATCGATACAGTTTTTTAAATGACATAATTCCAGAAGTATCAGAAGATATTATCTACGCGGTAAACTTATAAGATATAATTTGAATCATAAATTATAACTATATTGGAGGTTAGAATAATGAACGCAATAACAAGAACAAGTATAACACAATACGATGCTTTAACAAACAACCTCAATGTCTACACAATGAAAAAGCATGATGACGGGATTACCTTATCCGCGGAATGCGAAGAAATTTTTATTGACAATTACATGCTTGGCGAAATTAATCGCATTGCAAAGGAATAAAATTAACGACGAACTCTGTCTATAAAGTGAGTAGCCGAACACTGGCTTTAAAGTGTGTAATATCTTATTATAAAAGGAGTATTTAACATGAGTGAAAATAAAGGTTTTTACGAAGTCTATTCCTACAATGACAAACTGAAACCTGGCGATCAACTAACAATCGAACACTCCATTTATATCAGTGACGCGAATACAGATATATCAAAGTTCATGTCATTGTCTCTCGAACGGTTGGCAATGATGAAAATAGAAAGTGTGGCGACAGAACAGGCCATTTTTCAAAAGCTGCGTAGCGCCATTGCGGAATGGGAAGTTCAGGCGGCGCAAACACAACTACTTGATAAGGCGATTGAGTATTTGAAAACTCCAGCAGTCAAGCACACATCTAATCAATGGGTAAAAGATAGTGAATATAACGATGCGCGTAGTATCAGTAACATGGTTTACAAGATGTATTATAATGTTTATGAGGACACAAAATATGATCGTGCAGCGCAACAATTAATACCGGTTGCGTGGTATCTCACATGGAATGTCCATACCATGTCTAGCGGATGGGGCAGCGTGAATATTGACGGGCAGATCAGGAAACGTTTTACTGATAAATCGTCTATGGAGAAATATCTTGATGGCCGCATAAAAGCGTATGCCAAACTTTTTACGGAAATATCACCGCCCATCCCCCAAGGATACGCTGACTTCTTCCGCATAAGCGGGCGGTTGTTGCCAGGATACACTATACAAGCATAATATTTTGAATAAATTTACATAATAATAAAAAATATGCCAACGAAGGGAATGAAAAACATGGATCGTATCAACCAATACAAAGCTATGAAAGACAAGCACCAGCAGGAGGTAAACGCCTTCCCCATCGCCTTCGCTTTCAATAACGAACAGTTTGCCAGAGGCATGGCACAACTTGGGCTAACCCCCGAGGACACCGATAAAGTATATGGGTTGGCCGGGACAGGTGGTTTTTACCGCAGAGAAGATGCACCGAGGTTTGGGGAAATGTTAAACCGGCATGAGGCCGACATAAAATCCGCAATTGCGGCAGACCCCGCAGGCGACGGGTTTATATTCGACATGTTCGATTATGAACTTAGAAACCACGAATATACTTACACGAACGATCTCACTGATACTTTAGAAGCTCTTGACCTGACACCGCGGGATATTGATAAAGACGAACGCCTTCTGCGAGGGCTTAAGAAAGCCATCAAAGCCCAAAAGTATTGGGCGTCACATAATGCTTGATTTTATAACATTTTCGTTGTATAATATCTTCAAGCATACTGGGGCGGTTTTTCTTGCAGGCTGAACCTCCGTGAGGAGGTGATGTCTATGGTAACGTTACCTTTTACACCGTTTGAACTTGCTTATTTGGTTCTGACGTGTATACTGGTATACATAGCGTACCGAAACATGAACAAGAAAAAATGAGCCGCCCATTTAGCCAGGAATGGCTCATTTTTCTTCGCAACATCCATTTTGCGGAGAGTTTAGCCGTCACCGCTACGGTATGCCCGGCGGGGAGAGTGTGAGTGTAGTGCACTCTTCCCCGTCCTTATTATAGACACATTATACCACGTTCATTCCGTTTTGTAAAGGGGTAAATTTTTATGAAAGAAGCGGTTAGAGAACATAATCAGCGCTTGTAGCCGAGATAAAAGTAATGTTTAATTATGTCTCTGTTGAAGAGGTGGCGAAAAAATATGAGGCCAGTCTGTATTAAATAATAGCGTTCTTTCATATCAACATGACAGGAGACCTGAGCAGAATGCAGGACAACAAAGAAAAACTGAACAACATTCTAAAAATATTTAAGATAAACGCCGAAATTGAAAACGTTATTCAAAGTTCAAGAATAACCCGGTATGAACTTAAAATCCAACCGCAGCAAAGGCTTTCCAGCATAACAAAGCTGGCCGGTGAAATTGGCGTAGCGTTTGGAACACCCAACAACGTGAGAATATCACCTGTATACGGCAAAGAATATATCGTCGGCATTGAAATTCCCAACGCCGAAGAACCGGCTTCCGATACGGAAAAGACTATCACCACTTTCACCCTGGGAGAAAATATTGACGGCAAAATTGTTACGGCAGACATAGCACAAATGCCTCACTTGCTCATAGGCGGAACGACCGGCAGCGGTAAAAGCGTTTTTCTTAACAGCTTAATAACCAGCCTGCTGGCCAACGCTTCGCCTAAAGACCTGCGTTTCCTGATGATCGATCCCAAAAGGGTTGAACTAGCTTTATATAATAACATTCCGCATTTGCTCTGCCCCATAGTCAAGGAACCAACGGAAGCAAAAAGGGCGCTATCATGGGCCGCGGTTGAAATGGATCGCCGGTATGCGTTGTGCGAATCCGCAGGCGTCAGAGAGTTTGAACATTACAATCAGAAAATGACGGAAACCGGTGGCGAAACATTACCCCGAATAATCATAGTCATTGATGAACTGGCCGAATTGATAATGTCATCCGAAAGCCGGTTGAACGGTAATTTGAAAACCAGAAATGAGATTGAAACATTAATCTGTAGGATTGCCGCCAAAGCCAGAGCCTCCGGCATACATCTGGTCGTGGCGACACAACGTCCCAGCAAAGATATCATAACTGGCTTAATCAGAGACAATCTTCCTTCAAAAGTGGCATTAACAGTTGCCGACGGCGTGGCGTCAAAGATTATACTGGACGAGACCGGAGCAGAAAAACTTCTTGGCAAAGGCGATATGCTTTTCAAGCCGGTAGGGGCCATGAAAGTAGAACGCATTCAAGGCAAATTCATTTCCGATGAAGATGTTGAAGCAATCGCCAAATACGTCATCTCCAAAAATGAACCTGTTGAATATAACAGTGAATTAGTTGATAAGATAGAAAATAAACCAAAACACGCTGCCGCAAATCCCGAACGCATACAAAGGATAGCATATGAAAAACCAATGACCGAGAAAGATATCCGCTTCCAGGAATTTTTAAAAAAATTCGAAGAGAGCAGAAGAAAATGGAGGGAGGATCACCCAACACCATTTAGTCCTTTATTTGAGCAATTTTATAATGATAATTATTAATCTGCTGCATAACAATCTCTACGGGTTGAAAAATAAAATATAACAACACGAGGTGCATAATGTTAAAATTCGTAGACGCAATAGAAAAATATAAAAACTATATGGAGGCATTCAACAGATCACCAGCCACTACATACGCCCATATAGCCGCCGCCGAACGGCTTTACCACTGGTCAAGATGTGAAAATTACGAAGATATCACGCCAGACATGATAATTGATTATATAAAATACCTGAGAGAGGCAGGGGCCGGAGGCAATTCAATCAACACATATATCGCATGGCTTAAGGCATTTTCAAAGACGCTGGTAAAAAGAAAGTGGACTAAAAACGACCTTGCGGATTGCTGGGAAAGATTCGGAACAAAAACAGCTCAAAAAATGAAGGGCAAATATCAATCGAAGTATGTTGGCGATGAACGCAAATTTATTCCGCTGGAGGATAGACAAAAAATATTTGCAGCCGCCGATGCTATGCCAAGAGGCAAGCGCCAAAGAATCCTGGTAGAAACGCCGTTTGTTTGCGGCTTAAGAGTATCGGAAGTATGTTCTTTAAAAGTAAGCGATTTTGATTTTAAGACCGGCAAATTAACAGTCAGGGGCAAGGGTGACAAACTGAGAAGCTTCTACGTCGGGAGCAACGATTATCTTGCAAAAATATCTGATTATATCAAAGAAAATGAATTGAAGGATGATGATTTTCTATTCCAGACAAGCAGAGGCAAACCTATGATGGTTCGGCAATATGAGAATTTATTTCAACGAATCCTCAGACGTGCCGGTGTGCCGTGCGGACGAAAGAACGGCGGCTATACCACGCACGATTGCCGCGGTACGCACATAACAGCTCGGCTGGAAACGGGCGAACCAATCAAAATTATCAGTCTGGATGTCGGTCATAGTTCCGTTTCTCAAACCGAAAAATATTACAGGAACAACGACAACGACCAAAAGCGCATTAACAAGACGGGCTTTATGAAAAAGGCCGGGTTAGTGCCAACAACAGTGCCAACAGCCGAACCAGCACCAGATGACGCGTATGATGCTTGACATTTTTCTTATAATTTGATATTATAAAAATAAAAATATTAATAGATTGGATGTGTATTCCATGATGAATGAAAACAGCAGAACAGAAGTATCAATGCTGCTGCAAGAAGCTTTTGGCATTGATGACGGCAGGGTTTTGTATAGCCTGAAAGAAAAGGCCAGCGAATACGGATTGGCTCCGTCTGATATTGATAATATTTGGAACGGCACCACTGGATTGGCCGAACTCAAAGTGTGGGAACTTTGCCTTATATACCAAACCGTCAGAATGTCATATCCGGGAATGCCGGAAGTAACAGCATTTTTCACCGATACGGAAATGGACAGCCTCAAAAAACAAGTCAAAAGAAAGCGTCCCGAATCAGACATAACGGTTATAAACAGCGCGTTCCCCTTAAAAACCAACGAGTGGATCGCCGTTATGAGTATGAGCGAGATTATAGATATTGATAATAACAATAAAATAAGATATAACCGTGAAACACAGCGCCCTGCCGTTTTCCGGGTGTTCGGCGATACCGTCACCGAGAAAAACTTCCTAAACCCCAAGGAAGTTGCGGAAATAGCCGGGAAATTAGTCACCGGGCAGTATCACCCTGATCCAATAACCTTGAATGTTCTAAACGATGGAACAAACACCCTGGATTATAACGCGAACGACCGGACGCTGACTATTAAAGGTCTGATAGACATTCCAGACGGCTATCACCGTAACGCGGCCATGCACCGCGCCAGACGCGAAAATAAATCGTGCAATATGAATTTCCCCGTCATCGTTACATTCCTCGATGTCGCAGGAGCGCAAGATTTATTGGCGCAGCGCAACAAAGGAACCAAGATTGACGAACGCTATACCAAAGCCCTTGAGACCACCCCCTCAAACGAGATCGTCAATGGGATTATGAGAGACCCCCGCGCCAGTTCAATTTATAAGACTCGCATAGTAAAAACCATAGAAGAAATTCACGCGGGAGGTCTGATATTGTTTTATGAACTGTCAGAGGCAATAAAGTCTGAATATAAATTGGGAATAATCGCAAAGCCAAGCACGATAACCGATTTGACAAACTGGCTGGTTGACTTCTTCAATGAAATGACAGATATCTTTGCCGAGGATTGGCAGTATTCGCAAAGAAAATCAGGTAATTGGAAGGCATATCACGGAGCATTTATCGGTTACGTAATAATAAGCGCGTCCCTGTATGGCTTGCAGGACTGGAAGAAACACCTAAGAGAAATCATCGCCGGTATAGATTTCAACAGAGAGAACCTTAAGCATATAGATTTTGATATCAAAAAAATTATAAGAGAAAGAATAAACTAAGTGCAAATTACGCCCAACCTTATCAAAGATAAAATCGCCCCATGGCAGCAGTAACGCGTCTACTCTGTCAGCCTCATCAAAGAACATAAAAAGGAGTCCAATACATGCTGACAATCAATGAAATCAAAACGCTGGTTACGCCTCTGGTGGAAGGGTATCCGGTTCGCCGGGTTATCCTGTTCGGTTCCTATGCACGCGGCGAAGCCACAGAGTCAAGCGATGTAGACCTCGCTATCGACTATGAGGATACCTTCAATTATTGGGATTTTTTGGGGTTAATAGGCGATATAATCAGAAAAATGCCTGTAAAAGTTGATGTTTTAGGGCTTGACGAGGTTAAAACCGGAGTTGCTTAAGAATATTTGCAGTGAAGGCGTGATTATATATGAATGTTTACTGAAAGGAACGGAATAGATGATGACATTGACCTGCGACAAATCAGAAAGAGCGTATTTTGGCGTTTATATTCCATCTTATGAATTTGCCGATAAAATGTATGCCGCCCAACTGCGGCACACAAGGATTATTTACTCACATGAAACAGCGTTGTTCCTGCATGGTCTGACTGACCGCGAGCCTTTCGGTTATACCATCACCGTGCCGACCGGCTATAACGCGGCGCAATTACGTAAGGAGGGGTTTTCGGTTTTCCCTGTTAAACGCGAGTTATACGAAATCGGTATTATGCCACTTACGACAATGTACGGTCACGATGTTATCGCGTATAACGCCGAGCGCACGATCTGTGACTGCCTGCAAAGCCGCAATAAAACGAATACCGCTGTCGTTACTGGCGCGATTAAGCGATATGTCAGGCGGCAAGAAAAAAACTTAAACACGCTCATGCGCATGGCGGATATCTTTAACGTCACAAACCCACTTATGGATCATTTGGAGGTGCTACTTTGAAAACTGATTTTTATAATCGTGAAGGCGAACAGAATAAAGAGTGGTTTATCAGCCAAATCAAACAGGAACAACGCAAGATATATGTTTCCCTCTTTAATCGCGCCGCACAATACGAAGAGTTGATCGGCAAGGATATTCTCGATTTCACCAACGAGGAATGCTACGGCCTTTTAGTGTCTATGCGCCCAAAATCCATCGCGGGTGAGGAAGTTTTTATATCACAGTTCAAGCAATATGTTAATTGGGGTATTGAAAATGGCAAAGTCCCGACAATGAAAAATCAATGGGATAATGTTACGCATTCAGAGGGCAACAACGTAATCATTGCAATGTACAAACGCCGGTATTTTAAGGATATCAACAGTCTCAAAGAGTTTATAACAACAGTAACTAATCGCAAGTATGATAAATTAATCATATATCTGCTCTATAGCGGATTATCAGGCTTCGAATGCGAGGAACTCAGGTATGCCAAAGATGCAGACTTGGATATCATCAACAAGACCATCAAAGTATCTGTCGGGAAGCCTCGCACGGTTCATCTGAGGGATGAGGTTGTAAATGCATATCTGTCGTCCGATGACGATGAATACAGGAAATCACCGGATGAAAATTCCCCATACCTGATCAAGCCGTTTAAAGGTAAAAACTATACCGGCGGCCCCGCTCTTTACGGCACCGTTTTAAGACTGGTAAATACAATGAACAAATTATATTTCCAAGCCACAAAATACAAAACAAATTACACACCGGCCACAATCTGGAAGTCCGGTTTGTATTATCAATTATACGAGATTGAAAAAGCAAAAGGCAAACTCGATAAGTCCGATTACCTAAAAGTTTGTGGTATTTATAACAGAAATATGAGCGGCGAAATCATTGAAGAATACAGACTTTATAAAAAAGCGTTCTGGGAATAATCCCAAACTCCTTATCCGTAAAAAGAAAGGATAATCGCCGATGGAAACACCAAAAATATATTTGGATAACTGCTCCCTAAACCGTCCGTTTGATAATCAAGCGCAGATGAAAATCCGCTTGGAAACCGAAGCGAAACTTTACATCCAAGCGAACATCCGCGAGGGTAAATATTCTTTGGTTTGGTCGTTCATGCATAACTGGCATTCGGATAATAAATCCGATTGATTTTATTCGAGAAATGGAGGATCACCATGAGAACTGATATAGCAATCCGCCACGAGGCGATGGGCGCGTTAGTGCGCGCGCTCGGTATAGTAGACGCTGAACGATTCATCAGCATGGTCAAGCGTGATACTTTCGATTATACGGAATGGCGGCGCGGCATGTGGAACGACATGTCGATTGATGAAGTCTTTGCCGAAGCATCGGAACATTACAAGAGAACACAACCTTAATTTTGCGTGGAGGGAAATCATATGATTGTCTATCACGGCGGATATTGCGTAATTGAAAAACCTGAAATTCGCATTTCCAAGAATAAAAAAGACTTCGGGCACGGCTTCTACTGCACAGGGTTACAATCACAGGCGGAAAAATGGGCAAAACGGTTTGATACGCCCGTTGTAAGTATTTACGAATACATGCCGCCCACCCCCGGAGGCTTGCTTAAATTCGATACCATGACCGATGAATGGCTTGATTTTATCGTCGATTGCAGAAACGGAAAGCCCCACAACTACGCGATTGTAGAGGGCGCTATGGCAAATGACCAGGTGTGGAACTACATAGCCGATTTTGTAAGCGGTGTGTTGACTCGCGAGCAGTTTTGGGTATTGGCAAAATTTAAGCACCCTACGCATCAACTGGCCTTTTGTACTTCTGCTGCGCTTAATAACCTGAAATACTTGAAAAGTTATGAGGTGAGGACATGACGGGAAGAGAGCCGAAACTAGACAATGATTTATTTTTCGTGTGTTCGTTGATCGAATATATCGGCAGAATAACCAAAAACCGCCGCTTTGATGTTGTATCGTCGATTGGCAAAGTCGCGCTCACCCGGTATTTAGAACTCGCGGATGTATATCATTGCGAACCAATTGAAAATACCGCCGGTGATTTGATTGATAAACACGGCATAGTTCAAGGCAGCTTTGATAATACCACAGGCAAGTTTAACGTACCTGCCGTCTTTGATATCGCCAAAGTTTATAAGCGATTAATCGTCAATGTCACCGAAAATAACGATATAACACCCATTGATGCTCTAATAAATGTTTATTCCTCTTGGATAAGCGATAAAATAAGCGATTACAGTTGCAGTATGTTTTACGAAAGCCCCGAATATCTCTACTTGTCTTATGTTGCAGGCGAACCATTAAAGGATTAAGTCCCACAGTAAGCTAGAAAGGCGGCCTTTTATATGAGTAAAGAATTAACACCGAAAAACCATGCTGAGTATGGCGAAATTATATCTATCATAGAACGCGCCCGCGAGAACGCCTTTCGCAATGTTAAGGCATAGACCCAGCCAAATTTTCTCCTGAGCGTTTGGGGCAGATCGAATTTTATCTTGAAGCCCTTGACCGTGACGTGAAAAAGCCGAATGAAAATCCGAGCGTCGGCCTGATCCTCTGCGCCGGGAAAGATGATACAGTCGTTGAGTATTCTCTAAGCCGGAGTATGTCCCCCGCGCTAATCGCGGACTATCAGCTTCACTTGCCAAACAAGAATTTGCTGACCGAAAAACTACGCGAGTTAAAAGAACTCGCAGACGTAGAGGCAGACGATGAGTATTAAACAGCCTATAAATTAAAAGCCGTGTTAGTATTATAACACAAAAGAATGGAGTAAACGCTGATGAGTAATAAGAGTGAGATTATCATTTATCAAAGCGCGGATGGCCAGGCGAAAATCGACATTCGCATGGAAAAGGAAACCATGTGGCTCACACAGGCGCAGATCGCGGAACTGTTTGGGCGTGACGTCAGCGTTGTTTCACGCCATATCAGCAAGATTTTTGCCGAGGGCGAACTGGATAAAAAAAGCAATATGCAAAATATGCAAATTCCAAATTCTGACAAAATGGTTGCACTTTATAGTTTGGATGTTATCCTCGCCATCGGCTACCGCATAAAGTCTCCTCTTGGAACACAGTTCCGGCAGTGGGCAATGCGTGTTTTGCATGAGTATCTCCAAAAAGGCTTTGCCATGAACGACGAACTGCTAAAAAATATGGGCGGCGGGTTGTACTGGAAAGAGCTTCTGGAGCGTATCCGCGATATCCGCGCCAGCGAAAAGGTGATGTACCGACAAGTCCTCGATCTGTATGCCACAAGCTTGGACTACAACGCCGCCATGCCGGAAACGCTGGAGTTTTTCAAAATTGTCCAGAATAAACTGCACTACGCCGTCAGCGGGCACACGGTCAGCGAAATTATATTTGACCGCGCTAACGCAGGGCTGCCTTTTATGGGCTTAACGGTGTTTAAAGGCAACCGTCCTGTAAAAAGTGAAGTAACCATAGCAAAAAATTACATGACCGAAAAGGAACTGTTCGCGCTGCGCCGGATGGTCAATGCCTTTTTTGATATGGCCGAATTGAAAGCCCAAACGCAAGAACCAATGTATATGAGAGATTGGCTGGAAACACTGGACAAGTTCTCCCGCGATTTTGGTATGGGTGTTTTAGAAGATTCTGGCAGCGTCAGCCATATTGAAGCGGTCAAGAAAGCCCATCACGAATATGCCGCATACCGGGCGGCATTGCCTGATAACATGACTGATGTAGAAAAAGCATATTTGAATACATTGCTGGTGATGAAAAAGAAGCTCCACGCCGAGGGCGTGAAGTAATCACCTCCCAGCCTTCGGGTATTCATCTTCTAATGCTTCGACCACTCGCACCACTGTTTCTTTTCTTGCTTCAGAAAAACCGGACATCCGTTTTGCTACTTTAACAATTTTGGGGTCATCCAAAAGACCTACCTGCGGGCTTTCCATGTCGGGTTTGCCCGTTAATTCGGCAACTGTTATATCAAGTGCGTCCGCTATGGCCTGTAATTTATCTGCCGATGGATTGTGCTTATTCCATGCGTATATCGTAGACTGCGCAATTCCTGTTTTTTTTGCTATTTGGGGGATAGACGTATCACGTATGGCGCACCAATTTCTAATTCTGTCAACAATGTCTCCCATGTACATCCAGCTTTCCATAAAGTGGTTCTAATATTTTGAAATACCCGCTTGACTTTTCTAAAATATTATAATATACTACATATATTATGCTTATTCTCGCGCACGCGGGCAACGATTCTCGCGTGATGCGGGCACCCATTCTCGCTTCATGCGGGCAGTAAATCTCGCATGATGCGGACACCGAATCTCGCTCTATGCGGGCAAGCGTTTTCGCTTTACGCGGGCAGCGCC
>Ga0209629_10001093_pt1 | contig 16401 bp, 12 predicted proteins | sample TergutCu122P5_FD_187286 | JGI IMG/M metagenome (GOLD analysis project Ga0209629, IMG submission 187286) | Cubitermes ugandensis P5 segment gut microbial communities from Kakamega Forest, Kenya - Cu122 P5 (SPAdes) (version 2) | ecosystem: Host-associated > Arthropoda: Insects > Digestive system...
TTTTTGCACAAATTCCGCACGAATTACAATTTTCCAAATTTATTACCGGTTTGAAAATTGAAAACCGTGAAATAAACCCCAAAATCGTACCAATAGGGCAAACAGAATTACAGTAAATCCGTCCTCGCTGCCACGCTAAAATACTGATAATCAAAAATGTAATTATAGAAATTATCAGAATAGAAATACTTTTGAAAATAATTTCTGTGGAATAAAATGCGTAAGAATTAAATTTTTCTGAGAAAAACGCTAAAACATTATTAATCAGCCGATAAACGGGTGCAAAAATATTAGATGAAATTTTCCCAAATGCGCTGTACGGCTCTATCAAACTTGCAAATTGCGTAAAACCAGCCACCAACAACGCTACAAACACAACCAAAAACGCAATACGCAACCACGTAAGCGGCTTGGAATAACGAAATGGCTTGTGTTTTTTGCTTTTTCGCCGTTTTGAAAACCACGAAACAATATCCTGCAAAACGCCAAGCGGACAAATAACCGAGCAGTAAATTCGCCCGAAAAGCAAAGTTAAAAGCAATAAAACAATGATTATCACAATATTAACCGCCAAAAAGGCAGGGATAAACTGTACTTTGGCAGCGAATGTTAAATATTTCTGAAATGTCCCCGTGAAATCGAGAAACAGCATTGTTACCAACACAAAACACCCAACCGCCAGCGAAATCCTAATTTTGCGCAACATATTTTTTTATGATTTTCAAAATTGTCGGTTTTTTGAGACAAACTGTCGTTAAATTTCGTGCAAAGGTAAAAAATTTTTTTTGAAAAAATTTTTAAAATCACTACTTTTGCAGAAAAAATTTTTCTAAAAATGCGTTTTTTCAGTATTCAAAATATTGTTTTCATTGTTTTGTTAATGGCAATTGCGGTGTTGAGTTTTGTCTTTTGTTTCAGAATTGACCTCACTTCCGACAAGCGTTTCAGCATTGCGCCGCAAACAAAAAATTTGATGAAAAAAATTGACAAGCCGATTGATGTGAAAATTTATCTTTCGGGCGATTTGAATGCGAGTTTTTTTCGTCTTAGGCAGGCAACGGGCGATTTATTTGCAGAATTGGCGGCATATTCTTCGCAAAATATTAAAATTCAATACATTGACCCGACGAGCGATGAAAACGCAAATTTGTTTAATCATTTGATAGAAAAAGGATTAGAGCCGACAAACGTTTACGAACGCACAAAAGACGGGCGCACTTCGCAAAAAATGATTTTTCCTTATGCCGAAATCACTTATAAAAACCGCACCCTACCCGTTCATTTATTAAAAAATATTACCGGAAATTCGGGCGAAGAAAATTTGAATATTTCTGTAGAAAATCTTGAATTTGAAATTACCGACATTTTGCGCCAACTTACTAATAATGAGCAACGTAGAATAGTTTTTATTGAAGGACACGACGAACTTTCCGAAGCCGAAACTTACGATATAAGCAAAGCGTTAAGTGCGTATTTTTATATTGATAGAGGCAAGATGCAGCCCGATGCGAGCATTTTCGACGGTTATTCGGCTGTGATTATTGCCGGTGCGCAAAAACCTTTTTCCGAAAGCGAAAAATTTATCCTCGATCAGTATTTGATGCGCGGCGGACGAATTATGTGGCTGCTCGACGGCGTGGAATTGCGCCAGACCGACCTTACAAAAAGCGGAATTTCGCCCGCAAAAGCACTCGATTTGAATCTCGGCGATATGTTTTTTCATTATGGAATACGTATTGAGCCGATTCTTGTGCAGGATATGCAATGCGTGAATGTGCCTGTAAATATTGCGCCGCAGGGCGAAAATCCTCAGTTTGAGCAGGTTCCGTTTTATTTTTCGCCGCTTTTGATTCCAAACCCCGAAAATTCGATTTCTAAAAATATTAACGAAATTCGTACGCAGTTTCCTTCGGCAATTTCACTTGTTGGCAACAATAAAAACCTGAAATTCACGCCTTTACTTGTTACTTCCGATAATACGCACATCGTTCAAACGCCCACAATCGTAAATCTTGGCGATGCTGTAACGCCCGATAAATCGTATTTCAATGTAGCGTATTTGCCGATTGCTTATTTAGTAGAAGGCATTTTTCCGTCCGATTTTCAAAACAGAATGCCGCCGCAGGATTTGGCAAATGTTCAACAAATTGAAAATCAAAGCGTTGCGACAAAACAGATTTTCATCGCATCGCGAAATATTATTCGCAACGAAACAAACGGCATTGCGCCCGACAGCACAACTTTGCCTCTGGGCTACGACCGTTTTTCCAACCAAACATTTGGAAATAAGGATTTTATACAAAATGCTGTACTTTATCTCACAGGCAACGAGCAATGGCTACAACTGCGTTCGCGCACTATCAAACTGCGACTTTTAAATAAAAATCTTGTAGAAAATGATGCAACTTTTTGGAAAATTATTAATATTGCCGTTCCACTTGTTTTGTTGGGCATTTTTGGTGCGATATTTTTAATTTTAAGAAAAAGAAAATATATAAAAAATAATTAACTTTTGGCACATTTTTTGTTAAAAACGGAAAATATTAATAATCATAAAATAAAATTAATTTCAAATGAAAAAGACAATTTTGTTATTTTTTGCTGTAGCGGCTTCAATGCTCGCTTTGAATGCGCAAGATGCCCCAAAATCGTTTGATGGAGCGGCAAATTTGGATAAAAAAACTTCCGGCTCGTGTGTTACAATTAAGGTTAATGCCGATTTGAAAACTGCGATAAAGGTTATGCAAGACCTTTTGAAAAAGGAAGGTTTTAAAGATGCAAAGAAAAAAGGTGATGTTCTGCAAGCAGAAAAAACCGTTTTTCCTACAATCAGCACAGATTACATCAACATTTTTTTCGGATTTGTGCAAGCAAATAAGGATAAAAAAAATCCGCAAACCAATGTAAATGTGTTTGTTTCGAAAGGGACGACAAACGAATTTGTAAATGCGAGTGCCGACCCGCAGTTGAATGCAAATTTGAAAAATTTCCTTGACACAAAGTATGCACCGGCTATGTACAACGACAATGTTGACAAATTGCGCGAGGCAAAACAAAAAGAAATTGACAAGACCAAAAACGACCTTGACAATTTGAACAAAAACATTGACAAGCGCACAAAGGACATTTCGGGCTACGAAAAGGATATTGACAAGGCAAATGACAATATCAAAAAAGCAAAAAGTGATATTGAGGCATCGAAAAAGCAGATTGAAACTGCCAAAGCATTACTACAAAAGCAACAGGACGAACTCAAAGCAATTAAGTAATTTATTAAATTTTTGCTTTGTGAAACAAAAATGGAACGGAAGTTTTAGTCCGTTCCTTTTTTTGTTTTTTCTAATTTTTTGAAAAAAATAAAAAAATATTGAAAATTAGCACATTATGTAAAAAATATTTTGTAATTTTGCCGCCGATTTCTTTCAACTAAAAATTTTATTCTAATAAATATAATGAACAAAATCTTTATTACGTTTTTTGTCGGGCTAATTTTGATGAGTGGCTGCGCAAAAAATAAATTTTCACTCGAAGCGACTTTGCAGGATACGGCAACTTATAATGGTAAAACCGTTTTTTTAAGTGATTTTGCCGAAGAAACGAATCTTGACAGTGCGGTAATTCGTAATGGAAAATTCTCATTATCAACAGTTTGCGACAGTTCGCGCGTTGCTGTTCTGAATATTGAAATTACCCCTTACGATGCGCCGATTAAAATTCCTGTGGTTTTTGAGCCGGGCAAGGTGCGACTGCAAATTACAAACAGTGCATTTATTTTGAGTGGAACGCCGCAAAATGTTGTATTACAGAAATTTGCAGAAACAGAAACAAATCTTTGGAATAAAATTGGAAATTATAAATCGCAGTTGCAAAGTGATTCTACCATTGCCGACAGTGTGCGGATTTTACTTGTAAGTAAAATGGAAGACCTTGTAAATCAGGAATATGGCGAAAAAACATTTGAACTTGCTAAACAAAACGCAAATTCGGCGATTGGAAAATATATTTTTAAGAAAACAAATTATTATTACTCAACGGCGATGATTGACGAAATTATTGGTCTGATGAGTGATAATGAAAAAAATAATCCTGCAATACAGGAAATTATTGCAAACAATGAATTGACAAAATCGTTAAGCGGTGCAAATTATATTGATTTTAAAGCACTTACGCCTGCGGGTGACACTCTTGCGCTTTCAGATTTGGTTGGCAAAACCGATTATGTTCTTTTGGATTTTTGGGCATCGTGGTGCCCCGATTGCGTGGCGGCAATGCCTGCATTGAAGCAAATTTATGAAAAAAACAAAGGACGACTCGAAATTTTGGGCGTTTCGCTCGATAATGATAAGGAAAAATGGATAAAAAATGGAATTGAAAAATTTAATTTGCAATGGAAGCAGGTTTGCAATCTTGAACGTTGGAAAGATGAAATTGCAAAATCTTATGGCGTAAATTCAATTCCGTGTATTTATTTGATTGACAGAAGCGGAAAAATTGTTGCGGCAAAAGCGACTTTGAGCGAGGTTAGAGCAATTCTTTCGGGTGTAAAATAAATTTTTTTGAAAAAAAATAAAAAAAAATGCTGTAAATGTTTTGTAATCAAAATAAAAGATATATATTTGCAGCCGAAAATTTTTTAAAAATAAAATAAGTTTAACCATATTAATAATTTTATTGAAATGACAAAAGCAGATATTGTAAATGAAGTAGCCCGTAAAACCGGCGTAGAAAAGGTAACTGTTCTTAAAACGGTTGAGGCGTTTATGGAATCCGTAAAGGGCTCGTTGGGCAAGAAAGACAACGTGTATTTGAGAGGTTTTGGTAGTTTTATTATCAAAAAACGTGCGAAAAAAACAGCACGCAACATCTCTAAAAACACATCGATTGTTATTCCTGCGCATAACGTAGCGGCGTTCAAACCTGCAAAATCGTTGGCAAAAGCCGTAAGGTAATTAATTTTTAATTTTTATTTTTTTTAAAGGAAATAAATAAAATGCCAAGCGGGAAAAAGAGAAAAAGACATAAAATGTCTACTCACAAGCGCAAAAAACGTCTTCGCAAAAACAGACATAAGAAGAAATAATTGCACTTGTGTTGATTAAATTTTAATTTAGAAAGTAAAAAACAAATATAAAGGTTGAAAAATCTTTATGTTTGTTTTTTGCACGACCCACACGTATCATTGGTTTTAATAAATTATAAATCAATGATTTAGGACTATTTAAAGTAATTTACAAACAAAAGAGTTTAAACAATTAAATAAAAGTGTTGCTTTAAAATAAATTGAAAAAAATTGTCATTGCGGGCTTGACCCGCAATCTAAAACAAAGAAAAACGACAAAAATTTTCAATATTTAATAAAGAAACATTATTTTTAATTTGTTAAAAAATAAGATATTAGACCATATCAGATTGCGGGTCAAGCCCGCAATGACAGATAGCAGTTATTGAAATAATTGCTGGTTTATAAAACGTCTATTGTTTGTAGATTTACCGTTTTATTAATTATAAAAATAAATTTAAGAGATAAACGTGGACAGCGAATTAATTGTAGATGTACAACCATCAAAAATTTCCATCGCGCTCACTGAGGACAAAAAATTAATAGAACTTAACGAAGAGGCACGTACAGAGCAGTTTTCGGTAGGTAATATTTATTTGGGAAAAATAAAAAAAATTATGCCCGGTCTCAATGCGGCGTTTGTAGATGTAGGTTACGAAAAAGACGCTTTTTTACATTATCTCGATTTAGGTCAGAATTTCAGGACTTTACAACAATTTACACAGCAGGCGCTCAACGACCGGAAGCGGGTTCCTGTAATTTCAAAAGTAAAAATGCTTCCGGAATTAAATAAACAGGGAAGCATAACAGAGGTTATTGCTTCGGGACAGGAAATACTTGTACAGGTAGCAAAAGAGCCGATTTCGACAAAAGGACCGCGTCTTACGGCAGAAATTTCAATAGCGGGACGTTTTTTGATACTTATCCCTTTTTCAGATAAAGTATCCGTTTCGTCTAAAATTGGCAGCAACGCCGAACGTGCGCGCCTGAGGCAACTTATACAAAGTATTAAACCAAAAGGTTTTGGCGTTATTATCAGAACTTCGGCAGAGGATATTAGAGTTGCCGAACTCGACGGCGAACTGAAATTATTGCTCAAACGCTGGGAAGATTCGATAATAAAGGTGCAACGTTCAAAAGGCGTAACCCTTCTTCACGAGGAAATGGGGCGAGCCGTAGGGTTGATTCGCGATTTGTTTACGCGCGATTTTACAAATATTTTTGTTAACGACAAAGATACTTTTGAGGAAATAAATCAGTACGTTGAACTTATTGCACCCGAACAAAAAAGCATCGTCAAACTTTATAAAGACGAATTGCCGATTTTCGACCATTTTGGCATTACAAAGCAGATAAAATCGTCTTTTGGGAAAACGATTTCGCTCAGAAAAGGTGCGTATCTGATTATCGAACGTACAGAGGCACTTTACAGTATTGATGTAAATAGCGGCAATCGTTCAATTTCGACCACCGGACAGGAAGATAATGCTTTGGAAGTCAATCTGGCAGCAGCCGACGAAATAGCGCGCCAACTGCGTTTGAGGGATATGGGCGGAATAATTATTGTTGATTTTATCGACCTTAATAAATCCGAAAATCGCAATGCAGTGGTCAATCGGATGCGCGAAAAAATGGAAGACGACCGCGCACGGCACAATATTTTGCCGTTGAGCAAGTTCGGGGTAATGCAGATTACACGTCAAAGAGTGCGCCCTGCCGTCGAAATTTCGGTAGAAGAAACCTGCCCGACCTGTTTGGGAAAAGGAAAAATAAGAGCATCAATTCTTTTTACAGACCAGTTGGAAAGTAAAATTGATTTGTTGGTTAATAAATTGAAAGTCAAGAAGTTTGTTTTGCATATTCATCCGTTTGTTTATGCTTATATTTCAAAAGGAAATTTTTTTACAAGCATTAAGAGCAAATGGAAACGCAAATATTCGCATAAAGGAAAAATTATTCCTTCGGAAAAACTTGGATTTTTGCAATACAAATTTTACGACCAGACAGACACTGAAATAGACCTTCAGGAAGAGATAGAAAAAATTTCGTAACAGATTAGTATTCAGCCAAATATGCTGACAAATAATTAATAACTCAAAAAGATTAAAAGTTTTTTTGAGTTATTTTTTTGTGAGAATTTCGTGAATTTTAAGTAAAAGTTTTTCAATTTCGGCGGTAACCTCGCTCGAAGTTCCGTTGGCGTTATTTATCAAAACCGCAAAGGAATAAGTTGTGCCATTTGTCGCATCAAGATAGCCCGCATAGCAACGCACATTTGAAATTGAACCGCTTTTCATACGGACTTTTCCTGCCAAAACGGTCTTTTTCAGCACATTTTTTACCGTTCCGTCGTTTCCTGCCGCAGGCAGAGAATTTTTAAATTGTTGCGCATAGCGACTTTGATTTTGCATATAATTTAAAAGCGAAACAAGGAAATTTGCCGAAATGCCGTCTTTGGGCGACAAACCCGAACCGTCGTACATAAATAATTGTTCCACAGGAAGTTGCTTGCTTTTCCAAAACGATTTTACAACCGCTGTCGCATTTGCAGAAGTCGAGACATCGTATTTTGTGAGTGCCAACTGCTTAAAAATATGTTCGGCAAAATGATTATTACTAACAAAATTTGTAATATTCACAATATCAATCAGTTTGGGCGAGATACGTTTGTAAAGCAAAATTGGTAATTCATTTGCATTTGCAGGTAAAAAATCATTATTTTCCATCAAAATTCCGGTTTCTTCCAATTTTTTTACAAATTCCGAACGTAAAACGTCGGCAGGGTAGGGGATTGAACCTTTTATCGAAAACACATCGCGGTTTGCAGGAATAGTTCCGTAAAGTGTTCTGTGATAGTCCATTGGCAAGCCGAAAATATTGGCATTATCGTTATTTCCTTTTACAGAAAGCAAATAATTTGAAAAAACCAAACTGTCAATTTTAGGAATAGTACGTAAGATTTGCGGCTGCGAGCCAACAGAATCGGATTTTAACTGTAAAACGAAAGTATTATCTTTGTACGAAATTCCATAAACGCCTGACGCATAATAATTTCCAATATCTTCCCAAATCCAGCGCGAATTTACTGCATCTGTCTGACTGAAAAGCGATTCGTCAATAATAATTTTACCTTTTATCGTTTTTATTCCGGCATTTTTAACCGATAACGCCCAATCATTGAGGAAGTTATCCGTTTCAAAATAAGCCGAGCCAAGAGTGGGGTCGCCACTTGAGCGAATTATCAAATTTCCATAAAGAATACTGTCTGCCGAAGGCAAATTGTCCATTTCGAGTTTTGTGATGAACTTAAAATCAGGACTTAACAATTCCAAAGCGGTAGAAGTTGTAATAACTTTCATCACTGAGGCGGGCGTGGTAATATTTTCTGCCCGAAATTGCGCAACGGACTTGCCAGTGTGCGTTTCGGTCATTTTAAACGAAACATTTGCGGACTTCAAAAGCGGGCTGTTGGTAAAAAACGAAATATCAATATTCTGTGCCGAAAAATTTCCACAAAATATTGATAATGAAATTATTATAAAAATTGTTTTTAATCTGATAGTATTCATATTTATTTATTTTTACAAAATGCAAAATTAAATTTTTTTTATAAATCCGCAAAAAAATCTTATCTTTGCAATCATTTCGCAAAAAAATCTTATGCTTAAATCATTGTATATCAGCAATTATGCACTTATCGAGGAATTGAACATCGAGTTTGATTTGGGGTTTTCGGTTATGACGGGCGAAACGGGTGCAGGAAAATCAATTATTATTGGTGCGCTGTCGCTTATTATGGGGCAACGCGCTGATACAAAGGCGATTAAGCAGGGAAAAGAAAAGTGTATTGTTGAGGTTGAATTTGATATTTCAACTTATAATTTAAAATATTTTTTTGATGAAAACGAATTAGATTTTGTTGAAAATCAATGTGTTATACGCAGAGAGATTAATTCTAACGGAAAATCACGTGCTTTTGTGAACGATACGCCGACTTCGCTCAATGTTTTGCGCGATTTGACGGCGTTTTTGCTTGATATTCATTCGCAAAACGAAAATCTGGAACTTGGCACAGACGTTTATCAGCGCGAATTGATTGATACTTTTGCTCAAAATCAGGAAATTTTAACAAAATATAAAATTTCTTTTGATAATTGGAAAAGCAAAACAGCAGAATTGCAAAAACTCAAAAATTTAGCATCAAAGCAAAGTTCCGAACTTGATTATTTGAAATTTCAATTTGAACAACTTACTGATTTTCAACTTGTTGAGGGCGAGCAAGACGAACTCGAACAGGAACAGGAAACGCTCGAACACGCCGAAGAAATTAAGTCAGAACTTTTAAATGCTAATAATTTATTGATAGACAATGATATAACTATCATTTCACATCTTAAAGAAACCTTAAATTCAATTAATAAAATAAAAAATTACATTGCCGACGGCGACGAATTGTACGAAAGATTGGATTCTTCTTATATAGAGTTAAAAGATATTGCGCATCAAATCAATGCGTTAGAAGAAAAAATTGAAGTTAATCCTTCTCGGATGGAATTTGTTGAAAATCGGTTGAGCGAACTTTATGGTTTACAAAAAAAGTTTAATGCACGAACTGTCGGCGAACTGATTGAAAAGCGAAATGAGATTGAAAATCAATTAGTTGCGATTGAAAATTTTGATGAAGCGATTTTAACTTTGGAAAACGAAGTTAAAGAAAACTTTAATATTTTAAAGCAAAATGGAAAATCACTTACAGAAAGCCGCATAAATATCTGTAAATCAATAGAAAACACGTTAGTTTCAGAATTGATTGAATTAGGGATTCCTCACGCTCAAATAAAAGTAGAAATTACAGATTTACAGGAATTTACTGAAAATGGCGCGGATAATATTAACATTCTGTTTTCGGCAAATAAAAATCACACCCCGCAACCGATTGCTTTGGTTGCGAGCGGCGGCGAAATTTCTCGTCTTATGCTTTCGGTTAAATCGCTGTTAGCCAATAAGATGGAATTGCCGACGATTATTTTTGATGAAATTGATACCGGCGTTTCGGGCGACATTGCCGACCGAGTTGGGCGCATTATGGAACGAATGAGCCGTACGATGCAGGTCATCACAATTACTCATTTGCCGCAAATTGCCTCACGCGGACAGAATCATTTTCGTGTTTTCAAAACCGATGAAAACCAGGAAGTTGTAACAAAAATTGAAAAACTTACGCCGGAAAATCGCATTGCGGAAATCGCACAAATGCTCAGCGGCAGCACGGTTACCGCATCGGCGGTAGCAAATGCGAAAGAACTGTTGAATTTAAAAAATTTTTGAAAAAAATACAATGTGCTAAAAATCAGATAGTTATCAATTAAAAGTTAATTTTGTTGATAACTATTTTGTTTATTATTAATAAATTACAAAAAAACACATTATTTTTGCATAAAAATTTTTTTTATTTTAAAATGAAAAATAATTTGGTAAAAAATAAATTTATTATTGTTTTGGGGGCGGGCGAAAGTGGCGCAGGAACTGCTGTTTTGGCACAAAAACAGGGTTTCAAAGTTTTCGTGTCCGATTGCGGCGAAATAAAAACGGAATACAAAACCATTTTAGAAAAAAATAAAATTGACTTTGAAGAAAAAACACACGAAAAAGTAACTTCTTTGATTGATAATTGGAAATTGGAAATTGAAAAATTGGAAGTTGTGAAATCGCCCGGAATACCCGACACAGCACCTTTAATTCAACAAATTCTCGCAAAAAATATTCCTGTAATTTCAGAAATTGAATTTGCGGGACGTTTTACGGACGCAAAAATGATTTGCGTTACCGGCTCAAACGGCAAAACTACGACTGCGAATTTGATTTATCATATTTTGAAAAATGCGGGTTACAACGTTGGACTGGCGGGAAATGTCGGAAAAAGTTTTGCGATGCAGGTGGCAACCGAAAATTTTGATTATTACGTGCTTGAAATCAGCAGTTTTCAACTCGACGGAATGACCGATTTTAAGGCGAATATCGCTGTGTTACTGAATATTACGCCCGACCATTTAGACCGTTACGACCACAAATTTGAAAATTATGTGCGTTCAAAATTCCGAATTACGCAAAATCAAACCGCCGCAGATGCCTTTATTTATTGGGAAGACGACCCCGTTATTCATAAAGTATTGGAAAACAAACATTTAAACTCAATGCTTTTCCCTTTTGCAATGGAAAAACACACTGAAACCGATGCTTTTGTAGAAAATGAAAATCTCGTTGTAGAAACGCCAAAATATGATTTCAGAATGCGCACCGACGAACTTTCGTTAAAAGGGCAGCACAATCTTTACAATTCGATGGCGGCATCGCTTGCGGCTTTGATTGTAAATGTGAAAAAAGAAGATATTCGCCGCTCACTGTCTGATTTTCAGGGTGTTGAACATCGGCTCGAATATGTGGCAACGGTGCGAAATGTGCGTTTTATTAACGATTCTAAGGCAACGAATGTCAATTCGTGCTGGTACGCGCTCGAAAGTATGCAAACGCCTGTAATTCTGATACTTGGCGGTACGGATAAAGGCAATGATTATTCGGAAATAGAAAAACTTGTAACGCAAAAAGTTCGTGCGTTGGTATTTTTAGGAATTGATAATTCAAAACTGCACGAATTTTTTGACGGAAAAATAGAAAAAATTGCGGACACAAATTCAATGCAAGATGCTATAAATCAGGCGTATAATTTCGCAAAAAGTGGTGATACCGTACTTCTTTCGCCATGTTGTGCAAGTTTCGATTTGTTTAAAAATTACGAAGACAGAGGCATGCAGTTTAAGCAATTTGTTAGAAATTTATAATTATTGAGAAATTTTAAAAATATTATTATTAATAAACAAATAAAATCAAAATTTTTATGAATAAAATAAAAAATTTTTTTAAGAAATATTTTGGCGGCGACCCAGTAATTTGGTTTGTTTTTTTGGCTATGTGTGTGTGGTCGGTCATTGCTTTTTTCAGTGCGTCAAGCAAACTCGTTTTCAGCGACGAACCGGGCTTTCCGCCAATTATGGTGCATCTTTTTTATCTGCTTGTAGGCATTGCTGTCGCTGTTGCAATTTTGCATGTTCCAATAAAAATTATTCGCCTGTTGGCGTATGTGGGGCTGATTTTGTCGTTTGGCTTTCTGATTTATGTCATTTTTAAAGGACAGGATATTAACGAGGCAAAACGCTGGGTAAAAATTGGATTTTTTAGATTTCAACCGTCGGAACTTGCAAAACTGTCGCTTGTGATAGTTGCTGCCGATATGCTTTCGCGAATTAAGAATCCGGAAATTGACGAAAAAAAAATATTTTGGTGGTTGATTGGTATTTCGAGCGTAATATGTGGATTAATTTTTGTCGAAAATCTTTCAACTGCGGCATTGCTTTTTTCGGTGATTATTATCCTTTGTTTTGTTCAAAAAATTTCATGGAAAAGAATCGGAATAGTTGTTTTAACGGTTACCGTACTGGTGTCGATTGTCTTTATTATCGCCTGGACTACACCAAAAGATAAACTACCGCCGATAATTGACCGCGCCGTAACTTGGGTAAATAGAATTAAGGGGGACGAAAATAATATTCACGGTAAAAATGTTAAAACTAATATTGATATAATTGACAAAATAACCGGCGACACAGTTAATTTTTCGAGATATCAATACTATTATTATAAAAAATCAAATGGCGATTCGGTGCTGTATGAATTGTATAGTGGAAAAGTTCAGCAAAAAATTCCTGACAATCTAAAAGGCAAGGTTTCGGATAAAAGCAACGAACGGATAATTACAAATGAACAGGCAATGAACAGTAAAATTGCGATTGCGCGAGGTATGCCGGGCAAATTTCCCGGTAACAGCATCCAGCGAAAATATCTGACATACGCCTATGCCGATTATATTTATGCAATAATTATTGAAGATACAGGTCTGATTGGTGGAATAATTGTGATTGCGCTGTACTTGGTTTTGCTTTTCCGAGCAGGTAGAATTACCACAAGAAGCAAAAATGTCTTTACTTCAATGCTTGTGGTTGGGCTATCATCGTTGATTGTAATGCAAGCATTGATTCACATGCTTGTGGTTACAGGTTTTGGTCCGGTTACCGGACAGGCATTGCCAATATTCAGTCGTGGCGGCACATCGGCTATAATTACCTGCATTTATTTTGGAATAATTCTAAATGTAACTCGCCAACTTAAAAAAGAAGAGGAATTGCAAAAAAATGAATCGGATGATAGGGAAGAACCCTGAAATATTTTTTCCGCCGGAATGGGCTAAGCAGGAATTTGTACAACTGACTTTTCCGCATGCTGCGACCGATTGGGCGGATATGCTCGATGAAGTACAGGATTGTTTTTGTGAAATTATTTCAAATATTTTGCAATTTGAAAATGTTTTGGCGGTTTGCGCAGATGATGAAAGTGTGAATAAAGTTGAAAAATTAAATAAAAATTCAAATCATAAATTATTAATTGCTAATTGCCAATCGAACGACACTTGGGCGCGCGACCACGCTGCAATTACCGTTTTTTTTAATGGTAAACGCACTCTTTTGGATTTTTCTTTTAATGGTTGGGGACTGAAATTCGCTGCAAATTATGATAATTTAATTACTTCAAAATTATTTTCAGAAAAAATATTTACAAATTTTAACTATAAAGATTACCGAAATTTTATTCTCGAAGGCGGAAGCATAGAAACCGACGGTGCGGGGACAATTCTTACAACGGAAAAATGTTTGCTTTCACAAAATCGTAACTATTTGAGTAAAAGCGAAATAGAAAAATATTTGAAAAAATATTTTGGAATAAAACGCATTCTTTGGCTGCAAAATGGTTTTCTTACGGGCGACGACACCGACAGCCACATTGACACTTTGGCTCGTTTTTGCAACGAAACAACAATCGCTTATGTTAAATGTGAAGACATGCAAGATGTTCATTATAAAGAACTTACGGCAATGGAAAAAGCATTGCAAAATTTTCGTACTTTTGATAAAAAACCATACAATTTAATTGCTTTGCCAATGGCAGATAAAGTTGTTTTTAATGGAAAAATTTTACCTGCAACTTATGCTAACTTTCTGATTATCAACAGTGCTGTTCTTTTGCCAACGTATAATTCGCCCAAAGACAAAACTGCTGCCGAAATTTTGCAAAAAGTTTTTCCAAATCGTAAAATTGTGCCAATCAACTGCTTGCCGCTGATAAAACAGGGCGGTTCGCTGCATTGCGCAACTATGCAATTTCCTAAAAATATTTAAAATGGATTTTTTAACGCACATTAATATATTGCCGTCGCCGAAAAAAATTGACTATAAAAGTAAAATTCTTTCTTTCGGCTCGTGTTTTTCCGAAAATATTGGGAAAAAACTGCAACGTGCTTATTTTCAAATAGATATAAATCCTTTTGGGGTACTTTTCAATCCCGCTTCTATCGCTCAAAATATTGATTTATTGATAGAAAAAAAATTTTTTGAAGAAAAAGATTTGTCGAAAAACGGTTCGCTTTATTTCAGTTTCGACTTTGATACTTCGTTTTCTGCCACTTCGGCAGAACAATGTTTAAAAACAATAAATCAGCGTTTCACATCAACTGCCATAGTATTACAAAACGCTGATTTATTGTTTATTACATTTGGAACTGCATGGATTTTTGAATTAAAATCGACAGGCAAAACCGTTGCAAATTGTCATAAATTGCCTGCCGAAAATTTCACACGCCGCCGCCTGACAGTTGATAAAATTGTTTTTATTTATAAAAAATTATTTTTAAAACTTAAAAACATTAATCCAAATTTACATATAATACTGACAGTCAGTCCAATACGTCATTCAAAAGACGGTTTTCACGAAAATAATTTAAGCAAAGCGATTTTGCTTTTAGCAGCCGAACAGTTGGAAAAAGAATTTGAAAACGTTTCGTATTTTCCTGCTTATGAGATAGTTATGGACGAATTACGTGATTATCGTTTTTATGCTGCCGATATGTTGCATCCGTCTGAAAGTGCGGTAAATTATATATGGGAAAAATTTTCAGACACCTTTTTTACTTCGCAAACCAAAGAAATTGTAACTTTGGCGCAGCAAATAGCAGCCGACGACGAGCATCGTTCAATGTTTGCAGATTCGGCAGAATATGCTAATTTCTTGAAAATCAAAGAAAAACGAAAATCCGAATTATTGATAAAAATAAAAAATTTTGATAAAAAATAAATGATGAAAAAAATTCTCTACAACATTTATCTTTGGCTCGTTGCAATACCTTTGATTGCGGTTTTAACAATTTTGACCGCCATTTTGACGATGATATTTTCGCCAATTTTCCCAAAATCACGTTTTGCTCACTCAATTCCAAAGATATGGGCAAAAATTGTGTGTTTTCTTTTGTTAATTCGCGTTAAAATTTTTGGAAAAGAAAATATTGATACGCGACGGTCATACGTCTATATATCTAACCATCAGAGTATTATAGATATTTTTGTGATTTATGGCTGGCTGCCTTCTGTTTTTAAATGGTTGATGAAAGCCGAACTTTTCAAAATTCCTTTTGTGGGCTGGGCGTGCAAGGCGGCAGGACATATTTTTATCGACCGCTCGGTTGGGATTGAGGCGAATAAAAGCATTGCAGCGGCAAAACGGAAATTAAAAGACGGCGTTTCGATTGTGATTTTCCCCGAAGGTTCGCGCACGCACGACGGCAAAATGCAACGTTTCAAACGCGGCGCATTTCGCATCGCAGCCGATTTGCACCTGCCGATTTTGCCAATCACTTTGCGCGGAAGTTACGAACGCCTGCCACGCAATCACGGACCAAAATTCAGTTACGGAACGGTTGAAATGTATTTTCACAATCCAATCAACATCGTAGAAAATCAAACCGAAGACGACCTTATGCAGCAGGCGTGGAATATTGTGGCGAGCAAAGTGTAATTTTTTTTTAATAAAAATTTTTTCTTTCACAAAAAAATATTACCTTTGCAATCCCAAACTGCTGCATTCGTCTATCGGTTAGGACTCATGATTCTCAGTCATGGAAGAACGGTTCGATTCCGTTATGCAGTACAAATTACAAACATAACTTGCTCAAATTTAGCAAGTTATGAATTTCTGGTGTGTTTTTGTCCGTTTTTGTCCGTAAAAAAGATAATTATATTTTTTTAGAAAAATTTCTCGCAGCACCGTTACTTCCATCACCCCGTCTGTCTGTGCTTTGATTTTCTTGGGTATTTCAATTTGATAATCCACATAAAGCCCTATCATCGTTACCTTATTGGCTATCGTCTCTGCGGGTATATATTCCGTTTCCTCACCCGCCA
>Ga0209629_10001094_pt1 | contig 16397 bp, 10 predicted proteins | sample TergutCu122P5_FD_187286 | JGI IMG/M metagenome (GOLD analysis project Ga0209629, IMG submission 187286) | Cubitermes ugandensis P5 segment gut microbial communities from Kakamega Forest, Kenya - Cu122 P5 (SPAdes) (version 2) | ecosystem: Host-associated > Arthropoda: Insects > Digestive system...
GCATAATTGGAGGAATATTAGTACTATTTATATATATAACAAGACTAGCATCAAACGAAATATTCTCACCATCAAACAAAATACATCGGGAAGTAGGTCGGGCTAAGGACTTATCAGCACCCCGGTAATATCTGTGTGGGCTAAATTACTGCTTTATTACTAAACAAAATATTACAATTATGTTCTACAGTATCACCAGATACTAACCGCAAAATCTCAAGCCAGTATACTGACAGCAAATATGTACACTGAGCAAATGACAGCTTGTTGACAAACGCAGTAACATCTGCTGGATGCCCAAGAAGGTTCAAGATCTGTGTCTTCAATTCTTGGAGTTCATTCTGTTGAAGGAACCAGAACAATTTTATACAAGAATAGCTTTTCCATTACACTGACATAAAAAATGTGTTTTGTTGTGTAGTAGATAATGTGAAACACTTACCACTGAAACACTCTCATTTCTAACAGCTGATGTATACTGTAATTCTCTCATCTCTGATCGATATGATATCTGTGAAACTAAATATGGAGATTTCACTGCGATATTTCTGACTCCATCATACCACTCAGCTGGCCACAGACCTAACAAACAGAAGCATAAAAATGTGAGATTTTAGGCTTTTGTAGCAGTATAGTTGAAGTCTTCATACTTCTGAGATGATGCACAGCAACAGCTGGTGATTGGGTAACAATGTTCCAGGACAGCACATTGGTCCCTTCTAGGGTCAGTTTGTCCAAGACCAACGTCTTGCTCTCTGAAGATGGAACAGATATGCTGTCCCAAAACACTGTTAACAAACAACTCAGCATAAAAATGGTCTACCATAACCAAGCCCTTTGCTACAAACAGGCTTTCCTCTCCCAGTACACCAGGAAAGTTGGTGCAGAAGTATAGCTCTCTGACAGTACTCAGTCACAGTTTCTGTTAGCCTACTGAATATCCTGACAGGTACTCTGTGGTTTTCCTCTGCTACCCCAGGCAAAGTTATGAACAGATCCCTCAAAGCCCCGACACTTAATATGAATAATTCTCATTCCACCCATTTGATGCTCTTCATCTGAAACTCCATAATTTCATTGATAAATGTCATGGAAGAGTTTTAAATGATTCATGACCATGCACTGATGATTCACAGTGAGAAATACGACCAACAAGTGCATTTACAGATACATAAATTTATTGTATAATATACAGCCTATCCTGCTAAATTATTTTGATGTTATATGAAATATATCCTTCAAAGAACACCTCCCTGAAGATGGCCACAATAGGTTGCCGAAACATTTAGGAGGCTATGCTGATCCTAATACAATAAATTTACAAGGTGGTGCTGATAAGTCCTTAGCCAGACCAGGAAGGAAACAAGCTACAGTGACCAAACTCAGGATTTATTCAACATACTCCCCCACGAAGCTCAATACACTTCTTAGCCCGTTGCTCTAACTTCTGCAAGCCACTCAAAATAAATTCAGAAGGTTGTCCGTCCAACCAGGTCTCTGAGGCAGCAATGACCTCCGCGTCGGACGAAAAATGGCAAACTTTCATTTGTTTTTTTAGTCCAGGGAACAGGTGGTAGTCCGACAGGGCCAGACCTGGAGAATAGAGTGGATGACCAAGACATTGGAAGCCCAGGTAGGCCAGTTTCTTCTCGGTTGCAAGTGCCCCATGAGCCAGGGCATTGTCGTGCAAGAACAAGGCCCCCCCCTTGGTGACCTTCCCGCGGCATTTTTCCTTCAAAATGTCCTTCAATTGCACCAGCAGAGATGAGTAATACTTCGCATTGATAGTTTGGCCCTTTGGAAGATAATAAATGAGGACAATGCCGTCTTGATCCCAAAAAATCAAGGCAAGAACTTTTCCAGCGGATTTTTGCACTCGGAATTTTTTGGGACAGGGTGAGCTGCTATGCCATCACTCCAGTGATTGTTGCTTTGTCTCCAGGTCATAGTGATAAAACCAGGTTTCATCCATGGTCACCAATTGCGACAGGAAATCATTCGGATCGTGCCGAAAAAATTCCAAAAGTCACTCAGACAACTGGCACCATTGATGTTTTTGATCTGCATTCAGGCATTTCGGGACCCACTTTGTGGAGGGCTTCCACATGTCCAAATCTTCATGAATGATGGACCCAACCTGCTCATGTGAGATGCCCAGTTGCTCAGCTATTGATTTAGCTGAAATCCGGCGGTCTTCCAAGATTAGCTCTTGAATTTGATCAATAATCTCCGGGGTGGTCACTGTTTTGGGTCTCCAGGACAAGGCGCATCACAGGTGAAAAAATCACCACATTTAAACCAGGCCACCTAGTTTTTGTCAGTGGCATATGATGGTGCATGTTCCCCTGTTTCTGTAAGAATGGTGTGAATTTCCTTCAGTGCCTTGCCTTGCAGGGGGGAAAAAAAACATGATGACAGCTTGTGCCTCAATGTTGTTGAAATCACGCACGTCGTCTAACATGCTTCCTTTCAACTTCTGTAACAAGAAAAGACTTGAAATTCGGCACATGAACAGACGCTTCTTTCCAATGACACTATTGATTTCGTCCTACGACATCGCGAAGTAGGTTGGGCTAAGGACTTACCAGCACACCCTCATACATATCTGTACAGGCACTTGTTGGTCATATTTCTCATAATAATCATGGAAGCCAGTTCTTGACAACCCAACGGCCACTCAGGTACTCAATAAATTCCTATCTCCAACAGCCCGTAATATATCCCTACCCCAAGGCAGTTAAATCCAGTCTACATTCTCCCACTCTACTTCTTTACAACCCAATAAAATACAGTGAAACCTGCCTATAATGGAACTGCAAGGGACCAAAACTTTTTCAGTCACAGGACAGTCTTGTTTAATACAGGTACATTAAGTATGGAGCATCAGGACCGCAGACCACCCAGACTGTAAAATTTTTCCGCTAAATGTAAGTTTCCATTATGCCCAGGTTCCATTTAAGACAGGTTTCACTGCATAATGCTCCCACCTATTACTGAGTCTTCCAAGTAGTATTAACCCTTAAAGTTTCTGACCAAAATTTTGCAAGCACTTCTCATCTCTCCCTTACATACTACATTCTCCAGCAATATCTCCACCCCTGATTTGATCACCATAATAATATTTAGTGTGAAGTACCAATTATAAAGGTCTTCACTATACAATATCCATCACCTCACTGTTATTTCCTCTTTTAGATCTGAACATTTTCCAAAACACCCTGTTATGATGTTCAAACAGCATCATAAAATTATTCAGATTAAATCAGCATCTTCAACGGGCCCCTCAAAGGTATACCAACAAACTCAAAACTATTTTCAGATTAAATACTTGCAATAGAACAACCATTTAAGATTCATCTGGAGGACAAGCTTTTTATACTTTAAACCGAGAAAATTTTTAAACATGGGTTCTGGCAAAATCAAAACAGAAAATTATTACTGTGGTTACAAAAGCATTATATTCAATCCATATTTACACCTAATTATGTTTTTCTACAATATACTTTATATTGGTGTTTTTATATTCATTCTATGAAACAAGAAATTAAAAAAAAAAACTACAAAGGAAACTAAATTCTGGGTTTTCAATGCAGAAGACATTCTATGAGTTCATTCTTGTGTCATAGTGGTGTATGACAAGTAATCATAAGATAGATTATATCCATGAATCATGATCAACCAATAACAGTACTAAGTTAGAAACATTTTTCTGTGTAAATGGCTCCTGTCACAGGCTGCTGACCAATCACACACCCTTGACAATTGATAGAACTTTGTTGCAATAGTTCAAAATTCTGACATCACTTCACTTACACTGCATTATATACACAACCCAAACTCCCTCATTAACACAAAACCTAATTTGAAGCTCCAAAATGGTGTAGCGACCAAATTCTCATGTCTTACATGCGGCAAACCCTACAACTGAAAAACTTTAAATCAAGAAATATGAATTTAAATTGCGGGAAAACCTTACACAGTTATTCTAGTGTATGCAAAATAGTTTTCCTTGTAAACTTGTTTGCTGGTACTCTAGTAAAATACATTTTTAAAAAATGTAAAATTCATCCACAATTACTGTATTTACTCAAATGCAAGATTAGGCTCTTTCCTTAGATTGGGCAAATAAATGTGCATAAAGCATCGAACCAGACCATGCCCAACCAGATTGCTCTGAACCAGACCCTGCAGAGCAAAACCAAGGTCTGCATCACCAAATCATCATGTGTCAGTGAAACAGAGAAGACAGCACAACTGAAGGTAACTGAAACACTCTTCTCTTTTGTGACTTTGTCCATAAAATAATCTTTTAAAAAGCAAGACACTTCAGAAAGCAGATTTGTTTCCATTTTCAGACAAAGAAGCACCTAACCTGGTGGACCCCTCAAACTGAGATATTCTCAGTCACTGGGCACCGCAGAAAGAGTAACGTGTTAAGATATACGTCAGAGCACAGGTCTAGTCAAAGGGCAGAAACAGGAAAATGGCTATTAAAAAATTAAAAATCAACTGCAAGACTCAAAAATGAAAACTGGACCACTCCACAAATTAAAAACCATAAAAAGAGCCCTGCAGTTAGACTATCAGACCATACACAACAAAAAAATCCAGAACACATGTATTTAAAATTCTTAACATCACTAACAACATCTGTAGAGAAACCTGAGAATCTTCATGGGTTCAAGTTAAGTTTATAAACCAAAAAATATAAACATATTATTTCGTCAATGTGGATCATAACAGCATGGCAGCACATCTCACCAGAAGTAAGTGGGAAGGGTTAAGAAGTGCTGTATATCCAATGTTTTGGGTGAGACTGATGATGATAAGTGTGGAATGGCAGTGAAGAGGATGGGAATGTTAGGAGTGAGTCTGAGAAAGATGAAGGTATTGACTGTGAAGATGGAGACAGTGACATTGATGGGTAAAGGTAGATAGAAACTGACATGTTCCGTGTATTAAGCGTAAGAAATTAGTTGTAAAATATTTTTTCTTAGCAGACATTTTATTTTTTCGGGGGTCACCTGAGATTTGGATAAATACACTTTCCCTAAGCAGACACGTTTTATCTGGGGGGTCATTTTAGATTAAAGTCGTCTTGCATTCAGATAAATATGGTATGTGCCTCTGGTATGTGTGATGGCTAAGAAAAGTGATTTTATGTAAATCCAATTGTAAATTAAATTTCTGTAAGTACAGTAACATGGGAAGGGGTCCACAGATGTGGAACCTGGCCCTACTCCCATTTTCAAGTCACTGGTTGCTATTGTTTTTTCATGGGTCAACAGACCCTAATGGGCCATGGCATCCTCTTTGTTGAGGCTTCATGATCACGTCAGTGAGACACACCACACTCAGTAGGACTCCTCTGGATGAATGATCAGCCCAATGCACAGACCTCTACCTGACAACACAACACTCACAAGAGTCACATCAGCTATGCCCTCCACAGGATTTGAACCCACAATCCCAGCAAGCAAGCAACCACAGACCCACCCCCTACACTGTGCGGCTACTGGGATCGGCTGGTTGTAATTATATGGACAGATTTCTTACTGCGTCTCTATCTGCAATATTAGCAGCTAAAACTGTGATGAAATCTAAAACATTTTGAACAAAATGGTAGGGTGCACACACCTACTTATGTTACTTGCATGATAATGTCGTCTCAAAACTCAGAACTCACTGTATGAAACAAGTTACAACAGGGGATCTGAGAGAAAACAACTTGAAGAATTGTACAGAATGGCACAAAAGTCACTTGACACTTGAGGTTTAACAACAGAAAGGTCATACATATGATAATTTCACCTTCTTTATGCCTATGCTTCAGCAACAAAAGACTAAGACAATGAGCAAGTGGTAAAGGAAGACACAATGAACCCTGTAAATAGTCAATAAATTTAAGTATCACATCAGTCACACTCAATTAACATGTTGCCTCTCAAGTCAAATGACTTCTGCACCACTCTGTACAACTAATATAACAATTCTGGCACCTTCATCTCCTTTTGTATAAATATTTCATATATGATAAAAAAGGCTTATGGGAAAAATATGCTGCGCACAAAATGTGTTTCACTCTTCTCTATAACTTTTTTTGTTCACAGCATCTTCTGTGCTGACCAATATTTGACAGCTTGCACTTAACAGGACTGCAGTAACATGTGAGGCTTCATGTAAAGTCGAGTTTCAATGACTGCTGTCAAATTTTAACCAAAATTACCATCTTTTAACATGCTTCAGTAGAATTTTTCATCACCAAATTCCATAAAAATTTGTTCTGCAGTTTCCAAGGAGGGACGGACAGACAGACAGGCAGGCATGACAAAGCTAATAGGCATATTTTTGTCACTGTTAGTTGTCAATGCACCAGAAACCCTAAGGTGGTGGCCTAACAGAGTGCACACACAAACTCAAGCTGATAAAATCATCAAAATAATCCCTCTAGCTGCTTCTATTTGCATTGCTATAGTCACACTACAAAGGACAAATTTCTAATCATAACAGACAACTCTGGACAAAGGCTGTGATTCACTTAAGCATGTCTCACAATATGCAGATAATATAAACACCTGAGTCAGCTGCTGTGAATCCCATTACTATGCAGTATAGCCAGAAGTCTCGGAAAAGTTTGTGAAGACGAGGCTTGGGGTTTCGAATAGGAGGGAGACGACACATCAACACAGCAATTACAGGAAGAAGAACTCCAAGGTTGCCAGCACTGCTTGAAGCCTGCAAAAGTAAAATTTGTACTATCAACTAAAGAAGCATCACCCTTTCCTTCATAACAGAACATCAGCAACAAAAACAGCATAAATTTTAATCCTCTCTGAATTATCCACTAAATTTTATTGCATAGATCATAATGTGTAGCCATAAACAGATCAAAGCATAGTGTCACAGCAACACAAATTCAGTCTATAATTCCTATTAAAACGAAAGCTTATTCCAGTTTCACGGCCTGAAACAAATGGAGAAAATCACATCCAACAGAATGACTTCAGAAACAGGAACTATATGTATATACATATACACATATGAGAAATAATGTGGGACCTCATTATTACATATTACTTATGACTTTTATTAATATTAGGTCTAGGGTATATGGTCTCTGACAACTGAAATGGTGGTACTGTGAGAAAAATCATTCCTAGGGAATGACAGTATGTCTACACATCTGTGTTGGTATGGTTGTGATGAATCAACCTCCTGTCAAAACAGCCCTACCACACATTAAAGATTTGTTGTTTTCAGAGCTTAATGTAAACTGGAACAGACTAGACAGCCTACGTTATGATAACTAAAGAACTGTAATAGTTAAGTATCTGTCTATAGATTTACAACAATATGCACCATACAATTAATGATTCTGAAGTTTTCATAATATGATGTGGATACTATCGTGAGTGCGGAACAAGATAAACAGTTTCAACAGAGATGATTTAGCTTACACAGTGAATTTCCTGATGATGGTAATGGCCACCACCCAACAGGTAGGAATATGGACTGATCGTGTGAGAACTTTAAAATCATTAAGTGTATGGTGCATATTGCTGGGAATCTTCAGACAAATACTTAATAAAATGCACAGTATAAATAACAATGTAAAGTAAGTAACAGTTAAAAGTTCAAGTTATATTTAAATTTACAGTTCTTCTAAATATGTTTAAATGGTAAGGCATTATGGAGCTACTACAGGCAGTCCCAGTCTTACAAGTATTTATGTTCGTGCAGTGAGTTCATGAAGTATAATTTTGTAAAGAAAGCCACTATTATCTGTGAGCACAACATATAATTGGAGGTTATGCTCCCCAACAACCAAACAATCAGAAGTCATAAATTTTATTTCCTGAAAAGAGATGTACAATCAGCAAGACAACACAGATTATTACATGCGATAAAAATGTAAAGAAGATTGTTACGAGAAATATGTCCTGTAAACAATAATGGGAAAATAAGCATGTTTCTTGCCTTCAATTCCTCTTTCCTCAGCTTTAATGATTCATGGATAGTGATTTTTTTGGCAAGATTTCAGATGAGTGAGTTCAGGCTCAAATGACAAGTCAAGCATAGGGTATGTGCCTCACCACTGAACAAGAGTTACTGTACACATTAAAAATCACTAAGTAAAATTCTTCTTAAGTCTGGCAATGCAAATTGATACAATGATCCCCCTTCTACAACGAACCTCTGGTTGTTCCCATCATGAAGGGAAGTAACATCTATTGATGGCTAACAGGGATAATGGTCCACCCATGCCAAGGTAGCAGGTTTCATGCCAAGGGCTGCATAGAACTGTGGTGGTGATATAAGTGTTATTAACTCTCTGCTCAGGGCATCGGAGAGCACCCCATTGTATTTATACCTTCCACCCACGACGGGCTCTGCAGGTGGTGACTGCCATTTCCCCATTACTCGTGGGACTTATTTAGCTTCACCCAACAGGGGACCAGAAAGTCTGGAGAACCACCTAAGGGAGCTGTCATTCCCAGCACACCTACAGATATTGAGCATCCAACATCTCCTATAGCCAGGTCATCTGGCCTGAAGAGCAGGAGGCTATCATAGACAAACTTGAAGAGGTGGACCCCATGGTCTGAAAGCTTCTAACAGCAAATCCCCAAACTATATAGGGCTGCTAAGAGGAAATTCAAAAAACCTATGTCAGGTCACAGCAGCACTGAGGGCCCAGTGTAAACAGGACATGAAACCTCACCTCGGCTTTCAATTGGTCCTAAAAGACACAGATCAGGGGGTCACACTCCCACACAGTAACCTCCCAAAAAGCCCAGGACTCAAATGGAACCTGGATATTATAAGGAAGCTGTGCTGAATTTCAAGGCTCATCAGTGGAAAGGCTGTCTTTAGCAGACCTAGTTCTGGGCTTGTTTGAGATCAAGAGAGTGTTCTGTGAGACCCCGACTTGGGGAAGCCCACTTTTCTGATCCTACAGACTAGAGGAAAGGTGTACTCTTTTATGTGTGAACCAATCAACAGCCTGTAGACTGGCTCACTGCAGCCCTCAATGGGTTTCAAATTCAGGAGGAAGTGAAACTTAAAGCAACTGACATTAAGCACCTCCATAAACCTGTCAAAATGACTCCAAGAATGAGGGAAAAAGTGTCCTCAGGTCCTAACAAGCTGCTCCAGTGGATTAAGAGCCTCAATCCAAGCCTTCATATGGAGAACTGGCAGGTTCTCGATTCTAAGAATGAACCTACTGATTGGGGACTCGTCCTTCTTGTAGCCCTGGACTCTGTTACTGCCATTAAGAGACTTGGCTATAAGATTTTACGGGCTTGTCTGAGGGCATTTTTAAAGTCCTCAGCATTCCCAAAGCAGGACCAGGACTGCGGAGGGGGATCCTGGGTTGTGAGGGTTGGGCACTAAGGCAAGGGGGAAGGGCACTGGAGACAGTACCTCCTCTGAGACCCAGGAGAAGAAGCTTGGGGAGGGACCTGCAGAGGCAAAAACCACTTGTGCACCGACCCACAGGCTGCAGAAAACAGGACTCTTGCAGAAACCAAACCCGCCTCTAAGGACAGTAACCGAAGGGGATCAAAACCTATAATTTTTTTCAATTTAAAGGGTCACAAGTTGACCCAAATATGTTCTTGTAAATTAATGTGCATCACAGTAGTGCAGGGACAAGCAATCCTTTGCTGAAAACTTGCTATATAAGAGGCAGATATAACATTTATTCAGGAACCCTGGGTTTACAGGGAACAAATAAGAGGATTACAAAATTCTGCAGGACCTGGTATTGCTACTAGATCCTGCATTCTAGTTAAGAATACTGTTCAGGCCTTTTCAATATTGGAGCTCTGCTGCCAGGACATAACGATGGTAACATTTTCATATACTAGATGATGGAGCATAAGGGAGCACCTCCCCCACAACTCAGACAACCACCCCCTTCAAGAAACTAAAAGACATCACTACCTGCTGCTGTAGGAACAACCTGAAGCTCACTAATGGATGTGATGCTCATGCTCACCATATGATATGGGGAAGTACAAACATCAATCCATGAGGATAACACTTACTGGAATATTCGGTATGCAATAAACTTATTTTTTAATAAAGGTAATGAACCTACCTTTGTAATTAACAGCAGAACAGATGTTACTGACTTGACACTTCAGACTAACAACAGGGGAATCTAAAGTCTAACTGGCATGTATCTGATGAGACCTCTTTATCAGATCACAGATACATCGGTTTCAGGTGGATGACCTGAAGGTACCAAGGTTACATATCACAATCCTAAGAGAACCAATTGCAAATCCTATCGAGGAGACCTAAGTGCAAATCTATGGGTTGTACCAAGAGTTCTACACTCAGTGCAGGACATGCAGCTGGCTGTCAACTTGGTACAGCAGTCCATCCTGTCCTATCACCAAAACTGTCTAGCTAAGGTGGCTCTCTGACCATGGAGGGTTTCCAGGTGGAATACAGAGATCAGCCACCTCAGAGACTTTATTAGATGGCTTTTTAATAGAGCTAAATGGACTGGTGACTGTGACTTTCATAAATAGCCCTCACCAGTTACAATAAAGAAATAAGAAAAGCCAAACGATCCCCTTGGAAGGACTACTGCTGGGGGATTGAACGTGTACCCAAGAGGGTCAGACTAATGAGGATTATGAACAGTTAGTCGGCCTAGAGGGTGGGTTCTATTAAACAACCTGATGGTCGATACACACAAACAGGCAAAGAAACCTTGACGGAACTATATAGAGACCCTGCAGAAATAAAGGCAGCCAAACCTGAGAGCATATGCTGCTCACAGGGAGGACTGGGAACTGTCTATAGTGGTCATTGATCAACCTGAAATAAAATGGGCAATTAACACATTCAAACCATTTAAATATGCAGGGAATGATGGAATTGTACAGACATTCTTGTAACAGCCAGTCAAACATTTAACAAACTCATTTATACAAAATTTTTCTAGACTGCCTGGCAAGAGGATGTATGCTCAAAGCCTAGAGGCAGATTAAGGTGATGTTTATACCTAAACCCCAGAAGGCCAACTATACCGAGGTTAAGAGATGTTATCCTATCAGTCTATAATTTTTCAAGCTGAAAAAAACGGGAAGATTAGTGGACAGTAATATTAGGGATGAGATCTTGAGACTTTGCCCCCTGTGTCAATAACAATTTGCCTACCAACTAGGGAAGTCAAATGAAACCAGAATGCACCATGTGATCACACACATACAGGTAGCAGTAGAAAACGAGGAGGATATACTTGGAGACTTCCTGGATATTGAGGGGCTTTTAATAGCACATCATGTGACAGTATAATAAAGGCTGCCAAACGGCATGGGCTTGGAGACACAATCTGTTGGTGGATCAGTTGCATGCTGGGTGACAGAATAATCACAACCATACTTGCAGGAGAAACTCCAGGGGTCTGGGGCTGGGGACTGTTGCCAGGGGAGCATTTTATCACCTTTGCTGTACAGCCTGGTTGTGGAAGAACTCAAAGGACTCGATAAGAAGGACTGTTATACACTGGGGTATACAAATGATACTACTATCCTAATCAGCAGAAAATTTCCCAACCCTGTCTCAGAGCTTCTTCAGGAGACTGTGAGAATGGTATAGCAGTGGTGCAATAGAACTTAGCTGTCTATCAATCCACAGAACTTGCGGACAGTCACATTTACCAAGAGAAGGGATGTAAGGGGCCTAAAAGAACCCACCCTCTTTGGACAAACACTGCACCTGCACTGGTCTGGGGATTGACATGGAAAGTACAGCTGAAAAAATGTGATGAATATGGCTTACAGGGCTTTCTGGACCTGTAAGGGCACATCTGGCAAATGAAATCCAGGATGGTGCATTGGATTTACACCATGATGATCAGACTTGTTCTTACCTATGGCTCCGTGGTTTGGTGTCTGAGAGTCAAATACGTCAGTGGGAGGGAGTGCAGTATGCTACAGAGATTAGACTGTCTGGCTATAACAGGGTGATGAAGACAACTCCAACAGCACCAGTGGAGGTCCTACTGGGACTTCCTCCTCTTCATGTAATGCCTGAAGCAGAGGCCCTGGCAGAGATCTACACACTCGTGTGTAACCAGCATTTGAGATCTAAATCCACTTACTTCAGTCAAGCCTAAAAATCTCAGAATATGGAGCATGAACCCATCCTACAGATGGGAATTTGACAGGATGATACTGAGATATGCATACCACAAGCCATTCATGGTCAAGTTCCCTGACAAGTGTGAATGGCAGAACAGGTTCAACTTAAACAGCACAGGGGGCCCAGTCTGGTACACAGATGGGTCCAAGACCAAAAAAAGGCACTGGTGCTGTGGCATATAGGTGTGGCTCAAAGAGGAGGCACAGCTTCAACCTTGTGCTCCACACCACAGTATTCCAGGCTGAAATATATGGCATTACGACATCTGTAATTGAGAAAACAGTAAAGGACAACATGGGTAGGAACATCTATATTCTGACAGCCAAGCAGTCATTAAGGACTTTGAGAGTTTCCAGGTAAATTCCAAATTAGTCTGGGACTGCTATCAATCCCTGTTGAAACTGGCAGAACATAACAGGATCGAACTAGTTTGAGTGCCTGGACACACGGGTACTGACAGAAATGAAATAGCTGATCAATTTGCCAGACAAGGCTCCTCACATCCACTTACAGTACCTCAGCCCATCCTGGTCATTTCTGAAAGGGTTGCGAGGGGAGTGATCAGGGACTGGACAAGTAGGAAACATGAGGAGCACTGGCAGTCCCTTCATGGACAAAGGCACACTAAGGGCTTTCTTAAAAGACCCTCTGCTAAAAAAGCTTGAGAATTACTCAACCTCAGCAGAAACAGCTATGCATGACAGGACTGTTAACAGAACACTGTCATTGAAAAGTACGTCTATTTAAACAGGGACTGGTAATCAGTTCCAAGTGTGATAGATGAAAACAGGCACCTGAAACTGCCCCATACATTCTTGGTGACTGTAAAGCCTTGGCCACATTAAGATTCAGGCACCTGAGCAACTTTTCATGAAACCAGACGACTTTGAGGATCTCTCTGCATTTGTCAAACTGTGGGGCTGATCAACGCACGAACAGGACTGCACAAACGATAAATTTAGGTTGAAGTGCACGGGTCACTCATTGCCTACCCTTCCTGCATTCTCTTCTACACAATGTTTTGAAATCAGATTTAACCTGCTCGGAGTGGTATAAATATTACAGCCTTCTGGGATACAACATCATGTGGGTTCAATGTCACGTACTAGAAGTATGTGATCTTAAAGATCTTAGAATGTTCATAATGTTACCAGTACTGTGATGTATCCTCGCTCTGATAACAAACTGTTCAGGCACACATCAACTTTTATGCATCTCCAATGCATCACCATCATCAGTACTAATTTACCTTGAGTGCTGCTGGGGCTCTCTCAGACGCTCGTTTTCCTTCTAAACCAAGCTGCACAAACAATTCCAACAACCTAACAAGAAGGTCATTCATTTCAGCTTCACCCTGAAGATGGGCAGCAATGTTTGCTAGGGCATTCACCACTGCTCCTGAAACATGCCTATAATCCAAAATTGTACATGTTAAAACCATATGTCTACTGTATCCATTAAGTTACTACAAAAATCAAACACAAAAGTACAAAAAAAAAACATTCACCTGTACTGGCTCTTGCGATCCTCCATGGCTGATTGGCTGTATGCAGCATTGCCAGCTTCCACTGTGATGGTCGTGAACATCCGCATTATTTCCTCATACACCTGGGACTGTAATGGCAAAAGCAACAAGACTGATTCCATGTCAGTGTGAATGGTAGGATGTTTAGTGTGTAATGAACAGAACAATGAGACACTAGAAGTCGTGGCTGAACGTAACTTACTACACAAGTGTGTGCAGGAATCCAAGTAAATACAAGCCATTTCCATTTCAATATAAGAACTTGGGACCTTCGAGATATAAAACCAGAATGCTTACCACCTGACCACAATGTTTTGTTCACCTCAAAATTTGGGTTCCTTTTACAACTGGTAGACTCTTTGGTGTTACACTCTGTGGTGCTATAAATATATCATATTCAACAACAGTCATTAGTTTTGGCAGGTACGGACATAACATAAATATTTATTGATCTGTCTCATTAAGGCTTTGAGCGAAGCCATAAAACTCCGAAGCAGCAGACTGTAACAACAAAAGTATGTGGTATGACCACTGACCTAAAATAGTTTGTTAAATGATATGTTTACAGTGACATAAGGGAAACGTTACTATGTGTGGAGTAAAAGGGCTGACACACAAAGACAAAGCTTGTGGAAGGACAACAATGTAATTCAGGCTGGTCAAGAATGTAATTCAGGCTGCACAAGAAAGTGATACAAGCATCAGTAGCAAATATGACAGCTGCATAAAAAACAGCAGATACTGCTGAAGTACAATTCTGAAACAAGTTCAGAACTACTAAATACCACATGTTGTGTAGTCCAGCTGAAATGTCTAATAGAACGGGACAGACCAATTGCACACATGTGGGTGAGAAAGAAGGGCATATATTACATGTATTTTACAAAAACTAATTGTATTTTTGCTGACTCTCCAACTAAAACAATGGATAATGTTAATGGTAATGTTCCTATATAAGATACTGTTAAAAAAAATGAGAATATACAAATCCCAAGCGCAAGTGATTTTAGAAGGCACATTCAAGGGGCAAGACACTACCTAATAGCTAAATGACTAATAAAAAATTTCATAATACAACCTGTAACAAAAGTGAATGCAAAATTCTCATATAAAATAAATACATGTAAGTTGCTCAGTTACACTTCCATCACAATTGTACATTCACAACGAAATCCCAACAACAATGTAAATACTATTTGAAAGAAGAATGAAAATAGCCTCAAATATTTCATTTCAATTTTGCATCATATTAAATAAATACCTTCCCTGAAAGGGTTCTGTAATTATAACAATATACAAATTTATTCTATATGACAACAAATATATTTAAAAAAAATTACTTATAAACATTTATCTTACATATTGAAATAACAGGCCATGATAGCACAGTCAGTATAGGAACTAGGCCATGGGCTGGATAGTTTGGAATTCAAATCCCAGCAAAAGAAAGAGATTTCTCTCTTCTCCAAAATGTCCAAACAGGTTCCAGGGCCCACCCAGCCTCCTGTACAATGGGTACTGGGGTTCTCTCCTGCAGCTACATGGCAGGGAGTGAAGCTGAACACTCAACTCCATGTAGTGCCATGGTTATGAGTAAGTGAAGTTATATCTCTACTGCCCGTACATGCCTCCATGGAATGGACAAGGAAAACTTTTACCTTTACCTTTGAAATAACCATACATCCCAACTGGTCAACAATCAGGTTATCTAGAGGTGATGGAACTCGGCAGAACCTCTGCAAGAAGAACTGAAGAACTGTATCTGTAGTTTTAGGTGTGTCCTTCAGAGCAACTGCTACATGACCCAGCATGATTATTATGTTGGTAGAAATTAGTGAAGATTCACTATTAAAACAGAAAATAATTGACATTTAAAACTAAAATTCCCTGTAACTTATATCACAAAGGCAGGTATTCCCCTCAGCTACATTGCTCTATCATACTACAAGGTTGGTAAACCTTTCAAAAAATAATAATATTGCTATATAGTCAAATTCTGCTTAGTAACCCAATTCAGACACATCAGCATCTGTAATAATAACTAACATGAATGTGTCTGCTCTTCCTTTATAACCCTTTGAGGGTCAAATTAAATGCAATGTGTACCCTATAAAAGCTGGGGATTTAAATGGTTGTCACTGCTTTGCACATTCTGGGCAATACCTTCGTATAACTTTGGGCATTTTAGCCACACCATGCATACTGCACATCGACACTTCCATCGCCAAAAGATTAAACTGTCACACTCAGGAGCAACACTGCTGCACTTGCTATTACATTTTTAAAGCATAACCATGAAAACCAGGCTCCATACAGTTTCCTACTACAAATCACCTTAAAGTTAACTCTCATGTGTGTGTGTGTGTGTGTGTGTGTGAGAGAGAGAGAGAGAGAGAGAGAGAGAGATGCTTCAGTACACACAGTAAAATTTTGATAACTATCATATCAAAACATAACTGAACCAAAGTACTAAACTTAACATATTCAAAATTATGCAATGACAATACTACAAAAAATGAAGTATTTTACCATTTCACATCTGTTTTGACAGAACATAACAGGTATCCCACAGAACATAACAGGTATCCCACAGAACATACCAGGTATCCCACAGAACATAACAGGTATCCCACAGAACATACCAGGTATCCCACAGAACATACCAGGTATCCCACAGAACATAACAGGTATCCCACAGAACATAACA
>Ga0209629_10001095_pt1 | contig 16396 bp, 10 predicted proteins | sample TergutCu122P5_FD_187286 | JGI IMG/M metagenome (GOLD analysis project Ga0209629, IMG submission 187286) | Cubitermes ugandensis P5 segment gut microbial communities from Kakamega Forest, Kenya - Cu122 P5 (SPAdes) (version 2) | ecosystem: Host-associated > Arthropoda: Insects > Digestive system...
ACTTGAAAAAAAAAGCTACTGTATTGTGTTCATGCAAAAACAACTTTTTGTTGTGTTTTACGTTGACGGGACATTCAAATCAGCACCGAAGTTTTTCCACCAACTATTTACAATTCATGGACTCACTATGTGCAACTTGCATTTTTCTTACCGGCCAATAAACATCCAATGTCCTATGAGGATGTATTCAGACATATGGAATCAGAGGCTGCAAAACTTGGTGTGAATGTTTTACCAACAATTATTTATGCTGACTTCGAAACCGCCATTCACAACGCAGTGACAACAGTGTGGCCAGGTTTGGAAGTTAAAGCATGCCGTTTCCATTTAGGACAGAGTTGGTGGCAGAAAATACTATCTTTGGGACTCAGCAAGCAGTGTGGAAAGAAGGACTCTGAGATAAGTCAGTTCTTGAAGAAAATATTCGGACTGTCGCTTTTACTACCGGCGGAAGTCTGCGACTGCTTTGCGTTGGAATTTTTATCCAATCTTCCGAACGACAAGCGAGTGAAACAGTATTGCGACTACCTGCTATAAAATTATATTGATGCAGACTCCACTTTTCCTCCGCCTGTTTGGTCCGAATGTACTGCATCATCATTGAGGACTATAAACGCATGTGAGTTATTCCATGCCCACTTCAGTGCACTAGTTTACAGTGAGCATCATAAAATTTTTGTTCTTGTATCTGCACTGAAAAAAAAAACAGAATGAGACCTACATCAAAATGAGAAGTGTCACTATACGAAGATTTAAAAAATCAGCTACATTTAAAAAAGAGGACTTAATTTTCTCAAACGTTGGGCAGTATTATGGTTAATCTGATTTCAAGAGTCGAATTTGTTTCAACAGTGTCGTATAAATTTCTACCAAACACACAACTGTAATTCATTATTGCTTGCATTTACGATGCCACTTGCCACTTCTGTAGCTGTGTAAGTTATTGCACAAAAGATGACGGATTCTACTCATGTCAAACCACAATGAGCTAAGAGATTTGAGGTCGGAAGGTATACATTTTAAAATTAAATATAAATTCATGACACTAAAAAGTACCTTAATGCCACAAATAAAGGGAGCAAGTGTTGGTTCCAACGTAAATGCAAAATCTACATTACAATATCCATTCGAGTTCTGTTCTGATGTCTCATTTACAGGCACACTATTTTCAATAAACTGGCATCTTTTATTTGGGCTTACTTTATTAATTTCAGATTTAACGTTTGTGTTCTTGTTGCTGTCATTATTGGTATCTGTTCAACCTGATATTACGAAGATCATTTTTCGTATCATGAATGAAAAAAATGTCCACACAAAAATGTGCTACTGATTATCAAACATATTTGGAGAACCTACTGAATAACTTCTGGACATGAAACAACCGTATGTTAATGAAATATCACACAGGCGATTCTGCAGAGTGGATAAGAATTATATGAGCACAGTTTATGGGTCAAGTGCTTGGTACTGCGAGACTTACTGCATTAAAACTCTTTGCGGAGACAGTGTTTTCATCAGACCATAACAATAACTTGAAATGGGCGATATTAGGAACATAATGTGCCTGTCTTCTTCCCCGAAAAGATTTCTTTAATATGGTTTAAACATTAGTAACATGATATAACAACTGTGTTGTCGGTATCATTCAACAATTCTGTATGTGTGAACATAATTGTGTATAAAGTAAAGTACAATAAAACTGCGTAAGAACCATCCAATTGTTGGACATTTTGTACACCCATATCTTTCGATGCAACTGATACAATTCCTTACTAACCGCGGGACGCAACTCGTCATGTTTGGGGTTGATAACTCGGGACACAACTGATACACGTGAAGCAGAACCCTTGGGACGCAACTGATGCAATTTCTTGACCGCGGGACGCAACTCGTACTTCCCCGAATAGATGGCTTGGTGGGTTTTAGAGCCGGTGTTCAGGGTTTAGAGGAGAGAAAATCTCTCGCTGCTTCTGGTGAAATGGAACCACGATTCCTCGAATGTCCATCCCCTTGCCTGGTCACTATATCGCCTAGTTGCCCCGGTTCCGTTAGGATAAAACAGCTGGCATATTTATTGGTTTGAAAGTGAAATATGACAATACGAGCGGTAAGACTGTTCGCTTGTATTCAGGAGGTGTACATTTCGAATCTGAGCTGGATATCAGCTACCCTGACGGAGATTTTCGTAACTTTCGTGATTCTGTGCAAGCAATTGCCGGCATTAGAGCTACAGCACCGCCGCCGTAGAAATAATTTTCGGTTTATCACGTATTTTAACATTCGACGTCATACAGCTTTCAGATACTGACGTCGTTGTAAAATGAACCACACAGATACGGGAAACATATGTTTTTTAAAGGTTGAAACTAGTTCTGTTTAAGGGAAGACCAAGTTACAAGCGGTTTAAAAGGAAGTATGCTTACTGGGGGAAATATTTGCACTAAAGTTGGATTAATGGGATGCCATTTTTAGAGTTTACATAACGAGGAACTGCGTAGTGTATTCACGTTATGTAGTACTGTTGGGATAGTGAAATCGAGAAGGGTGCATTGGACCTGGTGCTGGTACCTTAGGATAAGATGGGAACAAGAAGCACGTAGGTCGTGCAGGACCTTAGTGCATTTGGAAAACACAAGAGAGGAGAGGATGTTAGCCTGTGTAAAATATATTTCTGTCGGTTTCTGTTACCTGCAACAGACCTTCCCAGTATGTATGGTATTCAAGAATGTTAAAGCGATATGCGAGTATTAGCGGTAGAGTTTTTGGGTGCGTTCGAATCATTACTATTCGTCTCTTGGTATATTACATGAGTAAACTTTTATATTTATGTGAGTGGTATTCCTCCTTTACGTTTTGCATTAGTTGCCATTTATTGTGATATTCGTGAGGAATGCAAGCATATCCCAGGTGCAGAGCGGGTGTACCTGTAGATCGTGTTTGTGTGAGGTACACAACGTCGCTATTTAGGGAGGGCGGTTTGTTGGTGTGGCTCATGATGCGGGACACTGGTATTGGTGGCATTCTGCTGCCATGGTTTTGCTTAACGTGTCATGTACTTGTTTGTTGCTAGGCTGTGTTTGTTTTATTCACCTGGCTAAACAAGTTTGAAAGCTGCAGACAACGAGTATGAGAGCAGCAAGGAATGGGCGAAAGTTATTGTCTGGTTGCAGAGTGAGCGTCTCGCCGGTCATATATAGATTGTGGCGATAATTATTAAGCGTGTGGCCGGTGTGAATGTAGTGAGTCCGATGTGACCCACTTCCTTTCGTCGAATTCCACTAACGATCTGCATGTCCATCTATTCATTCGTCTAGTTACGGACGTCAATTATTAAAACATTAATTGATACGTTTTTAATGGAATTTGATATGAACATGTTTGAATTTTAGGGTATCCCCTTCTTTATGTCAGGCTTTTAGTACACAGTTGTATTGTATGTTCCGCCTGCTTCGAAAATAAAACATTTTGCTTTGGGTCCACAGAATGTTGTTGTTGTTTGTTTGTGTGTGTGTGTGTGTTTTTTTTGTATGGTTCACGTAAACGTGACATACCTGCAGCTGTTTGTAAGGTAAAGCTATCCCATTACTGGCCTGGACAGGGCCGTAGGGCTGTAGAAGGTTGAGGCTGCCAGAATTTCTAGAGTGTTTCTAGACAATCGGCACATGAAGGAACTAAGGCCAGCCCTACGCACCGTCTGCATTTACCCCCAGGAGGTACCCCAGGTACTCATTTCGGTTAGAGGCTGAGTCGATCCCAGGGCCATAGTGTGGCCGGAATCGGGAATCGTACCCGTGACCTTAAGGCTTGTAGCACAGTGCCTGAACCAGCTGCGCCAACGCGTACCCCGCATCTGCTTGTAGTGATCACAAGTTTATAGGGTCTCGAACCTTGGAACTTTAACAGTTGTCCATTCTAATGCTGGGGGTTTGACAGTCATTTTAAAGTATAACTTATTTTTTTTTTTGCCTTTCCTTTTGTTATCTAAAACGGCGAAGACTTAGGTATCAGTACTTCTCGTTTTGTGTGTGTGTGTGTGCGTGTGCGCGCGCGCGTTGGGCCCCCCCAACGCACGCACGCACGCACACACACACACACAGACAGAGGGAGATTGGCTTGTCACAAAGGAAGAACGCAGAATGAGGGTGTTTGAGTATGGGGTGCTGAGGAGATGAAGTAACAAGCAAGGTAAAGGCGAAGGTAAAGTGAACACCATGAAGGCATATGGGCGAGTCATTCTTAACCTTGGTATTAGATGGAGATGTGGTCAGCTTATCGCCCCGGCAGCTTCACCACGGCTACACATTGATCAGGAGGCTGTCCCAGAGCCGGTCTGGATGTCTTTGGAGAAGAAATAAAACTCTGGCCTCAGCCGGGAATCGAGCTACGGAGATACTTGAATAAAGATGAGTTCCGTAATTTGTACACATTTTGGAATGATCAATTTGAGGATGAGATGGGCTAGTTACGTGGCACACATGGGAGACGGTGGAGTAGTGCATACAGGGTTGGCGGCGAATTCTGAAGGAATTAAGACATCTTGGGAGACGTAGGTTTAGATGGGAGGGTGATATTAAAGTGAGTCTTGAAGTAATAGAATGAGAGGGTGTGTACTGGATTTTTCTAGCTCAAAGTCCCGGTGGCGGGATTTTGTGAATGTGGTAATATATTCTTTTGGTTTTCGTTAAGTCTCTTCGCTTCCCGAAGAGCTGTTACGTTCTCAGCGAATGCTCGAGCTGGTTATGTTAGCATCAGAAACAGAGACCAGAACCTATGTCCCATTCAGTTCCATTCCCACTGTTAGTTGTCAGGGACATTATCGTATTCTAAAACTAGACTGATAAGCAGTGTTATAAAACTTCTCCTACCTTCAGACCACTCCGAATGGGAACCGTATCAGGTGAAAATTCCCACATCCTGAATTTGTTGTCTGCTTCATTTCGGCTCATTTTAAGGAGCCAAACTTCCCTCATAACAGAATCATAGGCTTTCTTGAAGTCATAAGTACTGCAGTTTTTAACCAGTGCGTGTCAAGTGCAGTATATATGATTGGTTGTTGATCTTTTAGGTCTAAATCCACAAGATGTTCTCCGTTTGGTCTGTGGAGTTGACCTGAGAAGGTGATGTTCGGTAAGGTTGTGCGTAGTTGATAACAGTGATATTCCTCCATAATTAATAGTCACTTTTGTCGCTTTTTTTTTCTCTATAAATCCGTGCAGTAATATATTCCTTGCACTACTGGGGCCCTTTGTCCTTACTGCACCTAAAATTAAGGTTGTTAATCTCAGAACGCAGTGTATTACTGCGTTCTTCACGTCAGCCGGAATTCAGTACATGGTGATTTATAGATCCTGTCTTGCCATATTTTCGTAGTTAGAATTCCTTGCCATCATAAGAGAAATAAAACCTAAATTCGAAGACGATCGAACTTGTAGTCGCCGTATTATAAACGTCGTTCGTCAAGACTAAACGAAACTGTTCGGGACTCGGTCTCGTTCGGAAAGGCGTTATTTTTTGTACTTTGCGAAGGTTATTTTAGAGTACCCTTAATGTCTTAGTCAGTTGGTAAGTTTTAATGGTTGGCTTGTCTTCGGACCTGCGAATAAATGGCGAATTACGACTGAAATAATGATGGTTACTCTGATTAGAAAGGTTTATAAGTTTCTTAACTGTAGGTGAAATTTGAATTCGATGACAATAACCTATATAGTTGCCGTACAATACACGATTCGGTGAATACAAGGATTCATGTACATGTTTGTTTCTCAGTTCTGAAGGATAAAATTTGAAGATGTCTGACCTCATTCTCCCCCACCAAGTTACTACGTGTGTTCATGTCTGCATTCATATGCAAGGTTTCACGTTACAAAATAGAGGCTGCTGGGAAGTTAAGTCACATGATCAGCGTTGAGAATAAGGGGCGGTGGAGGAGAGTGCCTGAAGGCCGTGAGCAGTAACATTAGGAGAGAAGTTTTCTGCAACCTTGTGTTGCCCTTCACATCACATTACAAGCGTTCAGCATCTGCTGCTGTCTTATTAACAACAAAAAATAAACACATGCCAGGCCCAGGCGGAGGAATATGTGATCGTTACGGGGTTCTGTGTTTAGGCGAACCGGGTATTAACCTCATACTACATGTAACGTTTGTAATAACTCCTCGGGAATAGAATGCGTTTCAGGCTTACCGAAGAAGCATTACGGTTTCTAAAATTTAATGCGTCATACAACTTCGGCAGCCAGTTTTTCATAACACATCGAAATAAGGTAATGAGGTAGGAACTGTACGTTTAGCGTGTCAGTTCTGGCCCGTTTAGTGCATTTTACCTAATTAATTATCTTGACCCCTTCCTTGCCATCCTTGCCTTCGCAAAAGTGTGCTGGACAGTATGTGTGATTCATTTGTCCTGGCGATTTTTGTTCGAAATGTTTTTTGCTCCGATAAATATTATCGGCGGTATGTTCGAGATGCAGTCAGAAACGTATGTTGGTCTTTGTGTCATATATTCGTTATTAACCAAAGGTATCACGTGTCGACTACAAATCTTAGTTGAACACACAAGTATTATTTTTAATCGTTTTTATTTCGCATCGCGGTTCATGATATTCCGTTCAAGGCTTCTAGCTGATATTTGGGGTCGTACGGACGGACACGGCAAAGCTAATAGGACCATTCAAAGTTTTCGTTACGAAGACGACAAAGGAAGGAAGAAACAAGGAAACAAAGAATCACAATTTAAATCCCGAATTTACAATGATTCGTTACTTGTCTCCTCAGCCTGGGAACACGTCATCATCATTCTCATCGTCCCGTCGATCCTGCGGGAACATCGGGCCACCACAATAATCTCCAGCGTACACGATTCCCTGCCACCTTCTTGACTCTTGACTTTGGGGCAGGTACAGCAGTGGTTTTCCGTCGGATTGGGACCACTCGGGGGCTGTTGTGAATAAACGTTTGGGTGGCATGGAAGATAGGAAATTCTTGTGGTAGAGGGACTTAGGGAGAGGGACTGACTACTCCGCGGAGTTACATGCTTCTTCTGTAAGAAAGCGTCTGAGTTAATGCACGCAATCTTCCCCCGGTACAACCCAGTGAATTATGTCACAGTTAAGAAGTCATCAAGTATTGTAAACAGAAAATATTAAGGACCAACGCGAAATACGACAGTGGAGAACAGTTTTAGTATAGTACTGAGAATCTTGCCAGCTACGCAAATTAATGTTAGACTCATTCTGCAACCTCACAATACACAGCCAACGGTTGAAGATTGTGACTGTATTTTGTGACATCCGTATCAAAATATTATTGAAACCTGCAAATTGCTGGTAATTGCAGAGGAGTGTGACCAGCCCACTTCACTTTCGTAAGAGGAAAAACATTAGCATGTCTGCTTGTGTGTCTCCTGCAGCTTGTTGACTAACAGTTTTTGTCGAAATTTGATATGAGTTACGTTGCTGACAGCCCAGAAAATAATAACATGACGGGCGCACGAAGTTGTTATGTTGGCACGACCCTGACACCAGGGTTTGAAATTGTGTACGGTACCAGACCCTTTAAAACCACGGGGCGTGCTGAGGTAGGTCTGTGTGTTTCGTGGAGTGTAAAGTAATAACATGACTTCCGTATGAATATTTTATTAGCTTACGGTTTTGTAACAATCGGCAGTGACCATAGGTGCCAGGTGTATGAATTTTGGTATGGAGATTGATACATACGGTGTACCAAATATTACCAGTAAGTCAACATTTGCAAGCATGACGATGCAGAAGTTTGAGGTTGTAGACGATGAATTGAATGCCGACAAAATCTGTACTTCAGTAATATGTTCTTCACAAAGTTTGGCCTCTAGCAGCAGTGGCAACAAGAGCAAAAACAACAATAACGACGACGACAGTGTTAAGTAATAATACAGGGCCCTCACGAAGGAACTGTTTTCTCTTTCACGTAACTTTCATTTACGTGTATTACAAAAGTAAAGCCTCAGTCAGTTGCATGAAGGTTAGGAGTTGTGATGTACATGTAAATGTTCAGTGTGACCACCATTGAACTTGACGTTATTTAAAAAGTGCCCAGTGTCTCCACCGGCCACCTAAACATCATAGCGAATACGTACAACGGAACGTTATGCACTGTGCCTCAAAATATCGGCACCAATGAAAATATGGAACATTGACTTGTGGGTAACAACGTTCAAGAGGAGCTCTCTGCATCCATCTTCAGGGTGGTCCAGTCCTTAGACCGCTCAGAAGATGGAGGTAGAAAGCTGGTCCGTAACGTTGATGCCTGTATACCAGTCTACGTAGTGTCTTGTACTGAAATCTTCATCAGCACCGCTGAGAGAACCTCATGTCTTGTAACGGTACCAATATTTTCTTTGACTACGAAAAATTAAAGTATTTAGTTATTTCCTGAAGACCCTGTAGATGTGCAGAATACGAAATCTGTGCAGTAGGAAATTAGGCTTTGTGATTTGTTCCGGAACTCCTTGTTTCTCAGTATATCACGAGACTTGTGCAAGGACAGGTAAACAGTAAGGACTCTGCAAAGGGGAAATTCAGCTGAAAAGGCATGTTCTATCGCCTTAGTTCTCGTTATTAAAACACAATTGCTGTACGTTGTTGGTGTAGTCAGTGCCGGACATTATCCGATAAGGCAGATCACTCAAGCGTTTTTCATGGCCGAGTGCGGGATACCTGTTTGTCCTGGTATTTGCATTCCTTGTGTCTGGATACTGTAAGCAAACGTTTGCTGTAATCATCGTGCCCGAGGTCGTCACCGGCCTACCTTTTGTGTGCTGGACTTGCAGGCTCTCCATTTTGTGACGCTGCGTGTCCGATTTAAGCGCTGAACTAGCGTAGGCTTCCTCTTCTTTACATTTTCGCAGCGTCTTAATTCGAAAATCTCGTATAACTTCGCTTTAATGGCCCCATACACGTAGGGGACGCAACCATAATGAGCAGTATTTAAAATATCGAATACGCGTTTGAAATTTCCCGCTTTATATGCCATGCGATGGTGATAGAGGTCTAGTTTGTTTAATTACATCAGGCTTAATTCTTTTTCGCAGCAGGCTAGAACAGCGGTTCACAAGCAATTTCTCTGTACCGCATGAAGTTAGATACATGTTCTGTGGCCACATATTTTGATACATGTACGTTTTTACGTGTAAAACATCTCGTAGAGAATATTGTTATTAATTTGCCGTTTAAAACAAAGTGGGAAGCACGTTTACTTTAATATACAGCGGGTGACTGAACTGGAACATGCTTACTGGACGTTCTTCCGCAGCGAATCGAGTAGCAGCAAAACAGTTTTGCACATGTGGGAACGCATGCTCAGTTGTGAAGGGTTGTATCCGACCAACACCAACAACACATGAGCGAAAGAAGTAGTTAAAGAATGCGGCGTTCAACACAAAGAATTTAATTTCAAGTATATTAGACGCTAATTAAGTGCTTTTCAGCAGTAAATATTAACGACGACGATGATGTAGATAATAATAAAAATAATAAACCGCGTAACATATAATTGGGGTGTGCCGTAATAGCTAGTGAGCTGGTTAGAGACGTTGGTTGCAAGATCGGATAATCGGGATTTTCTACTCGGCACAGATGGAGAATTTTCTGCTCGCCACTGTGTCCGGACAGCCTCCTGCCTAATTGGTACAGTACATGCGCTCCTCCGTGAGTTAAGCGGGCGGTCGGGGCGTTTAGCAGACAGCTCGCCTCCAGATAAGACAAGTGCCGAGGTTAAGAAGAGCGGATCTGTACTTTCACCTGTTTATACGTCTTTCCTGACATATTTAACTGACTCCTTAAAGAAAGGTCTGTGGTTGCTCTGAGCACCACTTTACTTTGCCCCATTTCAACACTGCATTTTATCCTCACAGTGTATTTATGTTTTTCGTATGGTTTTCTTTGTAAGCAGCAGTTATTGGTTTGAACCGCTTCGCCCTTGTAATGGTGATATAGTGAGTTTCCTGTAAGTTAGGAACTGAATTGTTAGATATGGTATAAATAAATATCACGATTCAGAGTGTTGGCACAGGGTACCTTTAACCTTTACTTCTGCCACAGTGGTAACTTTTGACTGTACTCCCAGGCACAGCAGAGACAAAATAGTGCATCCGCAGCGGGCCAGTGTTATTGACATTTCTTACCTCGAATGTGTCATACTGCAGATATCAACGTACAGAAGTATCTCACTAGAAAGCAACCACTGCAGACAGTGCCGGTACAGAAGAATACGAACAGGTGTATAAATACAGGCCAGCTGCCCAGATAGTAGCGCATTATTGTGCGAAAGGGAAGGAGGTCGATATTATGTGACTAGTATACTGTAAATGCCGTTGAAATCTGACATCTCTCCTATCTGTGATTCCCGCAAATACTGCTTTCATTGATCTACTGTTATACTTCATAATCACGTAAGAATACTGTAATATCAGTTTCACTAAATATGCGTGAACTTTACCAGTTCTTGAGAGACAGCTTGATAATACATACGGCGCTGCTATCTAGAGATATATTTTTTTTTATCGGCCAAAATAAAAGACTGAAATACTGACCGAAGCGTAGGCAGGCAGGTACGTCTTGACCGCTGCTTAACGACATTGTTTCCTGCACTCGCTTGTATCAGTAAATGTAAGCTTGACGTGCTACGAGGGGACAGAATAACGACAGAATTTCATCCGTTAAGAGTTTTATATATGGTTGGATGGTCGAAAGACAGGTAGGTAGGTAGGTAGGTTGGGAGCTGCGTCACCAATCATAATGTGACAGGCACTAATGAAATTAAAATTAACACATATATAGAACTGGTTGGAGAAATAAAGGTGATGTGGCAGCTGAAATTGGCTCATATTCGGCCACTGATTTTTTCGACTGCAGGCCTGATCTTTCGGAGTCTTACCAACGAACTAGAGATGTTCAGATTGAAGTACTTGCCAAACCAAGACAGAAATCATTGACGTTGAATGCATTCGATACAGAAAGACGTTTCATGAATGCGTTATTGAATTGTAACACCTTTAGATAAGATTGATTTCGTACTGTTACAGTGCTTGACCATTTTGTACGTAAAAACGCGAGTTCAGGTAATATTAGTAGTCATAATAATAGGACCTAGAGCATTTGACTTGGCCTTTAACAGTTTTAAGCGTCGATTGCCAGAAGTAAGAGAATATTCCATATGCACAGAGAGTCTGAAATGCCGATGATTTCGAACCACGCTGTAAATTGAGTTGAAGTTTTGTTCTGATGCAGTGAAATAATGAAATCCCCTTTTCTGGATCAGTGAATGAGTGAGTCGACGGTACTTCCGAGTAGTGGCTGGTTCTCACTGTGCCCTCGCCTCGTTTCTTGATGCGTCTTATTCTGAGTCCGCAGAAAGGAGCCCCACGTATTTTTAAAGTTATCCGTATTCTGTGCAGTAGACTGATTACACAGTATTCAATCGAACTGACTGCACATGCATCCGTAAATGTTTATTAGTATGTGATGCTCCTTATACGTGTTTCGTTCCATGTAGGCCATCTTCAGGGAGGTCATTTACGAAGGAATGTATTTATAATAAATATTATCAATGTACAGTAAACATAATAATAAAAAATATAATAACTATTGCAAACGTATTTATGCGTAAAATGACCTCTCTGCAGATGGCCCAGGGGCCGAAACATATAGCAGGAGCGTCACAAAATAACGAATAGTTATTTATGGTTACATGGGAAGTTTGTTGGATTAAATACTGTAAAGTCCCATGCATGTTGTTGATGACGAGGCTCGAGGCTTCCCGCTTTCTGTTTGCCCAGGTATTCACCTCTAGCCCCTTTTGACTTCTCAAGAAGCCCAAAACGCTCGTTGATACCAGCTGTTATCACGCGGTTATCACAAAAAAATTTCCTATGAACAGAATTGCCGTAGGACGTACGGTAGAGTATGGGGAAGTATGAGTACGAGTATGCTAGAGAGGGAAGTGTAGCAGCTCGAGTGAGACTGAATGGGTTCCATGCAAGGTACTTGGTTCCGTGCCGTCCGCTGTACCCTGGTCTTGTTTGTTTCCTATTCCGTACTAGACTATAAATGGTAACTGACCGCAGCGGGATGTGGGTAACGCGGTCACATGAAGACGAGGGCTTATCTTCTGTGCTGCAGCAAACAGCAGTCATTACCATCTCTTGATTTGAGAAAGAAGGAAATCAGTTGGGAGACCAAGTAATAGAGACGTTTTGAACTTCAACGAAAAGAACAGGATCTGACAGTGTGAACTGGATTCGGCTGATATGAGAGGGGCTCATGGCGGTGAGTTCGAGATCACAGTCGTCTGGAATGTGACACCGTGTGATGTTGCTGATGGGCACCAGTCTTTTGGGGGAACTTGCTGCTACTACCTTCAGGGCAGGGAGGGATCATTTACCTTGATTATGGAGGCTGCTTTTGCCACCGAAGCTTTGGTGCCCATCAACCAAGCTTAATCGCATCACATACCAGGAAAACCATTATCTGGATTTAACTGTGAATATTATCTAGTGGAATGCTGTTGTGAACTCGGTAATGAACCTGACGTAATGGGCACGGAATTTATTTACCAGCTAAGCGGCTATCAATGTCCGAGGAACTTAGCAGCATGGTGTCGAGGGTTGAACATAAGGAACAAATGCCAAGGAGCGTCTTCACAAAAGGTAGAGGTTACCTAGAGAAAGGAAAGTAACCTCCGCCATTGGCAAGGAGGCCCTATGGCAGTATGTCGTCACGTGCAGGCTGTCATCGAGCCAAGATGTTCCTCGCGGTCGCCATGACCTTTCCTAAAGAATGAACCGTAATAATACTGGCACGGGTTTCTAAAGATCCAGTCGATTAACTGCATGGAGAACGATCCGTTTTGAGAAGTTAGTAGTTGCTCAGCTGGTAAAGAAGTTCATCGCCCTTTGTGAATACCATTGGTGTATTTCATTATTCACAGGTTCATATCCCGAGTCATAATCCATGCAACACCCTCATACTCTGTTGTTCTTAGTCTTATTTTGCTGTCTTAATAACTGTTATAAGTCGAATGGATGTCACTCCTGCTTCGTATTCGGATGTTGCTGGTTCGAAGTTTGGCACGGGGATTGTTGTAACTGATGCTTGTGAGCTTTCTGAGTGACGTAGGAACATGCGTCATAGACGTTAGGAACATGCGTCATAGCTTTCGAAATTAAGTTACGACCGCTTCTTTTCACGTCTTCCCTCTTTGTCATTGGTCACTTTATCATTTGCGTAGCTAACAGTGTCGTTAAACAGACAACATAAATATACAAGTGTATCTTCCCGTCTTAAATCTAGGTCTCAAAAAATGTTTAAAACAGTTGTTGACATCCCTGTGCGTGCTACATGTTGCGGTTGCTCCACTATCAGAATTTGATGATGCTGCAAACAATACTTTTGAAGAGTACAGCTGTAAAGGATTCAGATTAATTACTTTTTTATTTGTCAGATCAGAACACCAGGTCAAAGTGTTGCTTGGGACGTTGATGTTTCGTTGTTGTAAATCTGTACATTATTATTATTTTCGAGTTCATAAAGTATGATTGGCGAAATTTAGCCGCGAAACATGATTTGAGAACAGCAGGACATCTTTATTAAAACAGGCGCAAAGTTCATATGTGCAAAAGTCAAAACCCTAGTGGCTGATTGGCGGGACTAAGTAAGCTTTAGAATAAAGTAGCATGTTGTGTAATGTGGATGGGTTAGAAGGGTGGAGGAGACGTATATCCTGACTTATTCCTGAAATGATCTACCAGCATCCGAAAACCAATCCATCTTCCTTCTTGTGTTTATTATTCTACATCGTGTATGCTGTTGCATGCTTTCTGTCTTCTCTCGTTCCGTCTTGGCTAACATCTCTCCCGCCTCTATGCTTGTGGAGTGACGTCAACATTGACCTTCAGAGGGTCGCCAGGACTCGAAGCCACTGCCCTCGTTCTTCTATAAAAATAATACGAAAATAAAAGAAGGCACGAGGAGATATTTAGAGGTTACGAACATGGGTTGTGGTAAATGATTGCAACCAGACGATGCCCTGTATGTGTTGCGTGTGTGAATTGCAATCCGACGGAGCCAAGACTTTAAAAGTGTCCTCCGTATTTATGGGTTTCTGGTGTGTGTAAGCCTGTTAAAATGTTTAGTTCTCTAACCATTTCCTACCGCTAATCGATCATCGATAAATAGTAACTTAATTTTATAGGTAAGTAACTATCTAATGCATCATTAAATTATTGGTACCTTGTGATTGAAGAACAGACGCTGCAAATTCGGAGATATCTCTTAGTTTGTAGTTAGGAGTCGCTGTACCAAGCAGTATATCAGAGGAAGAAATTAGATACCGACCGCACAGTGAGTATATGGTCAGTGAAATTCGAGGTTCTGACGACGGTGGCTGTGAACAGTGATGTCTTCGGCATGTGATGTTGTGTAGACTGATGGACGTGTACCGATATTTCAGATAGCTATTTTTTGTCGTATCCTGGACGACAGCAGTTCGGAGAACGTAACTAGGAATCAAGAAAATTTAAGTTTTGTGGCTTGTTACGCCGGATGTTCGGCATCCCGGCTGTAAGAATCTGAAATCTTGTGGGATGCAAGAAAATTACGACACATAATGCCATTGGTTAGAGATACGCAGAGACCCACCAGTACAGGGAGTTCAATTGAAAACCGAACCCAGACGTACGACAAGCTTAGCGGCCTTATAGCAGGATTCAATCCGCAAAGTCCTGCAGCCAGGAATGTGCGCGTAAGTAGGTGTGTTTCTGCAGTATGAGAGGTGGAGTTGGGGGTAGTGGTCTGCTGTTTGTTGTCTACTAGCTGCAGTCACGTGACTGAGGTAGGAAGAACATAATGTTTGTGAGACTGGCACCTTAGGTTGTCGTGTAAAATGACGGGGACTTTGTGGATGTAATCCTGCTTTACATCTAGCACCGCATGTTAGAATCTGTGTTGGAAATGACCCCCTCAAGCTCTCAGATATTGCTTGATTTCGAAGTAACGGAAACACCGGAAAAACTATCTACTGAATTTCCTCCGACCCCTTTTTGTAGTTAACGTCCTAATAGGGTATTGAGGAGAATTTTGGGGCCTAAAGGGACGAGGTAACAGAGGAGTGGAGAAAACTACATAATGAGGAGCTTAATGATCTTGTACTCGTCACCCAATATTGTTCGGGTGATAAAATCGAGAAGAACGAGATAGGCGTGGCATGTAGCGCGTATGGGGGAGGGGAGAGGCGTGTACAGGGTTTTGGTGGGGAAACCTGAGGGAAGGAGACCACTTGAGAGACCCAGGCTTAGATGGGAGCATAATATTAAGATGGATTTTCAGGAAGTGGAATGTGGGGGTATGGACTGGATCGAGGTGGCTCAAGATAGGGACAGTTGGCGGGCACTTGTGAACCCGGTAATGAATCTTCGGGTTCCATGAAATGCGGGGAATTTCGTGACTGGCTGAAGACCGGTTAGCCTCTCAAGAAGGACTCGGCTCAAAGGAGTAAGTAAGTAAGAATATAGGTTTCCGCCATGAAAAACCTTTGTACCAAACTGCACTGCATACTGACGAACAAAAATGTGCGTAAGGCTGCGGCCACACAGGGCATAGCGTACGCCATGTACGATATGTTTGCTATGCACGGGAAAAATAGCTGCCTTTACGGACAACGTAAGGGGCCACCCAAAACTGCATACCCTATGTACGCCATGTTGGCGATGTAGCTACGTCGCCGTGTTGTTTGATTTGCCGCTATATTTTTAAAATGTCGCTGAGGACGGGCATGCGCAGTAGATCCCATGCAGTCACGTGCAGCCGGCAATACGTAATTTGTTGTCTGTTGCGTCAGTTCAGAGATATGTTTAATTGAGTTTAATTGTGTGTTGTGTATATTCTGAATAATGTCCCTGGAGCAATTAATTGAAGAGGTGAGGAAATACCCATGCCTCTGGAATTAATCCAAGGAAGAATACCGCAATCAAAACATACGGGATAACGCCTGGGAGAGGATTTCTGGAGAAGTGAAAAAAAAACAGGTAAATACATTTCTAATTTTAATTTTTATTGTAAAATGCAAGCTCTAAATTTAATAGGTAGATGTTTATCCAAAAATTAAGTATACACAAGTATTTTTACTAATTCACACGATTCACTACTCTCTTTTGCCACTCAACGCGGCCTTCATCGGACATAAAATATTCCATGAATGAATTTCGGACATCTAGAGCTTCTCTTGTTGAATTGGTTGCAGCAGCGACGTGCATACATACTAGCGGGTTGGTTTGTTCTTTTCCAAGTGCATGATTGGTCTCGGTTGGTGATTCGAGTATGTAATTGTGCAGGACAACAGTAGCTAAGATTAATTTATCACAAAGT
>Ga0209629_10001097_pt1 | contig 16364 bp, 9 predicted proteins | sample TergutCu122P5_FD_187286 | JGI IMG/M metagenome (GOLD analysis project Ga0209629, IMG submission 187286) | Cubitermes ugandensis P5 segment gut microbial communities from Kakamega Forest, Kenya - Cu122 P5 (SPAdes) (version 2) | ecosystem: Host-associated > Arthropoda: Insects > Digestive system >...
AAACCCGCATTCACGTTATTGGAATTTTGACGCGCTTTTTCCTTGAATGAAACAGTCTTTTCCAATTCTCCCAAATAAGCTTGCATATTCAATAAAAGGTACAATTCAGCAATTTCCGGAACGTCGCTTTGAATATATAAAGTAGCCTTTTCAGGGTCTAATCCGCAAGCCAGATATTCTGAAAGAACATTTTTTACATTGACATGCAATAGATTCGGGTCTGGATGCGTGGTCAGTGCATGCCAATCGGCGATAAAGAAAAAACACTTGTTTTCTTCCTGCATTTTCAGAAAGTTAACCATTGCCCCGTAATAATTTCCCAAATGTAAATTGCCTGTCGGACGAATGCCGCTCAATACTGTTTTCATATCTATTGCTTAAAATTTTGGGGACAAAGATAATATAAAAATGCAAATCTACGAAAACCTAATGTTAATATTACGCCGTCATTGCGAGCCGCTTGCGGCGAAGCAATCTATACTGTTAAGAGATTGCTTCGGGCTTCGCCCTCGCAATGACGGCATCAATAATTAAGTTCAGCTATCTAAGTTTTCGGAAAAGAAATTTAAAACCTTCTTCATAGCCGTTTCAATCGATTGCCAATCAGGCAACTCGTTTCCGACGAACAGGAATCCTATCAATAAACCTTTCTCTTTTTCCTGTAGCTTTTGCAGGAATATCTGCTTGTTCAAACGATAGGCTTCCCGAATCAGCCGTTTGACGCGGTTTCTTTTCACTGCTTGCTTAAATCTTTTTTTGGGAACGCTTATCAACACAACTGCTTCCGCTCCTGAGACCGGTTGTTTTTCAACATAGATTATTCGCAATGGAAAAACGATAAAAGAAGTTCCTTTTTCAAACAAAAGATCTATTTCTTTTTGTTTGGAAAGTCTTTCTTTTTTTTTAAAAGTTCTGCTGTCCAATGGGATTTATTTCTTTCCTTTTGCGGGTTTGATAGTGGTTTTCAAATACTGTTCCAGAGCGGCAGTCATAGAAGGAGCCTGAGGATTCGGCGCTTCGATATCCAAACGTAAACCCGCATCACGAACAGCTTTAGCAGTCATTGGACCGAAAGAGCCTATAGCCGTTCCGTTTTGCTCGAAAGTGGGGAAATTTTTCAATAAAGATGCAACTCCAGCCGGCGAAAAAAATAAAAGAACATTGAAATCAAAAATCTCTTCCGGAGTAAAATCGTTACTCACAGTCCGGTACATGATTGCTTTTGTGTATTTTATTTTTTTGTCGTCCAATAATTTAAGTAAATCATCCTTGTGAACATCCGATACCGGAACCAAAAAATGTTCTTTATTATGTTTACCGATGGAGGTAATTAAATCTTCAATCCGGGAAGAATTAGGAAAAAATATTTTTCTTTTCCGGAAAATGGTATATTTTTGCACATAGACCGCAATAGCTTCCGTTACACAGAAATACTTCATCGTTTCGGGTATTTGTATCCGGAGCTCTTCACATAAACGGAAGAAATGGTCGATAGCTGTTTTTGCGGTAAAAATGATGGCCGTATGGTCTAAAATATTGATTCTTTGCGTACGAAAATCTTTCGCAGATACAGGGTCTATTTTTATAAAAGGCCGAAAGACTACTTGAACGCCATATTTTTCGGCGATATCATGGTAGGGTGATTTTTCTGTCTTTGGGTCAGGCTGAGAAACCAGAATTTTCTTTACATTTGAGTCCATACACTATCCCTTTGCATTAAAAATAAATAAACGAATCCTTTGTATAAAAGAAACAATGGTATGATTTCTTGGGTGCAAAGGTACAAAATAAAATAAAGCAAACTATTTTTTCTGTTAAAAAATAACACAAATTGCCTATATAATAATACAACCTGAATAAAAATGAAGTAAAACAGGACAAAATAAACGCCAACCGTGTAGATTTTTTCCACATAAAATAAAATCAATGTTGGGAAAAATAAAAAAACGCCACTCAGGCAAATTGCCGAAAAAAAGGTATCAATCCATTGTTGTTCCGTTTCTTTATAGAAAAAAATGTATCCAATAAAATAATAAGTTAAATATTTATAAATGATAAAAAGACTCAGCAAAAGGGCGGTAAGTCCTAAAAAAATAAACATCCTGAAAGGTGATTCTATGTGAAAAGCGCCGGAATATAGCGCATTACAATAAATAGTGATCGAAGTCAGTAGAATGGTTTGCAGGCAGAATAACAAAATATTTGGAACTTGACCTGTAAATAACTCGCCGGAAGTGGTACGGCTTCTATTCCCGAATAATTTATCCGTCATTGCAAGCAGCAATTTTGAGTTTTTGCCGACTTGATAAATCAGGATAAAAAAGCAAACCAAAAAGAGAATAAATCCCATGTTGTGAGTTTGGGTCCTTCCCGCAATTGGTTCTTCCGTCAGAAATAGTAAATTGAAATGCATTAGGTATTAAGTTAATTATATTTCGACGTCATTGCGAGGGCGATAGCCCGAAGCAATGACGATGCACCATATTTGACTAAACATAACAGTAATTAATTTTTCTTTTGCTCAAAAATCAAGCTCAAAGCTTCTTCGGGCGTGCCTGCCACCGACCACATATCGGGTATTTTGTGAGTAAAAAAATGTTCTTCATCTATTTTCCGGAACATTTCCAAAAGCGAATCGTAAAAACCGTTGGTATTCAAGATAATTACCGGATTCTTGTACAAGCCCAATTGTCTCCATGTGATGATTTCCAATAGCTCCTCCAACGTTCCGACGCCGCCGGGTAGGGCAATACACGCATCCGCTTTCTGCGCCATTGTTTGCTTTCGCTCGTGAATGCCGGACGTAACGACGACTTCTTTAATTCCCGGATGAAGCCAACCTCTTTCAACCATAAATTGCGGAATGATACCAAAAACTTTTCCCCCGTTTGCCAATATGGCATCAGTGACGGCAGCCATCAGCCCATTACGTCCTCCTCCATTGATACAGGCAATACCTAATGCAGCCATTCGCTCCCCCAAGTCCTTCGCTGCCTCAAAATAGATCGGAGCAATTTGGGGACTTGAGGAGGCGTACACTGTTATTGTTTCAATTTTTTGTAACATTTTGTTATTAGTTTTATGCAGTCGTCATTGCGAGCCGTCAGGCGAAGCAATCCAGATTGATGATTTTTTCTGGATTGCTTCGGGCTACGCCCTCGCAATGACGTGGAGAGATTTTACTTGTACTCATCCCAACTTTTAATCGAAATATCATTCATTCCTAACTTACAGAAAGCATAGATAAATGCCGAAGCAAGCCGTGCATTCGTCAGCAAAGGAATATTGTGATCGATTGCCGAGCGGCGAATCTTGTACCCATTACTTAACTCACGCTTTGTATAGTCTTTCGGAATATTTATAACCAAATCCACTTCGTGGTTGGCGATTAGTTTTAGGATGTCTTTGTGCTTTGTCTCATCGGGCCAACTGACGGGGGTTGCTTCTATTCCGTTGTCGGCGAGGAATTTTTGCGTCCCTTCCGTAGCGTAGAGTTTATAAGCTTGTGCGCCGAGAATTTTGCAAGCGTCCAATAAATCTACTTTCCCTTTTACGTCTCCGGATGAAATTAAGATACCTTTTTTCGGGACTTGATAACCAACGGAAATCATTGCGTTTAACAAAGCTTCGTCGAAGTCGGCGCCGAGGCATCCTACCTCTCCCGTCGAAGACATATCGACGCCCAGAATCGGGTCGGCCTTGTGCAAGCGCGCAAAAGAAAATTGAGAGGCCTTCACTCCGACATAATCGAGATCAAAGGTTGATGAATCAGGTTTCTCTACCGGAATATCCAGCATGATTTTTGTCGCCGTCTCAATGAAGTTTCTTTTCAATACTTTTGAAACAAACGGAAAACTTCTGGATGCGCGCAAGTTGCATTCGATTACTTTTATGTCGTTGTTTTTAGCCAGGAATTGAATATTGAAAGGACCGCTGATATTGAGTTCTTTCGCAATCTTCTTGCCTATTTTCTTGATTCTTCTTGCCGTTTCCAAGTAAATTTTTTGCGCGGGGAAAACTAAAGTTGCGTCTCCTGAGTGCACTCCTGCAAACTCGACGTGTTCGGAAATAGCATATTCGATTATATCTCCATCTTTGGCAACAGCGTCAAACTCTATTTCTTTTGCGTTTTCCAGAAATTTGGAAACGACTACCGGATATTCTCTCGACACTTTGGCGGCCAGATCTAAGAAATTAGCCATGTGGCCTTTGTCGTAGCAAACATTCATGGCTGCGCCGGACAATACGTAGGAAGGCCTGATCAGTACCGGGAAACCGACTTCTTCTACAAATTTGTCGATTTCTTCGTAATTGGTAAGTTCTTTCCAACGGGGTTGGTCGATGCCGAGCAAATCAAGCATGGCGGAGAATTTGTGGCGATTTTCCGCACGGTCGATCGAGACAGGAGAAGTACCCAGAACGGGAACATTTTGGCGATGCAGTCTCATTGCCAGATTGTTCGGAATTTGACCTCCCATCGACACAATCACTCCCTTTGGCGTTTCAAGGTCGAGGATGTCTAATACCCTTTCGAAGCTCAACTCGTCGAAATAGAGGCGGTCGCACATATCGTAGTCTGTCGATACGGTTTCCGGGTTGTAATTGATCATAATGGACTTGTAGCCCAATTTTCTAACGGTCTGCACTGCATTGACCGAACACCAGTCAAATTCGACCGAAGAACCGATGCGGTATGCTCCGGAGCCGAGGACAACAACCGACAAGGCACCTCTCCCTGAATCCCTCTCCACAGGGGAGGGACACTCCCTCCCCTGTGGGGAGGGTTGGGGATGGGTTACATAAGTCATATAAAGGTAATTGGTCAACTCCGGATGCTCAGAGGCAATTGTGTTGATACGGCGCACAACCGGTAAAATCCCGGATTTTTTGCGTAATTCCCGAACTCTGAGCGATTCCTTTTCCAAGTTTCCTTCCGGATTTTCAACATAGCGCGCTATCTGGAAGTCGGAGAATCCCAATTGTTTTGCCTTTTTCAGTACGTCGTCAGGGAGCTCTTCAATCTTTTTGTATTGCGACAGTACTTTTGTATAGTCAACAATGTTTTTCAGTTTATCCAAAAACCATTTGTCTATCTTGGTCAAGTCATAAATACGGTCGATGCTGTAACCTTTTTCCAGCGCCCTTGCGATAGCAAACATGCGGAGGTCGGTCGGATTGGCAAGTTCTTCATCAAGGTTGTCAAATTCTATTCCTCTGTTACCCACAAACCCGTGCATGCCTTGTCCGATCATGCGAAGGCCTTTCTGGATTATTTCTTCAAATGATTTTCCGATAGACATGATTTCGCCGACCGATTTCATCGATGAGCCGATTTGACGGCTTACGCCTACAAACTTGGTTAAGTCCCAGCGGGGGATTTTTACAATCATGTAATCGACGGAAGGGGCGACGTATGCCGAGTTGGGCGTTCCCATTTCACCGATTTGGTCGAGGGAATAGCCCAGCGCTAATTTAGCAGCCACAAAAGCCAGCGGATAGCCGGATGCTTTGGAAGCCAGCGCTGAAGAACGGCTCAGACGGGCGTTGATTTCAATAATGCGGTAATCGTTGGTTTCGGCATTAAAAGCATATTGAATGTTGCACTCTCCTACAATTCCGATGTGGCGGACTACTTTTTTGGTGACCTCTTGCAGCAAGTCGATTTGTTCCCGTGAAAGTGAAATGATAGGAGCTACTACGATACTTTCGCCGGTATGAATGCCGAGCGGGTCGATATTTTCCATTGGGACAACCGTGAAACAATGATCGTTTTTGTCGCGAATTACTTCAAATTCAATTTCTTTCCATCCTTTTAACGATTCTTCCACCAGAATTTGCTTGGAGTAGGCCAATGAGCTTTCGCAAAGCGCTGCAAATTGTTCCTCGTTTTCGCTGATGCCTGAACCGAGACCGCCAAGGGCATAAGCCGAACGTACCATCACCGGAAATCCGATGCGTTTAGCCACTTTCAATGCATCGTCGTAGTTTTCAACTGCTTGCGAGACCGGCGTTTTTGCGTCTATTTCCTTCAGTTTTTTTACGAATAAATCGCGGTCTTCCGTAATCATGATTGCTTCTACGGAAGTGCCCAATACTTTTACGCCGTATTTTTCGAGTGTTCCGGACAGATACAGTTCAGTTCCGCAATTCAAGGCCGTTTGTCCGCCAAAAGCTAAAAGAATACCGTCCGGGCGTTCTTTTTTGATAACTTCTTCCACAAAAAAAGGAGTTATCGGCAGGAAATAAACCTTGTCTGCAACTCCTTCGGAAGTTTGAATAGTAGCGATGTTTGGATTAATAAGTACCGTACTGATGCCCTCCTCTTTCATCGCTTTGAGCGCTTGCGAGCCTGAATAGTCAAATTCTCCGGCTTGTCCGATTTTCAACGCTCCGGACCCAAGTAATACAACCTTTTTGTCCATAGATTTTGCAATAATTTAAATTGCGCAAAGGTACGAAAAAATAATGAGAGAATGGAGTACAAATTTACATATAATTTTTTAATGGTCAATAGAATTAATAAGAGGTTTTATCAGAAATTTATTTAAATAATGATTTATTTATTCTTATTTCTCGCTAAACACTTTAGAGGCAGATAATTTAATTACTTTACCGTATTTAGCCAGCGCTTTCTCATCAATCATTTTCGGGTCGCCTACAATGCCTATGACAATCGGACGGTCTTTGATGTTTTCGTTATAGAATTTAACAATGTCGTCGAAAGTGAGATTATTATACGCCGGCATATTGGTTTCGGCAGGCGACTTGGAATAACCTCTCAATTTCCACAACTGATAAATCTGGCTGGCTATGCGAAAATTAGGTTTTTCAACACTTGCCTCTTCTCTCAGGAAGTTTTTAATATTAGTTACTCGATCGGGATATTGAGGCATATTAGCAAACAAACCCATATAAACATCTATGGCGTCCATTGTTTTATCGGTTTGCGTTCCAACATAACCAATGAAATAACTTTTTTTGTTTTCAAGAGCCGGAATTTGATAATTTCCACCAGCCGCATAAGCCATGGAGCGGTATTCCCTAATTTCTTGAAATACTAAAGAGCTCCATCCTCCACCTCCAAAATATTGATTAAAAGCGTTGATATATGGATCGTTTGCCTTTTTGTATGTATCCCCATCAATATAAAACCAGATTGTGCTTTGTTTTGCATCGCTGTTGGGTAAAAAGAAAACGGTATTTTCAGTATAAGGCGTTCTGTCTTTGATTTCAGGAGAAGTCGAAGCCATTTCTCCCTGCTTAAGAGGCAAATTTTTACTCAAAATATCAAAAACTTGTTCCTCCGGAAGAGAACCTGCATAGTGAATTTCTGCTTCGTAGTTGGTAGCCCGCTGAAATTCACCCGAAAGATTACTAACGGACAAGTTGTTAATATCATCGGCCGATAAGCGGTTTATGTAAGAAGATTTATCTTTATATAACAGATAATCTTTCATTGCCTGACTCAATTGTTCATTATTAGTTTTTTCTATTCTACGTTGCTGTAAATAGTAACCTTTAAGGCTGTTCAATTGTTTTTCATCTAATTTAGGCAATAGGATTTGACGGGTCAGCAAATTGCAGGAAGTTTCGAGATTGGATTCAAAACCAGTCAATACCACATAAAGATAACTTTCGTCAACGCCATAATAACAAGTTGCGCCCAAATTGCTTAAGGCTTGCTTCACTTCCTGTGCGCTCATTTGTCCCATGATTCCTGCATTACTCATTAGAGAGGTCGCCAAATCCAGTTTGGGCATTTTTTCTGTTCCCACGCCGAATTTCAAGGTTAAAGTAAAAATATCATTTCCCGGATTCGAAGTATAAAACAATTTAGACCGGTCGTTGATAGGGCGGACGGAAATTTCGTCCATTTTAGCGTAATTGGGAGCGTATTTATATGGCAGGTTATAGAATATTTTATCATACTCCGTTTCGGCGCCTCGAACCGGCAGGATAGGATCGTATTTGGGTTTTTCCAACACTTCGCCTTTAGCCGGTTTCCCTTCTTCCATGAAAATGGCATAATAATCGGAACCAAAATATTTTTTTGCGGCAGTTTTTATTTGTTCGGTGGTGATGGTTGCAACCTTGTCTTTGTAATTCAACAAATCGTTCATGTCTTTGCCTGCAATAAAGTAGTAAGAGATATAATTTGCTACATTTATCGGCGATTCCATCGCTCGATCGTAGTCCCGTATCATATTGCTCTTAATAGATTGAATCAATTCATCGTTGAAATTACCTTCCTGCAATTTTTTTATTTCATTGAGAAGCGTCTTTTCTGTTGATTTCAACGATTCAAAACGCTGTTGGTTGACGTCGTAATAAGGTGTAGCAGAAATCCATATACTTCCTCTTTCCAAAAAAGATACAGACTCGGCGTTACCTTTCAATAAATCGCCGTCAAGCACCAATTTGTCGATCAAACCGGTTTGATTGCCATTGGATAAAACGGATGTACAAATATCTAAAGCGATATCGTCATCGCTGGCGGTGGTAATACCCGGAAAAGCTAATACAGTTTGAGGATAACGGGATATTTTTGCGCTAACTTCCTTACGACCTTTCACCGGATTTTCCGGATATTGTTTTCGTTCAGGAGTAGGGCGGTTTTCGATTCGTCCGAAAGTTTCTTTGATAACAGGTAAGATTTGGTTGGTATTTACGTTTCCGGCAAGAATCAACGCCATATTTCCGGCAACATACCAATCGTTATAATATTTTATCAACTTGCTCAATTGCGGATTTTTTAAATGTCCCGGCAATCCTATAATCGAGCGGGCATAAGGATGTCCGGGAAAAGAGCTACTTAATTTAAACTCTAATTCTTTTCGGCCTTCATAATTTCCTGCTTGGTCTTGTAAACGGTTATACTCTTCATACACCGTTTCCAATTCCGGCTGAAAATTTCGAAAGACAGGATACAGCAACCGCTCCGAATTTAATTCCAACCATTTATAAATTTCGCCGGGTGGAAATGAATTATAGAAAGAAGTTTGATCATAACTTGTTCCGGCATTGAGACCTTCTCCTCCAATGCTTTGAGAAAGGTTTGAAAAATCGGTTGTCAAATTGTATTTTGCCGCTTCCTCCGTCAGTTGGTTGATTTCTTTGGAAATTGTTCTTCTTTTTGCTGTATCCGTAGTTGCTGCGTACTCATCGTATTTAGCGATAATCTGTTCGTAAAGGGGTTTTTCTTTTTCCCAATCCAGAGCGCCGATTTTGTCGGTACCTTTGAACATCATGTGTTCCAGATAGTGTGCTAATCCGGTATATTGTTCAGGGTCGTTTACAGAACCTGTTCTTACTGAAACCATTCCGAAAACATCAGGAGCAGTCGGATCTTCCCAGATAAAAACGCTCAACCCGTTAGGAAGTTTGAAGGCTTTTAAGCCTTGTGTGTAAGCAGCTATGCTGAATAAAGAACATAATACTGCAAGAAAGAGAATTTTAATTGATTTCATATTAATATAGTTTATAGTTATTGAATTGCTATATATTGATAAAAAGGATGCGCCCGATTGGACACATCCTTTTTTATCTATTATTGTAAACTAATTAACGAACCATAATAGATTCATTACTCCTGATAACGGAGGCACGCACATTTTTACCTTTGACTCTTACAGGATGAACTACATTCTTACTCAAACTCACCGAAGTGGCTTTTTTCGAATTAAAAGAACGCTGCCCATTACTTCTCAAAGGAGCGTTCTTAGAGATTGAAGAGCGGAGAGAAGTCATATCCACTTTCCACAATCCATCTTCATTTGTCGGGTACAATTTATTGAGTCCCTCTATAAAGATGAGTAATCCTCCTTTTGGAAAAGTAATGACATTATCCTTATAAATACCGCAATAACCGGCTGCTTTAACTTCTTCAAAAGATTTTCCACCATCCATATAATAGGACGCTTTTGAATAGATATCCATATTTCCATAGCTCCAATCTACACCCATTGATTGATAATCAATATAAACTCCATCCGGATCTGTGGCATTGATTTCAATAAATACATCTCCTTCAACATAATCACCCGGCGCGTTCCAAGGATGAGCTGCGCCATATGCATTTTTCAAACGGAATAATCCCGGCGTATTATGATTTTCAAATATTTCCACATCGTAAGTTTCAATATCGTTGACGGGGTCATCTGAAAACATTGGGATGAGAACACCATCTGTGTATTTGCAGAATCCTAAAGAAACCCAAGGACTTTCCATTCCTGCAGGAGTAAATTCAAAAGAAACATAACCAAATTCCTGCGATTCTCCAGCATCATTATAAGAGACCGCTACTACGGAATACTTCCCTGCATCTGTTAACGGGAATATTTTATAGCCGCTTCCGGTTCCTTCTTCAGAGGCTAAAGTGCCGTCGATGATTTTATTTGCAACTCCTTCTGCAGTAGCAGCGGTCAAAACTCCATTCACAACTGCATACTTATAGCTTGCGACATCTGCTCCATTGGTAAATTGAACAATGGCATTATCTGCCTTACCATCAGGGTCAATATAATGTCCTAAATAGCTCAAGTTTATACTATAATCTGTTTGTGCCACCATTACGCCCGGGTAACCGTCCCATACAAATGTTTCTGTAATACCGCCCCATCCCGAATATGCCCCGGCGTTGTTGTCATACGCAAAGGTAGTTGAAATGGTAAATACATTTCCCACATTGGTAAAAGTATTACCGGAAAAACCATACATCAATATGGGGTTTCCGTTTTTTGCCGATTCACCTATAGGCTGCTTAGAGTCGAATTTTAAAGCATTGTAATTATCGTCCAAATAAAACGTCAAGTCATAACCTTCATCGGCATAATCAGGTTCCAAATAAAAGTAAGGACTTAGTACCCGATACATCTTGGGATTGGTTCCTTGTGCAAATTGAATAGGAATTTCTGCAGTTGTTCCAGACCATTCTGATGTCCATATCGCAGTACCGGCATCTGCCCAGTCATAGTCGCGCAAAACTTTAATTGTGACTGAGGGTTGACCGTAAGGATAAGCATCTTCCGAAGCAAAACTAACAGTAAATGTAGCAGATTGTGAAACTTCAAGGTTAAAGATGATTGGAATTTCCGATTCAACTGCTCCTGCAGCAAATGAAACTGATGCAGGTATCGTAAAAGCGCCATCCGGATCATCAACTTTTAATGGAATGGTTGCAGCCGACTGTGCAACCGATTGCTCGCGCCCTACTTTGATAGTAAACGCTTGTTCATCGACCGGCGTAAATATTAAACTCGTCGGAGTATTTTGAAATATAAATACTTGATTCCCACCTTCAGGAACCGGAGACGGATCTTGAGAAGGAACTTTTTCAGTACATGACGAAAACGCCAATGTAAATATTGCAGTGATAAAAGCAATATATATTTTATTTAAGTGTATCATAATATATAATTTTTTACTACTATATTCTTTATTTTAAGTAATTAATTAGTCCAAGGTTTGTAAAGACCGGACGGATCCGGATTTTCATAACCTTTTATGCCTGCATTGTTGTTTGGTTCAGACTGAATAATTGCGAAGTTCATCCAAGCCGGCCGGGTAGTCGTATTAAAACGAGCGGCATCCGAATGGTTTGTCCCTTCATATCCCCGGGTAACCGGTTTATTCAAACGTTTATAATCAAAATAATTGGTGCCTTCGCCCCATAATTCAACCCGTTTTTGCAGGAAGATTTCATCCACTACGCCGTCTGTATCGCTTGCGCGGCAGGTATAGGTACTGTAACGGTAGGTTTTCATGAAGTTTTCCAATAAGGCTTTTCCTGCTGCTGCATTTTGATGAGCGGCAGCCTCAGCTTCTATGAAATACATTTCTTCAATACGCATCATCGGGTAAGCAGTAACCGCTCCAACTGTATATTCTTCCATATTACCCTGACCGGGGCGGAACTTTGTAGAGGCATAGTCAGGCAATTCGGCGCCCCATTCAGGATCAATAAAAGGCGTTTTTCCTGCCAGCGCAGTTCCTTCCGGCGCTTTCCACGAAAGTTTTCTAAAATCATCATCGGATATATTACTATATGTTTGGGCATCAATCATGATAAAAGGACCGGCTCCGGCATAACCAAAAAAGGTTTCATTCGACATCCATGATGTCCAGTTATTGATACCTGTTTGTACCACTTCATCTTCTTTCACCATTTGCGAACCCCACATCCACGATGGCGTGGAAAGATCGTTAAATCCGGTTGCCGTGTTCAACCATTGCTCTCTCGTTGTCGGAGTAAAGTTTCCTGTATCAATTGCCTTGCGTGCATACGTTTGCGCATTTGCATAATCGCCTACCCACATGTATAAACGGGCTTTCAAGCCGTAAGCTACTGCCAGATTGGGTAAGGTTTTTGACGGACGGACAAAACCTGTTAAGTATTCTTCTGCTTTATTCAAGTCCGAAAGAATAAATTCAACCATCTGTTGACGAGGAACGCGTGGATTGTTACGCGCCTCAGCTTCTGTCGTTTTTTCATTTACGATAGGCACCGTAAGATTCAATACATTATTGCCCGATGCATTGGTAGAACTTGTTTTATCATTTTCCAGAAACTCAAACATCTGCGCTGCATCCAAATATATCATAGCCCGGAATGCATAACCGCATCCCAGATAACCCTTCTGGATATCGGTTGCAGTTTCAGGATTGATGGTAGCAATCATATTATTGGAGGTTTGGATGAATTTCCATATAAAATTCCAAATAAATTGGGTTGATGCGTAAGTTGGTCCTGCATTTCTATTTTGAGACCATGTGGTGTACCAGTCATAACCGCTGGAGACTGTAGCCATATCTACCGTCATCACATCACGGACACGCATGAGGGAACCGTATCCCCAATCGTATGAATTTTCTGCCCCTTGAACATTATATCTGTTTGTAAAAGCGGGCATCGCCCATAACAGGGCCTCAGTTGCTTTCGCAGATGAAGACAATTGATCGGCTGTAACAATATTTGAAGGAACAGTCTCATCAATACAACTCGTGAACAAAGCCGAAGATGAGAGGCAAATTCCTATCAATCCATATATTAATATCTTTTTCATATACTGTTGTTTTTAAAATTTGTTAGAATGTAAATGTGATTCCTCCCGAGAAAATACGGACAGGCGCATAATATGAAGCAGTGGTATATCCGTCGTTGCCGGATGTATTATTTGTTGCGTTATAAGGTTCATTACTTTGACGCGGATCCAATCCTTGCCGCTTCGACCATAACCATACATTATCACATACGCCGTAAAACCGTATTTTTTCTATACCTAAATGCCTGCAGATTCTCGCCGGTAGCGTATAACCCAAATTGATATTTTGCAACGAAAGGTAAGAAGCATCGGTTAAAAAACGGTCGGATGTAGAAGCCGTAAATGTGTCCCCGAACTGAAAACGAGGAATATTGGAAGTTTTATTTTCAGGCGTCCATGCATTCAATAAATCAGCATGGAAATTTGAACCTCTGCTGTTTGGATAGGGAGACATCATTGAAAGTGCATAATCATAATCATATACCAATCCGCCCAATTGATAAACAAATGATGCAGATAGATCGAAACCTTTGTACCTCAATGTAGTACCGAAACCTCCGTAAGCATTGGGTAAAGCGGTCCCACCCAGATAATAAGTAGCATCCGAAAAATTAATTGTTTTTGTTTTTTCACCGGTTGGTTTCCCATCATCGCCAAGAACATCCTTATAATAAGTAGCTTGCCCGGTTTCATCAACACCTGCATATTTTTTCATATAGAAAGTGTAGAGTGGAATGCCTTCTCCAATGTAAAAAATACCGCTTGAATAACCATCCACGCCTGAGATATGCATTGTTTTACGTTCCGGAGGCATAGAAAGGATTTTGTTACGACTTGAAGTGAAGTTTACATTTAAATCCCACTCAAAATCCCGGGTCCGAATTACAAGGCCTTTTAAATCAACTTCCACTCCGGCATTGCGTGAATCTCCAATATTGGCATAATAGGAAGTCCACCCGAAAGAAGGAGGAAGTGGAAATGAAAATAATTGATCTGCCCTTTTGTTGTAATAGTAATCGACTTCACCGTTCAATCTTTCATTAAAAAATGAAAATTCTACGCCGGCATTGAAGTTGGATTGCTTTTCCCAAGTAATATCTTTATTCCCTCTTAGATATGGAATAGAGGCAGGATGTCCTCCCGAATTAACAATTTGATATGTATCTACATAACGGTAATTTCCGATATTATCGTTGCCGTTTTCTCCATAAGAGGCTTTTAGTTTCAGCTCGTTTATCCACGAAAGGCCATTAAACCAATTTTCTTTGGTCATCATCCAAGCCAGTCCTGCCGCCCAGAAGTTTCCCCAGCGGTTGTCCGGGTGAAAACGGGAAGAAGCTTCACGCACATACGATAATGAACCGAAATATTTGTTATCATAGTCATACATGCCACGAGCAATGAAATCTTCAACATTGTAATCACTTACATAGGAATCCGGCGAACCGTCGGTTACCGCTCCTCTCAATTCATAATTGCCCGGATCAAACATATTCATTTTATTTGCACTCAAATAATAATAATGTCTCCGTGAATAATCGTGTCCCAACATCAGATTGATATGGTGGACGTCTAAGTCTTTAATATACCTCAGTATTTGCTGATAATTATAAGCGAGCGTTCGATCATGCACTTTGTTAACAATCCCGTTGGACGAAGCATATTGACCGTAAAAAGGATTGGTTACGTTTGTATAACGGGTTTCATTCATAGCTACCGAATTGATAGATGAGAATGTGAAATTTTTGAGGAAAGTAATATCCGCAAATCCGCTTGCATTGATAAAGTTTCCCTCTCCGTTGTTTGTGTCAAGAAGAAGACTTGAAATAGCATTTGAATTACCGAGGAAAGGACGGGATAAACCTGCATTACCTCCATCTCCATAATCATACATGGTAACGCCATTATTGTCTATCTTAACATTTCCCTGACCATCACGTATAAAAAGCGGATAGATAGGCGCAACCTGCGTTGCAATAGCTAAAGGATTACCGGAAGAATTGGTAGCTCCATCTCCCTGTCCGTTTGTTTGGTCCAGATAATTAAAATTATAATTGGTATATGCCATATTACCACCCACTTTCAACCATGATTTTGCCTGATAGTCCGCTTTCAAACGGCTGGTAAATCGCTTGAAATCTGATTTGGGAATAATACCCTGCTGATCCAAATAACCGGAAGAAATATAAAATGAACTTTTATCGTTTCCTGTCGATATGCTGATATTGTATTCTTGACGCATGGATTGTTTGTAAAGGTTATCCAACCAACTGTCCGGTTTGAGCATATATTCGCTTCCTCTGTAGGATACTACATTACCGAGTGTGGCGTTAGGGTTGATTCTGCCATTGATTCCGATCAGGAATTGATTGGTTGGTACAGTATATACATTATACCCTAAACCATAATCGTTCTTGGAGAGGGTCATGGTTTGATTAGCACGCACGTATGCATCATTGGCAGAAAAACCTAATGCATTTGTGAAATAACTACTCAAAGCCCCGAAGTACATTTCATAGTATTGCGCCGGACTTTTAATATAATTATAATCCTGAGTTGCACGGTTATTAGCCCCCCACTTAGCATCGACCGTTATTCTCGCTTCGCCTGAAGCGCCTTTTTTTGTCGTCACTAAAATTACCCCATTAGCGCCCCGAGCGCCGTAAAGTGCATTCGAAGCTGCATCTTTCAAAGTGGTTACAGATTCTATATCCATTGAGTTAAGATTATTCAGGTCTCCCTCATAAGGAGCGCCGTCCAAAATAACCAACGGATTGTTTCCTGCATTAATAGAGCCAATTCCTCTTATGCGGATGGTAGGAGAAGTGACTCCCGGCTGTCCCGAAGAATTAGCTATTTGCATACCCGGCACCTTACCTACAAGTGCATCGGCCACATTGGAAGTCTGTATCTTTCCGATTTCGTCTGCTTTCACCACAGTAGCCGAACCGGTAAATTGAGATTTCTTGACCGTCCCGTACGCCACCACCATCACTTCATCCAAAACATTTTCCGAGGAATGTAATGTTACTGTAATATCTGATGCTACAGCCACTTCCTGGGTCTGCATCCCTAAATATTTCACAACTAAAGTCGTCACAGAACCCGGAACGCTTAATGTGAACTTCCCGTCCAAATTCGTCACTGTACCGACCGTTGCATTCCCTTTAGCCACAACCGACGCTCCAATCACCGGATCTCCGTTTTCATCAAAAACAGTACCCGAGACCCTTTTGTCTTGTGCAATTGCTAATCCCACGCTTAAGTATAATAAGCATGATAACAATATGACTACCTTTTTTTTCATAAAACTTTTCTTTTAAT
>Ga0209629_10001098_pt1 | contig 16364 bp, 13 predicted proteins | sample TergutCu122P5_FD_187286 | JGI IMG/M metagenome (GOLD analysis project Ga0209629, IMG submission 187286) | Cubitermes ugandensis P5 segment gut microbial communities from Kakamega Forest, Kenya - Cu122 P5 (SPAdes) (version 2) | ecosystem: Host-associated > Arthropoda: Insects > Digestive system...
AGGTAATCGGCGTTCAGGCGCGGCAGCACGGCAAAGGACATCAGCAGATTCACCGCCACCACGGTCAGCAGCGGCAGCGCCGCCCGCAGGGCCGAGGGGCGATCCGGCGCATGCGCGCCACGGGCGATTTCGCCGGGATCGAATTCCCGCGAGGCGACGGCGCGCTCGCGGATCAAGCCGCTGCCGGCGGCGGCCTGCTCGGCATCGGCGCCTTCGTAGCTGTAGCCTTCGCCCGCCGCGCGTGCGCGCGCCTGTGCCCGGTGCAGCCAGGCCAGTCCGCAGCCGAGCATCACCGCCGCGGCGATCAGCCCCAGGCCTGGCGCGGCGAAGGGGTTGGTGCCGAAGAAGGGCATCGGAATCGCGTTCTGGATCGCCGGCGTACCGGGCATCGCCGTCATGGTGAAGGTGGAGGTGCCCAGCGCGATGGCTGCCGGCATCAGCCGATGCGGAATGTTGGCCGCCCTGAACAGCGCGTGGCCCATCGGCGCGAGCACGAAGAAGGCGACGAACAGGCTCACCCCGCCGTAAGTCACCAGCGCGCCGGCCAGCACGATGGCCAGCATCGCGCGCCGCGCGCCCAGGCGGCCGGTGAGCCATTGCGCGATGGCCTCGACCGCGCCGCTGGCTTCCATCAGCTTGCCGAACAGCGCGCCGAGCAGAAAGATGGGAAAGAACTGCGCCACGAAGCCCGCCGCGCTGCCCATGAAAGTCTGCGTCCAGTGCGCCAGCAGCGGCTGCCCGGAAAGCAGCGCGGCCAGCAGCGCGCACAGCGGCGCCAGCAGCAGAATGCTCCAGCCCCGGTAGGCCAGCCAGATCAGCAGGCCCAGGGTGGCGACGATGCTCAGCAGCGAAATCATGCGGGGTCCAGCAGCGTATCCAGATCGAGGCTGGAACGCTTACCGATGTCATCGCCGCGCGCTTGCAGAAAGGCATCGGCGGCGCGCCGGCCCTCGTCGCGCAGCAGCGAGAGAAAGGCCCATTCGGCGTTGACCTTCGATGAAGCATCCAGGTGAGAAAGCTCGTCCGTCATGATGCGGTGTATGCGCATGTCGGCCCAGCGCGCGCCTTCGCCCGTGCCGGGGTCGGCCACTTGGCGCAGCAGTGCGATCATGCGCAGCTCCTTCAAGAGCGGCGAATTGAACGCCACCTCGTTCATGCGGTTGAGGATGTCGGCGGCGCTACGCGGCGTTTCCGCGCGCTCCAGCGGATTGATCTGCACCAGGATGATGTCCACCGCGTCGCTCTCGCGCACCAGCGGGGTGATGGTCGGGTTTCCGGTAAAGCCGCCGTCCCAGTAAGGCTCGCCGTCGATTTCCACCGCCTGGAACATCGTCGGCAGGCAGGCCGAGGCGAGCAGCACGTCGGGCGTGATTTCCGCGCTGCGAAACACGCGCCCGCGCCCGGTGTGTACGTTGGTTGCCGTAATGAACACCTTGACGGGCGAGGTGGCCAGCCGCTCGAAATCCACCGTCTTCGCCAGCAGGTCGCGCAGCGGATTGACCTTGAACGGATTCAGGTCGTAAGGCGAGAACACGCGCGAGATCAGGTCCATCGTCACGTAGGCCAGGGAATGCCCCATCGACCAGCGCCCCATCAGCCGATCCAGCGGCGAGCGCTGCAAGGGACTGAAGCGCGCCATCTGCCCCACCTGGCGCCAGAAGTGATCCAGCGCCGCGCGCGCGCCTTGCGCGCCGTCTTGACCCCAGCCGTGCGCGATCAGCGCCGCATTCATCGCGCCCGCCGAAGTGCCCGAGACCGCTTCCACGCGCAGCCAAGGTTCTTCCAGCAGCCGATCGAGCACGCCCCAGGTGAACGCGCCATGCGAGCCGCCGCCCTGCAGCGCGAGGTCGATGCCGACCGCGGCGCGCGCTTTTGAGCGCCTGTTCATGTCTTCGTGCTGGCGTGCCGCACGGCCCGCCGCAGCAGCGACCACAACATGCTGCCCGTGAACATCCCCAGCACATAGACCAAGATGATTAGCAACGCAAGACGCAGCGTCAGGCGCAGTGAGAAAAAACTCACTGTCACCGATTCGAGGTTTTGCCCCACGAAAAGCACCACCGCGACGGTGAACAGCACGATCAGTGCAATGGATATGTAACGCATCACATTAGGATAACCGTTTTCACGCCGTCAGCTCGCCCAACGGCTGAACCGGTCCCACTTGTCTGAGCATGCCGGAGCCTGATGCGGGCGGCGGGCGTTGTACAAGTCACTGTACTGGCCGATACCCTTGCATGCGGCGCTGACGCTGCTCCTGCCATGAAAAATCGGAGCAAAAGCCCAGGAAAGAATACTGTAGGAAAGGGGATGTCTCCTTTTATCCGGGTAAGACGACCGTACATGCGCCGGCGCATGGCAATTGCGCAACACATCCATTCACTGCAAGTGAATATTTCTCTCCAAACCCTATACAATGCAAGACTGTCAGCCCAAGCTTTCATGAGCTTGAATAAATACAAAATGTAACGAGTTGCTTTCAATTGTATTCGAGCTGACTCAACAAGCCATCCAACTTTCAATCGGAGAGGATCACCATGAAAAAAGTACTGCTTGCCGTCTCGGCAGCTTCGCTCCTTCTGCTGCAAGCCTGTGGCGGCGGCGGCGGGGATTCGCCAAGCACCAGCAACACCCCGGCCAACGGCACGCAGGCCGTCTCGTCTCTGGCGCGCGTGACATCGCCCAGCGTCTCTGACGCGGATGCCGCCGCGCTGCGCCAGGGCAACACCGCCTTCGCCGCCGATCTTTACGCGACCTTGCGAAAAGATTCCTCGTTCGCCAACCAGAATATCTTCTTCTCGCCGTATTCCATCTCCGTCGCTCTGGCGATGACTTATGCTGGCGCGCGCGGCGCCACAGCGAGTGAGTTGAAGAGCGCGATGCACTTCACGTTGCCGGACGACCGCTTGCACCCGGCCTTCAACGCGCTGGACCTGGCGCTGACGTCGCCGCGTCAGCCGGCCGCGAATGGCTCGGTTCCGCTCACGCTGCGCGTGGCCAACTCGATGTGGGGTGAAGCCACGTCAACTTTCGAGCAGCCGTTTCTGGACACGCTGGCAGCCAACTACGGCGCCGGCGTTTATCGCGCCGATTTCAAGAATGCCCCCGATGCCGCGCGCACCACCATCAACGACTGGGTGGCCGGCAAGACCAATGACAAAATTCTGGACCTCTTGCCCGAAAGATCAATTGACAAGCTCACGCGCTTGGTACTGGTCAACGCCGTCTACTTCAATGGCGACTGGATCACGCCGTTCTCGCCGAACGCCACCGCCGACGGCACTTTCCACGGCCCGAATCGCGACATCACCGCGAAAATGATGCACAAAACCACCGATTTCGCTTACGGCCAGGGCAACGGCTGGCGCGCCATCAATCTGCCCTATTACGGGGGCGCCGTCTTCACGGCCATTCTTCCCGACGATCTGGCGGCGTTCGAGACTTCCTTCAACGCTGGGATGCTGGCAGACATCGACAGTGCTTTCAAGAGCACATTGGTTGCCTTGACCCTGCCCAAGTTCAGAATCGAGGGTGATTCCTTCAGCCTCAACGGCGCTCTCCAGACGCTGGGCGCCACGACACTCTTTGATAAAGAGAAGGCAGATTTCTCGGGCATTTCCACCAAAGAATTTCTCTACGTTAGTACCGCTGTGCACAAAGCCTTCATCAATGTCGATGAAAAAGGCACCGAAGCGGCTGCAGCGACAGGTATAGGGATGGGTACTACGAGTGCGCCAGTCGAGCAGCCCCAGCCCGTAGTCCTCACCCTCGACAAGCCCTTTGTCTTCCTGATCCGCGACACCGCGACTGGCGCGATCCTCTTCCTGGGTCGTTACGTCGGCAGCTGATTCCCGCGCGGCTTATCGGAGATTGCCCCCAGGCTTTCAGGGCAACCCCAACCCAGCACGCGGCCTGAACTCCTTCCCCTTCAAGGGGAAGGCAGGGATGGGGGTGGGGTTTCCTGTTCCTGTGCGCCCAGGTAACCCCATCTCCACCCAAACCCTCCCCTTCAAGGGGAGGGCTTCATCGCTTGGCCTTGGCCGTTTTCACACCATGCGCGCAAGAAATGTCAGCACTTGAACAAAAACCGTCCTAGCTTGACATCCAAAGTCCCAAAGCCGCATCAGGCAAGGCGTCGGAACAATTGCCAAGCGTCGATCTTCCGCCCAGGAAAGAATTCATGGCTGCTTGCAAATCGGCCGGCGGCGGGGACTCGAACGCCAGCGGCGCCTGGGTTACCGGGTGCGCGAACGCCAGCCGGCGTGCGTGCAGCGCTTGGCGCGGCAGCCCCGTCAGCGGCGCGCCGCCGTAGAGCGGATCGCTGGCCAACGGATGGCCGATGTAGGCCATGTGCACGCGAATCTGGTGGGTCCGCCCGGTGCCCAGCAGGCACCGTACCAGGCAGAGGTCCTGATCCGCGCCATTGGCTAGCAGTTCCACGCGCGTTTGCGCCGGTTTGGCCGGCGCCCGGCCTGACGCGATCGCCGCCATGCGCAAACGCTGGCGCGGATCGCGGCCGATTGGCGCGTCCACCTCGCGCACCGCTGGGCCGCTCCAGCGCCGGTGCGCGATCGCCAAATACTCCCGGTGCACGGCGCGCGCGGCGATGCGGCGCACCAGCGCGTCCATCGCGCCGCGCGTGCGCGCCACCACCATCAAGCCGCTGGTGTCCTTGTCCAGACGGTGCACGATGCCCGCGCGCGGCAGTTGCGCGGCTTGCCCGTCGCGCGCCAGCAAACCGTTGAGCAGCGTGCCGCTCCAGTGACCCGGCGCGGGATGCACTACCAGCCCGGCCGGCTTGTCGATGATCAGGATGTGCTCGTCCTCGTACACCACCGCCAGGTCCATCGCCTGCGGCACGAAGGCCTGGCTGACGGGCGTGGGTTTGAGTTCGATGGCAAGCCGGTCGCCCGCGCGCAGCTTGTGCGCCGGCCGCGCCGCGGTTGAGCCATTGACCTGCGCGCAGCCCTGTGCGATTAATTGCTGCAGGTAGTTGCGCGAGAACTCCGGCACCAGTTGCGCCAGCGCCTTGTCCAGCCGCTGGCCATGCAATGGGGCGGGAACAGCGAGCATGCGCCTTTCACTTGGCGCGCCCGGCTCTTCGATGTCGTCGGGCGCGCAGTCTCCGGGCTCCAGTACCGCCGCCGAGCCCGCCGTTTCTATAATGCTGTGAACCGATTCCAAGGGAACCCCTGACGATGCGAAGTGCCCGATTATCAGCCGCCGGCCTGAGCGCCGCATGGATTGCCGCCGTGCTGGCGGCTGGCTGTGCCGATACCTCGAAATCCGTTGACGAGAGAACCGCCAGTTGGTCGCCTAACCGCATCTACGCCGAAGCGCAAGACCAGTTCAAGTCCTCCAATTACGAAAAAGCCATTCCGCTGTACGAGACGCTGGAAGGCCGCGCCGCCGGCACCGTGCTGGCGCAGCAGGCGCAGCTGGACAAGGCTTACGCGCAGTACCGCAACGAAGATAAGGCGGGCGCCATCGCCACGCTGGACCGCTTCATGCGCCAGCACCCGGCCAGCCCGGCGATTGATTACGCGCTGTATCTCAAGGGCGTCATCAACTTCAACGACGATTTGGGATTTTTCTCCTTTCTCTCCCGGCAGGATCTTTCCGAGCGCGATCAGCGCGCCGCCAGGGAAGCGTTCGAGTCTTTCAAGGAACTGGTCACGCGCTTTCCCGATTCGCGCTATGCGCCCGACGCCAGCGCGCGGATGCGCTACACCGTCAACGCCCTGGCCGCCTACGACATACACGTGGCGCGCTACTACTACCAGCGCGGTGCCTATGTCGCCGCCATCAATCGCGCCCAGCTGGCCGTTACAGACTACCGCGATGCCCCCGCGCTGGAAGAAGCGCTCTATATCCTCTTCATGTCCTACGACAAGCTGGGCATGACCGGGCCGCGCGACGACGCCAAGCGCGTGCTCCTGCAAAATTACCCCAACACCCAATACCTTACCCGCGGCTTCAAGGCTCCAAGCAAGCCCTGGTGGCAGTTGTGGTGAGCGGTTTCCAATCCGGCACAGTTCGGTAAAAACCATGCATGCCACACGCCATTCCCGCCGGTGCTTCGCCGCGCTGGCGCTGTCGTTGGCCGCCTTGTCTTGCGCCCATGCCGCTCCCACGGCCCAGCCGCTGGAGTGGCAGGCCGGCGGCCAAACCTTCAGCGGCTACCTGGTCTATGACGATGCCGACAAGCACCCACGGCCGGGGCTGGTCATGGCCCCCGACTGGATGGGCGTAACCCCAGCCGCCGTGGATCGCGCCAAGACACTGGCGAGCGAACGCTACGTCATCCTGGTGGCCGACTACTATGGCAAAGGCGTGCGGCCCCAGAACAACACGCAAGCCAGCCAGCTCGCAACCCAATTGCGCGGCGGCGACCGCGCCGCCTTGCGTGCCCGCATCCGCGCGGCGGTGGCGGCGCTCAAGGCGCAGGCCGGCCATGCGCCACTGGATGCCGGCAAGATCGGCGCGTTCGGCTTTTGTCTGGGCGGCACCACGGTACTGGAGCTGGTGCGCGCTGGCGACAAACTCGCGGGCGTGGTCACGCTGCACGGCGATCTCTCCGCCGAACGCCGCGCCGCGCCCGGCTCGGTCCAAACGCCGGTGCTGATCCTGAACGGCGCCGACGACAAGGCCGTCAGCGCCGAAGACATCGCCGCCTTTCAGCGCGAAATGAACCAGGCCGGCGCCGACTGGCAATTCGTCAATTTCAGCGGGGCTGTGCATTGTTTCGCTCTGCCCGGCGCGGGCAGCGATCCGGCCAGCAATTGCCGTTACAACCCGCGCGCCGCCGGGCGCGCCTACCGCATGATGGATAGCTTTTTCGGGGAAGTGTTCGGGCGCTGAAGGCGTCCCGGTTGGCGTTTCATTCCCGGTATAGCAACGGATCTAGCCGCTGGGCATAAAGCCGGTAAAGGCCGGAATCGGGCGCTATCGCGCGCAACTGTTCGATGGTTTCGGCGCAGGCCGTCCATCGCTGCTCGCGCCAGTCGGCCAGCGCTTGTTGCCACAGCGCCAGTTCGCGTTGCAACGCGGGAGAGACTTGATCCGCCGCCGCGCGCACGGTGTAGAGAGACACGGCCTGCCGCCGCCCTTTGACGCGCACGCGGTCGAGTTCCTGCCAAACCCAATCGCGGGCCTGCGCCTGGGTGGCCTCACCCGCGATCAGATCGACGCCATAGACCTGCGTGAGCCGCTCCAGCCGGGCGGCCAGATTGACCGCGTCGCCAATCACGGTGTAGGTGCGCCGCACGCTGGAGCCCATGTCGCCCACCGCCACCGTGCCGGTGTTGACGCCGATACCCGCCGTGATGGCGGGCAGGCCGGCGGCCTGGCGTTCGCGCGTCAGTTGGGCCAGGGTGTCGCGCATCGCCAGCGCCGTGCGGATCGCGCGCGCGGCATGGTCGGGCGCGGGCAGCGGCGCGCCCCAGAAGGCCATCACGCAATCGCCCATGTACTTGTCGATGGTGCCCTGCTGCATCTGGATGGCTTGGGTCAAGCGGTCCAGCACCTCGTTGAGCAGCGCCTGCACCGCCAGCGGCGCCATGCCTTCGGCCAGATCGGTGAAGCCGCGCATGTCGCAAAACAGCACCGTGATTTCTTCAGTGCGCGCGCGCATGGTGTGGTGCTGAGGGCCGGCCTGCATCTGGCGCACCAGTTCCGGCGGCACGTAGGCGGCAAACTGCCGCGCCAAGCCTTGCCTGGCGCGGATTTCCAGCCAATAGCCCAGCACCAGATTGACCGACACGGCGGCCAGCGCCAACGTCAGCGGGGCTGCCAGCGGCAGGGCCAGATGTTCGGCGCGATACAGCCATCCGTTGACCAGCGTCAGCGCCACGATGAGTACCGCGCTGAATGCGATCCACCTGCGCATCCGCCAGATGAGCAGCGCCCCCGCCATCGCTAAGCCCATGGCGGCCAGTAACAGTGCCTGCGCCGCGGGGATCCACGCCGGTTGCGCGGGAATGCGGCCATCGAGCATCCCGGCGATCAGGCTGGCATGCACTTCCACGCCCGGATACGCCTGGGCCACCGGTGTGGCGCGCAAATCGACCAGCCCCGGCGCGGTAAAGCCGATCAGCACGATGCGCCCGGCCAGGCTTGCGGCGGGCAGTTGCCCCGTGAGCACATCCACCGCCGAGATATAGCGGAACGTTCCGTCCGGGCTGCGATAGGGCACCAGCGCGGCGCCGCGCGCATCCAGCGGCACCGACCGCCGGGTGCGGCCATCGGCGGCGATCAGATCGAGCCCCGCGACGCTGCCCGCGGCGATGCGCACGCGCACCGCGTGCGCGTCCAGCGCCTGCCGCAGCACGGCCAGCGCCAGCGATTCGTAGTACCCCTGCTGCCCGGCATCGCCCGCAAACGCCGCAATCAGCGGCACCGCGCGCACCAGCCCATCCCCATCCTGCACCGCGTTGAAAAAGCCCGCGCGCACGCCGGCCTGCATCAGCAGGGGCAGATTGGCGCCATAACCGTCCCATTGCAACAGGCCCGCCGGCGCGGGCCGGGGCAGCGGCGCGACGGGCGCGGGCAACTGGCCCGCGCGGTAGCCGTTGCGATCGCTGGTGAAGTAATAGCCGATCACCGCGCCCGTGCGCGCCAGCGCGGCGGCCAGTTGCTGATCCGGCTGCGGCGTGCCGGCGTCGCGCTGAGGCTCGGCGAACACCGCGTCGATGCCGATGGCGGCGGCCCGCTGGCGGTCGTGCAGCTCATCGACCAGCCGCGCCATCACGTCGCGCTGCCACGGCCATTGGCCCAGCGCGGCCACGCTTTGCTCATCGACCTGGACGATCACGATGCGGTCATCGCGCTCGTCCGGCAGGCCGGCCGCCAGCCGTTGGTCGTAGAGCCAGCGGTCCAGGCTATCCAGCGCCGGAATGCGCCATGCGCCCAGCCCATGCAAAACCGCCAGCAGCGTCAGCGCCGCGGTAGCCGCTATCTGCCAGATGTGGCGGTTCATACCGGTTGGCCTTCGACCGCATGAAACCATCTCCCGCTATTGCCGCGGTTTTGCAGGACGGTCCCCGTGTTCATGGTCTATCCGGGGACGCGCGGGTGGATCGCATGCAAGGCACAAACCGCAGTCACAGCCGTGCCATGACGAGAATTTGCAACGCCGGATACCGGCTTGTGGTCAGCGCTCGAGAAACTCAAGCTGCACGCCGCCGACATCGATGTGGTCGCCGTGTTTGAGCGCGATGGAACCTGCCGTCGCCGAAATGCCGTTGACGGTAGCCACCTGATCGCCGGTGACGTGCGCCAAGTCATAGCTGCTCCCGCGCCGGATGATGGAGGCCACCGAAACGCTGGGATTGCCTATGGTACTGACCACCTTGGTCAAGGCCAGGCTTTTGCCCGCGGAAGGGCCGTCCAGAACCCGCACGCGCGGCCCCTCGATGGCGTCGCCGCCCAATGTTGGCAGATCGGAAGGCACCGTGGGAGCGGTCAGGTAGCTGTTATCGCGGGTAACGGCGCCGCCGGCAAGTTTGGCCGGGGCATCCGGCGCGGCATGGTCGGCACTCTCCACGTACTGAATCTTGTATTTGCCGATTTCGATCAAGTCGCCGTACTCGAGCACTTGTTTGCGGATCGGCTTGCCATTGACGTAGGTACCGTTGGTGCTGCCCAAGTCTTTCAGCACCATCTGGTTGCCGGTGTTCTGGATGACCGCATGCTCACCGCTGACGGCCAGATTCTCGATGACGATGTCGTTATAGGGCCGACGCCCTATGGTCGACCGGCTTTTGCTGAGATGAAGTTCCTTGACGACGATGCCGTCAAGCGACAGGATCAATTTTGGCATGATGAATGCCTTTCTATGTGAAGGCGTGTGCGTACCGAGCACGTCAGTACTTTATAGCCTATCTTGATGCATCTCATCATTTCTTGACATTATTTGTTGTCTTTTTGTAACGTCCGGCAATTGCGGCCTCCGCCGGCATCGTGACCCATCAAACAACCCTCCGAGTATAAGGTAAGTGTACAACTGCGTCAGCACGGCCGGAAGCCTGTTTTGCCAATTTTTGGGACCGCGTTGCGCCGAAGTCGGGATAAATTGACGGCTCGCTCGCGCCGCATATATTGACGCTCATGCAAGCGGGTGGGGTGCTATCGTCTCCCGTTCCTAACCCGCAACAACAGGCGGCAGCGCGGCGGCCGCAGGCAGGCGGGCGGCGCAGTTCTCGCAGGCCGCCTGCGTCAGGCCGGCCAGCGCGGCGTAGAACGGGGTGGCGGCGCGCTGGCTGACGCGGGCGGCGAAGGCAGGCAGCCAGGTCATCAGATGCGTTTTGAGAAAACGCGCTGCTTCTTTGAGTTCACCGCGTTCCAACAGCAGGGCGATGAATTCAAGCTCAGTGGCCAAGTGGTCGTCGGGGCGCTGCCGCCAGTTGGCCGCCTGCACGCCGTGGCGGCTGTAGAAGGCGCGCACGGCGAAGGTTGGCTCTTGGAGCATGAGGTGGTCTTCGTCGCGCCAGACCGATTCGTGCGGCGAGGCGCGCAGCGCGTGCGTGAGGTAGATGGCGGCAAAGTCGGCGGCCAGATCGTCTTCGCTGGAAGCGGGCAGCGGCGCTGGTTCAGCGTCGCAGGATGCGCCGTCCAGCGCCTTCAGCGCCGCATCCATGGCGCGCAGCCACGGATCATCCGCCGCCACCAGCGTGAGCGTGTCTGGAAAGCCGTTGGCGTAGAGGGCGGCCAGCACCTGCGGCGAACGCTCGCTGGTGTGCAGCCAGGCCAGCGCGCGCAAGTCCTCGGCGGCCAGACGCGGCCACGGATCGGCACTTTGCGCGTCGTTCTGTCCGGCTTGCGCGGGGTCGGTCATGACGCGGCCTTGCTGGCGGCAGCGGCAGGGGCGGGCGGCGCGTCGTCGCGCACCTTGAGTTCGCACGGCGTTTCAAGGCTGGTGCCGGCCGTGGGGATGCAGCCGGTTTCGGGCGGCACGTCCACACGGCCCTGGGGGTGGGCGATGAAGGCGATCGACGGGTTGGTGAGCAGCGGACTGGCCATGTGCTTGACCTGGCGCACGGGCACATCTTTTCCCTTGACCATCGCCTTGGTGTCCCACGTGCCGGCGCGCAATTGGTCGATGGGGCCAATATCAAGCACGCGCATCATGCACGCGGCCACGCAGTAGGGTTTGCGGCCGGCTTCCAGTTCGTCGATGCACATGTTGCATTTCTTGACGATGTTCTCGACGGGGTCGAACTGCGGCGCGCCGAATGGGCACGCGGCCTGGCAGCGGCGGCAGCCTATGCACAGCGTGGAATCGATATCCACCACGCCATTGTCGGCGCGCTTCCAGATCGCGCCGGTCGGGCAGGTCGGCAGACAGGCCGGTTCGGCGCAGTGATTGCACGACATGTTGACCTTGTAGGCGAATACTTCAGGGAACGTGCCGCCCTCGATGTACATCACGCGCCGAAAGCGCGGCCCCGGCGGCAGGCCGTTTTTGTCCTTGCACGCCATCTCGCAGGCGCGACAGCCGATGCAATCGACGTTGTTGTGGATGAAGCCCAACTGCACCGCGGGCTTGACCGGTTCGTAGGTGGCGGCGTCGCGGCGCTCTTGCGCGTATTTCACGCGCGCCTGGGCATCGACGCCCAGTTTGTTGATGACTATTTTTTCAGCCATGATCGCGCTCCCTACAGGTCACGCCGGTACACCGACGAACGGGAGATGCCCCGCTCGTCCCATCCGGGCCGATATTCCAGGTCGCTCTTCTTGATCTGTACCATGGCGTTGTTGTAGGCGAAGGCGCCCGCCGGGCTGGGGTTGTCCAGCGTCAGGAAGTCGGGGTTGCCGGCGCGGTCAACGCCGTTCTCGTCCGGGTCCATCCACGCGCCCTCGTGCAGCACCAGCACGCCCGGCAGCACGCGCTCGGTCACATAAGCGGGCGCGACGGTTTTGCCGCGGTCGTTCCACACTTCCACCACGTCGCCGGTGCGGATGCCGAGTTTTTGCGCATCGCTGGCGTTGATGGTGACTTCCTGCGTATAGGTTTCGCGCAACCACGGAATGTTGTAGAAGATCGAGTGCGTGCGCCAGCGCGGATGCGGGCTGATCAGGTGGAACGGATATTTCTGTGCGATCGGGTGGTTGAGCGATTCGAACGGCTCCAGCCACTTGGGGATGTAGGGAATCTCGTAGCCGAACTGGGTTTTGGTCCAGTCGGTGATGCCGGCCAGATAGGTCGAGAAAATTTCGATCTTGCCGGAGCCCGTTTCAAACGGCTTGCCCTTGGCGATCTGATCGCGGAAAGCGACCAGCGGTTCTTTCAGGATGAACTTGTAGACGCCGCGCCGCTTGAATTCTTCCCACGACATCTTCACGCCCTGATTGCGCTGCACCTTGCCTTCCCACCAGGCTTTCATGTAGGCCTCGTCCACCGCGTCCGGGTTCTGGAAGTAGCCGCGGTCGGCGCGCGGGTTGTAGCGCTTGGCCAGGCCCTTGAGATTGGGGTCGAGCGCCTCCAGCCGGTAGCACAGCTCGGTAAAGACCTGAAAGTCGGTCTTGCTCTCGCCCAGCGGCTCGATCACCTTGGGCCGGTGAATGTAGTAGTGCCCCTTGTGCCAGGGCAAGGCGGCGTCGTGACGCTCGAAGTGGGTGGCAATGGGCAGCAGGTAGTCGGCCCACAGGCCCGAAGGCGTGATGGTCGCGTCCAGGCACACCACCAGTTCGAGCTTTTCGATGGCCTGGATTTCCTTGTTGATGTTGGTGAGCTGGTTGAACCAGTCGCTGCCGTGCCAGAAGATGCCCTTGATGTTGGGGATCGTGCCGTCGAGCTTGTCATCGCGCGGCCACAGGCCGATTTCCTCGCGCTTGACGTTCGGGTAGTTGAGCACGCAGTGCGCCCAGCGGTCGGACTTGATGGAACCCCACCACAGGTTGGCGTTGTCGTCGTAGGGATAAGCCACGCTTTGTGCGGGCCAGACGGCGCCCACGCCTTCGGCGCAGCCGCCCAGAATGCCGATGTTGCCGGTCATGGCCTGCAACGCATTGGCCATGCGGCAGTACTGTTCGCCGTGACTGGCGCGGCCCGGCGCCCACGACGCCTTGAGCGCCGCCGGCTTGGTCTTGGCGTACATCTCGGCCAGCTTGCGGATGTCGTCGGCCTCGACGCCGCAGATCGGCTCTGCCCATTCCGGCGTCTTGGGCGTGTTGTCGTATTTGCCGAGGATGTAGTCCTTGAAGTTTTCCTTGCCCGCGTATTGCTTGGGCAGCGTGCCGGCGTCCATACCCAGCACGAACTTGTCGATGAACTTCTGGTCCTGCAGGTTGTGGGTGAAGATGTGGTGCGCCATCGCGGCCATCATGGCGGCGTCGGTGTTGGGCTTGATCGGAATCCACCAGGCGTCATAGACGGCGGCCGAATCGGTGTACTGCGGATCGACCAGCACGAACTTGCAGCCGCGCTGCTTGGCCAGGCGCATGTAATAGAAGGTGTTGCCGCCGTGGAAGGTGTAGGCCGGGTTCCAGCCCCACATGATGATGAGCTTGCTGTGCGCGAAGGCGTCGTCCTCGTTGCCGTCTTCGGTGGTGCCGAAGGTCATGCGGCTGGCAAACGTCGTGCCCTGGTACGACGGCACCGACCATGAATTGGTGCGGCAGCCGAACATGCCCAGAAAACGCGCCTGCAAGCCGTCGATCTGATCGCTCTTGTGCAGCACGCCGAAAGTGGCGCCGGCGTAGGCCTGGTCGAGCAACGCGGTGGGACCGTAATCTTTTTTCAGTTGCACCATCTTGGCGGCGATTTCATCGAGCGCCTGGTCCCAGCTGATGCGTTTGAACTTGTGCTCGCTGCGCGCGCCCACCCGCTTCATCGGGTACAGCAGGCGCTCGGGCGAATACAGCCGGGCGCGGTAGCTGCGCCCGCGCAGGCAGCCGCGCAACTGCGGCTCGGCCTCGGTGTCCTTGCCGTACTCGCCGCCGGCCTGATACGAGCCGTTGTCGGTGGACAGGCGCACGATCACGTCGCCCTTCTTGTGCGCGACCAGCATGTGGCGCGAGCCGCAGTTGTGCGCGCACGAGGTGACCACGGTGGTGAGCTGGTCGTCGGTGAAATACGGCTCGTAGGCAAAAGCGCGGGCTTCTTTGGGCGCCAGCGTGACCCCCACGCCCGTTAAGGCTGCCGCACCCGCGCTGGCGCCGATGATCTTCAGAAAATCGCGCCGCCGGTAACCATTACCGGCCCGTTCGAGACTGTCATTAACGCTGGGAAAGCGCACCTTGGAGCCGGCCCACGGCTTTTGGAGGAACTCGTCGATTTTCATTTCTGTTCTCCTTGACCGGTGGTAGCGGCGATAAAGCGCGTCTCTGATTGTGTCGGGCGGTTCTTCGCCCAAGCGGGAGTCTCTTCAGGCATGTTCGGCCACTTGTGACGCGGGAAGGGGTAGGCCACGCGGTACCACGCCCGCCCGCCATGACAGCCAAAGCACACGTCGCCACCGTCTTTCTTGCTGGCCAGCTCCTCGATCGCCTTGGCGTTGAGATAGTTCACCTGATGGCGCACCGTGCGCTGCACGCTGTGGCAGGCCGCCACGCAATTGTTCTGGTACGGCTCCTTGAACTGGCTCCAGGGGCCGGGCAGGCCCATCACGGGCCAATTCATCTGACTGTGGCATTTCAGGCAGGTGGCTTCCGGCGTCACCGTTTTGCGCAGCGTGAAACCATCGGTCTGCACAGTGACGGAACTGCCTGGGTTCTGATCGCGCGGATCGCTGCCCTCATGGCAGGTGTTGCAGTGCAGGTTCATCACCTGCTTGGCATACGCCGTCACCAAATGCCGACGATGGAAAGTTTCCTGTTCGCCCTGGTACGTGGAAATCTGCTGATACCAGGCTTTGGCGGCGGAACTTTCCAGTCTCGCCGGAGAAGCCTTGCGCACCGACGGCGCAAGCACTTCGGCATGACACACCAGACACTGCTGGTCGGTGGCCTTGTCAATCGCGGGCTTGAAATGAATGGGATCGTATTTGGCCGCCTGGTAGGTGCTCACGGGCGCTGTGCTGGGAGCGGCGGCAGAAGCGGCGGTTGAAGCCGGGGCCGCTACGGGTGCTGGCGGCGGAGAGGCGGAATCCTTGCAGCCTGTCACGATCAAGGCCGCCAGCGGGCTGATCCACACAACAAGCAACAGCCTGAGCCATGAAGCTTTCATCGGGTTTGCTCCCGGAAATGAAGGGGACAAGCAAGGATTTGCAACGCCCGCGAAACGCGCCCAAACCCAGGATACGGCAGCCGTGAAGAACCCTTGTTGAGCGTTATCTCAACCGGCGCACGCACATGGAATTACCCACTGCGCGGCCGGTTGACCTCCAGCGTGCAGCCTTGTTTGCTGCCGGATATGCTCTTATTGACCAGACATGCCGGACATACCGGACATACCGGACATACCTTCTTGCTCAGCTTGTTTCTTGTGATGCTTGGCTTTCTTGGCCTTCTTGGCCTTTTCGCCGGACATGCCGCTCATGCCTTCCTGGCCCGACATGCCGCTCATGCCTGACATGCCTTGCTGACCCGACATGCCGCTCATGCCTTGCTGACCCGACATGCCGCTCATGCCTTGCTGACCCGACATGCCGCTCATGCCTTGCTGACCTGACATGCCGCTCATGCCTTGCTGACCCGACATGCCGCTCATGCCTTGCTGTTGGGCCATGACCGGCAGGGTAGCGCCAAGCGCGACGGCTACGGCCGACAGGGCGAGAACATTGCGAATAACTCTCATGAAATAACTCCTTTGTTGAGGGAACTTGAAAAGAAACGGGGCAATTGCCCCACTGCCGGCTGGCAGCATCGCGAACGCCTGCGGATGCAAGCGCCGACGATCTCGGACGGCCGCTGTGCCATTCGAACGGCAAGGCGGCCTAAAAGCCTGTTTTTGCGATGGGTTGGTCCGGAAGAATCGCCAATGGAGACTTTCAAACGGCGGCGGCACCGAACATGCCTTGCGCTGTAGGCGGATACTGACTTTGGACGGTCTGTCATGAAAGCAACCATTGTCCCCGAAACAGAGGCAGAAAAAATTCCGCTCCGACCGCATACCGCAGTTTGCGCCTTGCATTCCATCTCGGATCCAGGCGTGCCAATTCGCGGGGATTTATTCAACATTCAAGGATACCTGATGTCATCGGATACATCCAGATAGTGTCTTAACGCGCCAGCGACCCGGCGGTTGACAGCTCGCCAGCGGATGCCGCCGCCGCTGCCGGGCGGGCCGATCCGGCATACCAGCCGCGCAAGTCGTATGCCCCGTGCATTCCCGGCTGACGCAATGGCACCCACCAATTGCCCGTGGCCGCGATCGACTCGACATTGCCTGGCACGGGTTTGTCGATGCCATGCAGCGCGTGTTC
>Ga0209629_10001099_pt1 | contig 16361 bp, 12 predicted proteins | sample TergutCu122P5_FD_187286 | JGI IMG/M metagenome (GOLD analysis project Ga0209629, IMG submission 187286) | Cubitermes ugandensis P5 segment gut microbial communities from Kakamega Forest, Kenya - Cu122 P5 (SPAdes) (version 2) | ecosystem: Host-associated > Arthropoda: Insects > Digestive system...
GGGGTGTTACAGACCGCCAGTAATTAGCCGTCAGGTCACTCATATCGATGCCCTAAGCATGATTTAACTGTCTGAAGCACGTTCTTCGTCTAACAAACAAGAAGTGTGGCTATTAAATAACGACACCATTTTTGGAAATTGCTTTTTTACTATTGAGACTATTTTTTGCATGTTATCTCCTTCAAAGTAATTTCCTTCCAAAGTTACATCTCCATACGAAATATCCAGGCCTCAGAATATTCTAAGTGCTCTTCAAGTAACTGCCGTTTTTATGCACATCCCCCGCTGAATGAGAATGGGCTACTTTGAGCGAAGTCTACTCGTACAATTATGGGAGAACTTACCAATCACATGGAAAAATAACCGGTGAAAATGGAGGTTTTTCTTTGGTTGGGATATTTTTTAGCTAAAAACTGGGGGATCGAAGTCACTTTCTGCACCGATGCCATGGTCTCGTTTAAATAGCCTACCACATCTACATTTGTGTGCTGGCACTCTAACCCAATCACTGATCTCCGTCTGGGATTCGAATCAGACATCCTCGGAAAGCAGGTCAAAGCTTTATCTTTCTGCCAATCCTTCATTACTTGCAGTGTTTGAAAATTACTTGTAGAAACTGAACATTTTTTGTAAAAAATTGCTATACAACTAATTGTTTGTTGTTGTTTGTTTGCAGGAACGAGTGAGTGTAGCAGTAGCAGTGGCGGATTCGCTAGGCTGCTGCCATGACACTTGTGATATTCCCGACATTCTCTGTCTCTGTTTGGCTTCTTCTGTTCTACACAACTTTATTGGTGCTCTTCAGTCCCTTTGTTCTGTTAGTTGTGGTGCTTCTCCCAAGTCATTTACCACTTCTTTTGCTCAGGAGAATTTCCTCCATTCCCATGGAGTCCGTTTGATGTTACTGAGAGTATTTACCAAACAGAATATGCAGCATCCGAGTGGCTCGAAGAGTTTTATCCCTCTGACCAAAGGTTTGTAACCTCAGTTTTCAAAATCCGTAAGTTTTAGTAGTAATGATGATAGTCCCTATTTGAATTATTTCGTACATTTCGCGCCAACATTTTCATCAGAAATATGTTATAAACTTGGCAAAAATAATGTTTGTATCTTCAGGAAAATTTTGGCAATATTTGAATTCATTTGCGTGGTGTGTATATTGATTAGTCAGTAAGCGTGAGATTTCACATCGAAATAACAAAAAAAATTATAGCGGATTTTTTTAAACCCCTGAAGATTGCAGGGGAAGTAACTTGGGAATCCGTGTGAATAAAGTGGAGCAAATACCTACAAAATTCCAAGACTCACATTTAGCTGCAGCGCCAAAGACGATAACAAACACGATTATTATGATGATTATTGTCATGAAAAGGATAGCATGTAATGTCTGTAACCGAAATTTTATAAAATTTCATTTGGACATTTTCCTGTATCTGGGTGTCAAGTGTGTAGGACATTTTAGAGGCTATTACTTGATTCGTCCATAATAGTTTTCACATTTTTTGACGGAGACGTGAGAAGAAACAAACACATAAATAAATAAATCTTAATAACAAAATGTAATATTTTGTCATGGCAAATACACACGTATGCAGACACCGTAACCATTAATACATACGGGGTAGGCGAGAGTCACCGTACACCCTCACAATACGCAACAAAAATCAATTTAACTTAACATAACACAGCGGTTGCTGTTTCCATTCAACGTTCCCTAGTGAAGTCGACGCGGAAATGATCTTCAGAGAGGAAGAAAGACTTGAAGGTGAGGCCGCATCTCCCCGACTTTCGTGAATAAGCTTTCGGTTGCCGACATGGATTGGCGTTGTGACTCATGTGCTCTGCTGGACGTATTCCCAAGTACTGCATGCCGCTAAAAAGTTTCTTTTCAGTGATGAATGTGCGAGCGACAGAAATATGGTGTTCTGGTCAAAGGAGGATTCCCTTTTTACGTGTGGCTGTAGTAAGCTCCAACGCATGTGATGATACGGGCGGGTGTGACATATTACCTGAATTGACTTTATTCTCGATGAACCCATGAAAACGATATCTTGTTCGGCAATATCGAACCCATGGCTCAAACCTCAGCTCAGAGACAGAGGAATCTCACGATGGGGCACACGTAAACTTGCTCTTACTGTGCGCGACGTTCTGAACTACCTTTTTCCAGGCCGCTGGTTTGGCCGTGGTTGGTCGACGTCTCTGGCACCATTAACATGGCCACAACATGGTCCTGATCTTACCATCCCGGACAATTCCTTGTGGGGTAGTATCAATAGAAGAGTGTCTGTGCCTCGCTGTAACACCAACAAAGAATGCCACAGAGCTGCAAAAGTCATCTTCCGCACAAACGCTCCGACGCATGTTACAGAGGACATGGAGGCTTATCCGCTGTTGTGTCCAGCATCAGGGTGCAAATACGGATCCACTGGACATGTAACCAATAAGTAAGAAGACGACTCAAATTAATTATGATTTCACATTGCTTGGTTTAAGGTCCTTACTCGCCCATCATGTGCAAAATTAGATTATGCTAAACAGTTTAGTAATAAGGCGTGGTCGTACTGATAGTTCGTGTATGGTTTGACGGCGACACATCCGTAGGAATAAAAGTATCTCCCCTCTCAATTACTAATACTTTGACGCTAGTTGTATTGATGATAAGGCACTATGGACACTAAAATCCATTATTTTGATTGATAATTTGGTTAATATTTATGAAACCCATATTCATATAAGTAACGTATGACTCCTTACCGAATATTGTGCGAGTGGTAAAATCGAGAAGAATGAGATGGGTGGGGCATGTGGCGCGTATGGGGGAGGGGAGAGGGGTGCACAGGGTTCTGATGGGGAAACCTGAGGGAAAGAGACCATTGGGGAGGCCTAGACGCAGATGGGAGGATAATATTAAGATGGATCTTCAGGGAGTGGGAGGGGGTTGTGAGGACTGGATGGAGTTGGCTCAGGATAGGGAGAGGTGGCGGGCACTTGTGAGTACGGTGATGAAACTTCGGGTTCCAAAAATGGGGGGAATTTCTTGACTAGCTGCAGAACCAGTTAGCTTCTCAAGAAGGATTCTGCTCCATGCAGTAAGTAAGTAAGTATGTATGTAATACGCAGTATATGATGTAAATATTCATTGTAACACGGCAAAGTACGTTTTACCCATTGTATGTGACTTTCGTTATATCTTTGTCCAGCTCAAAGCAAAATATTCGTATTACGCAGCAGAGAGAGCTGCAGCATGTTCTTACACAATTATTGCAACTGTTAAATGCCTGGTACTGTGTTGACAAGCATACAAGAGAAAGCTTAGCAGTATACCGGCCAATAGCACGGAAAGAAAGTCCTTGACCTTGATCTGAATAAGTAGGAAGGGTAACTGTGTAAGCAGGGAATTCAAGCATCTTTCTTTTTTGGAGAAGCAAATTTTTAAAATACTGGAAAATCATAACTTAGTTTTACCGACAAAAAAACATTAGTTTAAGGCTAAAGTTTTTGGGACTACGTCCATCGGCCTAACTTATATGAAAAAAAAAAGGAATTTATTTCAGAAATGGGTTATTTTTTCGTCTTCAGGTGGAAAGGATAAGAAGAAATTCCAAGGATGTTGAGCCCATAGATGGAACTACTCTTATATCTTCTGTACTCGAAAATCTGTATTAATCGGGTAGCTTTACGTAAAGGCCAATGCAACAGACTGTAAATTTCTTTATATCAATCTGTAGGCAAGATGTGAAACAATTTTTTAAAGGATACTGGTTATATGTGAAAATTTGGTAAGATGGGTTAAGTGTAAGTTAATGGCCTAGACTTCGTTTTACCATCTTAAAGCTGAAGATTCAAGTATTCTGGTATATGAAGACAAGTAACTTGGTACTTGCGCCATATCCCGGAAGATTTTTCGATTATTTACGGCACAGCTGTGAGAAAGTAAAATCTCGCATTTTTAAATTCTGAGGAACTCTGTGCTTTGGGCTGTAGTCGACTAATTTTAGGTTAACTGAATCTAAGAGGACAATTTGCGGCTATCATGGCATGTAGATAAGATGGGGAGACTAGAAATACGTGTGTAGTTTTGATGTGGGGGACCACGAAGCAAAACAAGAGGGCAAAGTTCAGGGACGCCGGCAGCGACGTACAAGGTAGTTATTAAATGTCGGGCAGTAAAAAATATACACAAAAACAACAATAAATTTTATACAGTTCTTTAAATTTCAGTCGCAGGATTGATTAAGAATTTTAATTAAACGGCGAATATGTTACTGTCAGTGTCAAAAACTCTGCAGACGTAGGTAAGGGCTACACCAGTGTATTTAGTGATGCAATTGCCAACCTACCGGAACGCAGTGAAACTGCGAGAGCACTGCTCGATCCAAAAGTCAATGCGTCATGTCTAGGAATGGCTTACCTAGCGAAAAAAAGGACCCGAGCATTCCTTGATTCCTCAAGGAGACCGTTGTCCTTTTGGGATTAATTAGGCTTACTTATTTACTTTTACCATAATGTCTAACATTGATAATTTATAGAATGCGTTTCGTATAGGTAATTCGCGCCACCTTGCGCAGAAATCTTGCCTCCCTCTAGGTAATGTATAAGGAGAATCTGAAGATATGATAACGTGAACTTACCGTGCGAAGACTATGGTAACTACTAAACCTCCGGTAGGCCACTAACAGCTTATTCAAAAGCACCAAGATTCGATTCCGAGGTCGTTAATAACGTTGTCTCGAAACAGAGACTTTATTCAGAGAACAACAGTCTTCCTGCTGGTTAAACAGTGATCCACGTTTCATGGAATCTATACATTCTCACCGCTTGTACAGTTTTGGTCTAAAATCAAGAAATCAAGAATAGTGCCGGATTATATACCAACATTAAATGTTCACCATATAATAGATAATGACCACAGCAATTATCGAATCATTTTCTTATAGGCCTAACTTTACGCCTGGGTTGGCGCAGTGATTAAGGCACTGCGCTACTAGTCGGGAGGTCCCGGGATCGATCCCCGGTGGTGTCACTGAGTATTTTTTTCCGTAGTACCCCCGACAGAACTATGTGCTCTGAGGTCGACTCAGCCTCTGAAAGTGAATACCAGGGATTTCTCCTGGGGTAAAGGCGGCCAGTGCGTTTGGCTGACGACCTACCACCCTTGTAGTGCCGAAACGTCAAGAAAATCCAGGGCTTTAATCTACCTTCAATTGCGGTTACTAATAACTGAAAACTGCCTGTTTGGGTATGCGGCCGCCCGCTTGCTGGGATTGCGGGTTCGAATCCCGCCGGGCCATATATTTCTGTGTATTAGCAATCTGTGTCGGGCCGATCACTCGTCTAGAGGCTTCCTACGGTATGTGGTGTGTCCGAGTATGATCGTGAAGCCTCGATAGTGGCTAAATAAGGGTTGCGCCATGGGGAAAAAAATTAAAGAATGCACAAGGAACAGTTTTACTCTCTAGAAACAGGCGTTGAATGACTTTAATTATAATTGAATTTGTTAGTGTAGAATAAGGAGCGGGTCCACGTCTTGGCCATTGGTCATTTTCAAACTAAGTGAGTGAATTGTAAATCGGCATGCAATTTGTAGTGATACCACTCTCAGGAGATCGAAAATGGGATTATGCTCCTTCTAAAACCGGTGTCAGGTTCATATCTTATGTACGGACACGCTTCCGCAACTGGTTACGCCAATGCTAACCAGAACTTAATTATCTGAAGTCTCGGCATAGTTGCTGCTTTCAAGGTAACGTAAGAAGTAAAACACGCATTTCCGAATGGAAGTAAAAAAACCAGCTGCTTTGTTGGGTAACTTTCTAGCCAAAATACTTCTTAGCCATTATTTTCGTTTTATTTTTGAGTTTGTTATAAACTGATTGCCGGTCCCAGTGGCCGCGTGGTCTAAGGCGTTGGTCTACGACCGCTCGCCTGCTGAGATTGTGGGTTCGAATCTCGCTGGGGGAATGGATGTTTGTCTGTTGTGAGTGTTGTGTGTTGATAGGTAGAGGTCTCTGCGACGAGCTGATCACTTGTTCAGAGGAGACCTACTGACTGTGGTGGGTCGTTGTGTGTGATCTAGAAACTTCGTGAATGAGGAGGCCTTGGCCAACTGGGGGCTGTCGCGCAAAAAAAAAAAAAAATTATTATTAATTACTGATTCTATATGTCTTAAATTTGCCAAAGTTTTGCATTGTTGTCATGTTTTTAATTGTTAACTATTAGTAATTCACATTTGCTGCACTGGTAACTCTTAAGGTATAAAACTTTAAGAGCATTGTGCAGGTATAGCTATGACTAACTCCCTATTAAATTTCAAATTCTTAGTTCAAATTGTTGGTTAATTGTCTCCAACAAACCAAAACCCAACGAAAACTTTAGCTCGGTCACCATATCAATGGAGTATTTTACATTTCTAAGAAGAGCCATTACCTTAACAAAATCTACATACTTCATTTCAGGACGGAAAGTAAGGAACGCTGGTGTTGCTCCCTCCTTAAAATTACGCGCCTCCGCCATGTTGTTAATATTCACCTTAGTGAAATGAAAGACGTAATGAGTCGGGTTGTCCTACAGTGGCTTTATGTTCACACAAAATTTCTTGAAAACCTGACAAACGTCCATGTAAAAAAAAAAAAAAGTCCATGTGTTGCGAAAGTCACACCGACATTATGGCTTTGTAAGTAGCCTATTGTTTTTCCTTTTCAGCAAGTAAGGTGGGCTGAAATTTGACACAAATTTGGCAGAATAAATGAGCTCGATACGCGTTATTAAGTATAATTAGTGACAAGTAGCTGCCCTGTCATTTTCTTCTTCTTCATTGTCATACGGTCCTTATAGTCTAACCAGTGCCTCCTAGAGCCCATGCTGATCTGTCTCCTGCTCTCTTCTTCTTCTTCTTCTTCTTCTTCTTCTTCTTCTTCTTCTTCTTCTTCTTCTTCTTCTTCTTCTTCATCTTCTTCTTCTTCTTCTTCTTCTTCTTCTTCTTTCTGCTCTCAACACCCATCGATTTCAGATCATTCTCAGAAGAGTCTAACAACCTTAATTTTGGTCTTCCTGTTTTCTTCTTCCATCTGGTTTCACCAGAAATACTTTCTTTACGGTCCTATAATCAGCCATTCTTTCCAGATGACCAGCCCATTCTTATCTTCTTATTTTAATTGTTGTTACGATGTTTAGTTTTCTACATATATCCGAAAATGCATCATTAGTTCGGATTCCCCAGCCATTATGATCTTTATTGGGCCATATTTCTTTTTTTTAGTATTTTCCGCTCCCCTGTTTTCAAGGATGATTTCATTTTCTATCATTGCCTATGTTTCACAACTGTACGAGTATAGCACTATAAGTTTAATTACTCTGAAATATACTTTTACTTTCGTGTGTCTTGATACTGTTGTGCCATAGTAGATAAAATTTCGCCACTTATTGCATAATACCATCACTCTTCTTTGGAACTCATCGAGCACGCACATCAGATTTACGAGTATCTGGGATGTGACGCTGTGTAGTTTGGTAGATGTGCCAAAATTTGAGAACTGCTGGGTCGATTTTCGTTACAAGATTGACCCTATCGTCAGTCTGTCATTAACCACGGTACTGACGAGATTGGAGCCGGAATGGTGTTGTCGGTGTAGCTACTAGGCTGTGGGCCGGAAAACCGAGGAATCTTTTTTCGATTCTAGGGAGGGCAAGAGTTTTCTCTCTTTTCCAAAATCTCCACATCAGCCCTGGGGACCGCCCAGCCTCCTATTCGATGGACCTCGGAGGCTCTTTCCCCTGGGGAAAGCCGACGGGGCATGTAGCCGTCCCTCTGTCGTCCTTCTAGTAAGTTAAGAATGAGTGGAACTATAACTCCACTCCCCTATAAATCTTTATGACGTGTGTACAGAAAACTTTTCCATGTACCGATGAGGATGTTTTAAGGATTCAGCCACTGGAGAGTGTCATTGCTCTCTGCATTACCGTCAGAGTATGAGACAGAATATTGATTTAACCACATTAGAGAACTTCAATATCTATCCAAACTGCTGCACCAAAAGACAAGAAGCAACTGAGTGAATTCAGAAAATAAACACTGTTGAAGAAATACACTTATCCGTCGCTTTTAGCAGTTTCGCAAATTCGCAGGGTCGCTCCAAGAATAGAAGTACGTATATCACTCGACCCTTCAGTACAGAGGAGCGTCAGAATTGTTCGACAATTCTAAAGGTCTTCGAGCCATACCTCATAACGCGCAAGGAGATGAAAGGGGGAACAAAAGCAATTCCCAACACCACATTCTGCAAAGAATAAAAAGAGTAAAGAATAGAATAAATTTCCTTTCCCTGACTAAGTTTAAACCCACCGACAGTCTGGGTTGGGTGAAGGTTGCTTAGCAGATAGATGCTGAGAAGTGTGATTAAGTCAATAATAATAATAATAATAATAATAATAATAATAATAATATAAAGTTCCAATTTCGCCCTGTGACAGGCCATGAAGGCCAAGATGGTGAGTAGAGGTATAGCTACACTCTCTATTTAACCTCGGCTGTACATGAAGATTGGTGACTAATGCCACGATCCGGCCGCATTACCCGCAGGAAAGTGACCCTTTGCCCATTGTTCAGGAGGCTGTGTTGGCCACAGAGTCCGTTCGGTCGGATACAGAAGATGTCACCCCCAGCGGGGTTCGATCCCCGGACGATCTACCCCGTAGCGAGTCGCTGTACCTTCTACACTATTCTGGCCGCCCAACAACGACGACGACGACGACGACAACTGCAACAACAGACGTCAGTTCCTGGCAATGCTTACAGCTGCTTACCTATTTACACCGGTTTGTCACGGTGGTAGCCTTTTGTCATTTGATAGTATGATATTTTAAAATATTTTATCTGGTTAAACCATTTATATTTAACTCTGTCCAAGTATCTACATAGGTCTGTTAGAGAATGGCTGGATATACAGTCATGTGTGGAGTCGGAATATATCCAAAAATTAAAGAATGTGAAAGCACTGTTGGCACTTGCTTAGGAACTCGGTATTATCCGTGAGCGGTGCCCCGAAAGGCAGGAGTTAACACGAATGTCTTTAGTACCACAGATTCAAGACAAGCGAAATATGGGCATAACTCATGACCAGAGTTTGATATCAGTCGAATTACACCACGCACACAACTAATGGAATCAGAGCATAACCAAAGATCGAACAAGATAAACTCCTTGCAGGTAACTTTCCGTGTTAGTATCAAGGTTAGGATACACGGTGGTTCCCTTTCTGGGTGGAGGGGCGACAAATGGGTTGCTGTCGTTGGGCGCCCAACAGACGTGACGTCGCAATATCAGTGAAGGGGAGCAAGTGTTGAGGTAGCAGCTACTGCAGTAGCAGGCGCAGTAAACGTAAATGTCCTGCGATGAGTGGCGGCACCGAGAGGCAGGCTTGGCAATGTATATAAAGCACCGCACAGGTTTTGCGTACGCCATTAGCTTTCGGTTTCCACAGTGAGTGGCCAAGAGAGGAGTGAGGAAGTCTGACGAAAGATGAAGGTAAGCTACAACTTGCATGCCTATCCTCCAAGTTTACACTATAAAGCACGCTCGCGATCTGGACCAGTGGCGAGCAGACTGGCTGCTGCTGCTGTTGGTCGTTCCGGACATCTGAAACAAGCAGAGGTGTTTGCCAGGAAATCTGGGGGATATGTTCGTGTTAAAATATTACTTGAAGGTAAATTAAGAAAAAAATCGATTGTATTGTGTGCATTCTTTTCAAAATTCATGCTCTTGAACTTCATGGGTACAGACGGACTGTTTCAGGGAAACTGCATGAAAAGAAACCATATATCTTTTTCCAATATTAGGATCTCTTTACCAATATTAGTTTCATTCGAATCAACAAACAGGGGTTATATAAATTTATTAAATGCCTTTTTACCTGTTTCAGTTGCATAGCTGAGGTGTGTTTACAGCATTGTGTGTACAGTAGCGATACCTTTCATGAAAGACTATGATTAAGATTTACGATTAGGAGTTAAATGGAGGTCCGAAACGAGAGAAAAGAGAGGTTTAGGCTTAGCAGCGTGTCTGTACATACAGTGACTTGCCTTATCTGTTCGAACGCTATTCAGTTCAGACAGATTGTTAGGATGCTGATCAACTGTATGTGATGTTTACATGACACGTGTGTGTGTGTGTGTGTGTGTGTGTGTGTGTGTGTGTGTGTGTCGGCGCTAATAACGTTACGCAAACGCTTGTATATGGAGTCAAATAACGGGATGATTAAAAACCACGAACTGCGACGGAAGGGGCCGTATTATAGTTTAAAGAAATTATTTTGGTGTGTTCATGGGAGCGCTGCAAGGAGAAACCAATAGTCGTTCAGCTGTTCAGGAATTCCCCCCCCCCTTTTTATGAAACACATGTTCATCAACATATTCGCAATAGCCTACCACTGACCTATATTCTGAGCCAAATTAATCCACTCCGTATCCCCTGTGATCTATTTTTGTCCAGTCTCTCCCTAAGAAGGAAATAAAGCTGGTTTGAGGGCTTGTATGTCCCACGTTTGAACTACTGAAACAAATGGCCAGTTTTCATGAAATATTTGAACCTTATTTCACCGTAGGGTACCTGTGTCATATATTGTTCTTAAATTTCCTGTAATTAGTAATAACAATATGCTAGACACAAAACTGCGAGAGAAGAGCGAAACTAGCTCCATGAACTTGAGACTGGTAAGAAGCTGTATGATAACAGACCTTACAGAAAACACCCAGCTTTTATTCAGATGAAGTTTTTTTTTGTAGAAAGTACGCGTACTATAAAACTGGCAGCTGTCAAATTTTATTTCTATTTTTCGGTTCCACTGGAGCTAGGACTTTCGAATATTATTATTAAGAGTCACTTGTTAATATTTTTCTTCTGTGTACGCGATGGGGTACAAAAGTGTCTTCCTTGTAGGCTATACAAGTAAAATACACGCCACTCATTTCTAATTTATACTACATGCTTTACTTATCACATTCTTCTGTTTTATCACCCTAGTGATATATAGTAAAGAGTACAATTTATAAAGCTTCGTATTATGTAATTTTCTCCAAATTATTTGATACTTCCTTTTACATTAATTGTTTTGCCCAGTACTTTTTTATAATTACACCAAACTATGTCCTCCCCGCTGGGAGAGAGCAGCTTTAACATCAGTAAAGTATGACAAGTTGAAATGTACTTTTCTGAATGTTTTCGTTTTTATATTCAATTAGAAGGGGAGAAAATATATTTTTAATCAAATACCAGTAAGCAATCCTGGAATTTAAACTGTTCTTAATTTTATCATGATCATAATTCATTTTCCTCGATGAGTCAAACAACAAATTAAAGATTTAAGGCAGTCCCGCAACTAGATTCAAACCCAGGTTTCCAGAATATGCACGCAATGGTATAAATAAAGGCTGTAGTCCTAGTATGGAAACATAATTTAAAGCTAGGAGTCGGGGAAGGAGGGAAGATGAATGAGATGAACGTGAAAACTTCTTTTCTCTCTAGATAAACACTTCCAGCTGAATGTTCGTGTAACGTAATGTTGAGATGCCTTCGCGTAAGTACTGTTGCCGTGGAAAAGAATAAATATTACATAGGCTGAGTGTTTGTGTGTATGTAACCCTAAGTTATCCAGCATGCACAGCATATGCGCCATATCATATTGCTATTTGTGGTCTGTCCGGCTCTAACCGTATTTTTCCACATCACCTTATAAAAGCACGATTTTCGAAAAAAATTACTGAACATACAATGTGTGTTCTGATTTTCGCTACTACTTTTGTCTGAAATGTTTCTCGTTCTAAAAAGAATTCAGCCAGATATTATCATCAGTGTTGAAGGTTTGCATGTAAAATACCCGTTATTCTTGTCAGATGTTAATGTAACTTGAATTTTCTCGGCAGATTTTCAAATACTCCTCATGAAAACTCTATGTTCGAATGACCGTGCATCTTTGACAAGTAAGTAAAGGAGAAACCAACTAGATGCAACAAATAGTGATTTATTGGTAATCAGTAGTATCTCAACATGTTTCGGGCATCTTTATGCCCATCATCAGGAGATCCATCTGCGTTCCACTGCCTATAGTTGTCTGTCTTGTTGTAGCTGTTGTGATGCTGGAGAGTCGGGTGGCGAGCTGTGTGCACTGTGTGGAGAATGTTGCCTGAGTCAGGCAACATTCTCCACACAGGTACCAATTAGGTACTTAGGTACCACTGCAACAAGGCTTTTTAATTTCTGAACAATTCCATGAAATATGTACTCAGCAATAAACTTAATACATACGTGCATACATACATGCATAAATGTATATTTACTTCTTCTACAACTCATGCTGATGGTAAGAATGGGTGGTGTTCAAGCTCCACTCCACCACACGCCCTTATGGTGTTTTGTTTAATTGAGCACAGGGTAAGCTTTGCCTTTTCCTTTTCTACCGCCATTATTTCCATTCTGTCATCTGGAACTCCCATTTGTAGTTGAAATGTCTATGGCTGTCAGCACGATCACGTTGTATTCCACCTTCATACTCTTAAATTCCGCTGGCGTAGCTCCGTTATTCTGAATCAAATAAAACAGGCGTAACATCCAACAACTGTTATTGCAGTACTAGTAAATGTCCTGATCCTGCAGGCGTGTTATTCCGGCAACACAGAGGGAGTGGCACTTGAAGGAATGGAACACAGACAACGGCAGTAACGGGTATAAAAGTGAATGAATAAGGTTGTATTACGTAATATGCTCGGTGTAAAAATAACCGGATTGGAAAGGATGTACTCTGCAATGCAGTAAATTTAAAGCAATCCATGTACAGGCCTGTGCAGGTCCTGAGGGTTCCAGGAGGTTGAGACTCCCAGATTTCAAGACAGTCGGCACATGAGGGTGGTAAGGTTGTCAGCCCTACGCACCGGCCGCCTTTACCTCCCAGGATATATTACTGGTACTCATTTCTGTTAGAGGCTCAGTTGACCCCAGGGCTATAGTGCGGCCGGAAGTATTATGTCAATGAAAAATTCCAGTGATACCATCGGGAATCGAACCCGCGACCTACCAGCTTGCAGCGCAGTGCCTGAACCAACTGCGCCACCGCGCTGTAACGCAGTACTGCACAAAATTAAGGGTGGCCTTCGCAGCGGTTTATTTGCCTAACTTTAAGTGCCATTTGTTTATAAAATACACACGAAACAGTTAAAATTATGGCTTTAAGGAAAGACTAAGCCGATCCCGGTGGTTGTGCAGTCGAAGATGTAAGTCTGCAGCGTCTTCATCGCTGAGATAGCTGGTTCGAATCCCGTTGAGGGAATGGATGTTCGTCTGTTGGGTGTGTTGTGTGTTGCACAGCAACTGCGACGGGCCGATCACTCGTTCAGAGGAGCCCTTCCGCGTGTGTGTATGTATGTCTAACTGTGTGTGGTGTAGAAACCTCAACAGTGAGGCGGCTTAGGCCTGATTAAGGCTGTTGTGCCACACACACACACGCGCGCGCGCGCGCACACACACACACACACACACACACACACACACAAAGCCTGAGAATCTGAATTTTTCTGTAACGTAGTCAGTGCCTTAGACGTATCGAATTAAAAAAAAAACTTCCCACGTCTGAGGCGTTGATACTGGGTATAGACAGACAGACAGACAGAGACGGAAGGACAGACAGACAGACAAACGCAGGGACATGAAAAGGCACGGTCTTCGATAAATCTGTGAAAGGGCCTCCAATATAAGCCTTTATGACAAGGAATTAAGCAGTTCTTGAGTTACGAGACGACGCTGCAAGTAAACAGTTGATTAGTCAGATCAGTGACTATCAACCTGTGGGTCGCAAACCTCCGAGGGCCGCGGGTGTAATACCAAGGAATCTGAAAATTTAAATCTGTAGACTAACTAACATATATATATATATATATATATATATATATATATAATATACATGAGGACTATTTTATACTTTGTGACTGACCCAAGAACGCCCAGAGTGACACTGTTCGCATATAGAGTGCTGAAGTGGTAAACCGGCTACGTCTTCTTTCGAGGGTGTGTGTTTCGAAACACGGCTGAGACACCGCTGTACTCCCTGAGATTCCACTGTCCACTCCAAGAAAGTAATGGCGATTTAACTAAGAGGCTACGACCACTTCTTGCCATTGAATCTCAGCACCAAACGTCGCGTACTGAGAACCTGTTCTATTTCTTTATTCCCAGAGTTTCACATTGGCCGAGAAACCAGATATTCTACATTTTATTGCAGTATTTCTGAGCTCCTCCAACGGGAATTTTACCCTGTTAATCACGTGACTGCATGAATCATGGTTGCCGACTACGTCTGTCCCCTGTCTCCGAGGCACTTAAAGAAATATTTTAAATGGTATTAGTACCCCCTGACATTCCCCTACCTTCACTGAAACTTTTCAACTATTTCTCGGTTGAGATCCGCACTCTTCTGCGTTATTACGCAGCGTATAGTGGCAATTCCTTACTGACGTTTCGGAAAAACCTATCGGTCCCATCTTCAAGGGTCTTCTTGAAATTCTTGACCCCTGAAATGGAACCGATAGGTTACCCAAATACGTCGGTAAGGAATTGCTACTATACGCTGTGTAATAAGCTAGAAGAGTGCAGATCTCATCTACTTCGCGTCAGAAGCCTACAGTCACGCGTGTTTCTCGGTTGGTAGCTGCGTACAGAGAATACCTAAAAAAATATACTTCAGTACGTATCGTTCCAATTTATTAAGGCTAGTATGCTTTACTCCTTAATTTCCAAATAGGGTGTCTGTTTCCAACAAAATAATCCAGTGTAATTTAAATTTTTGCAAAGAAAATGTGACATTGAAAGAAATTTTTTTGTGGGAGAATTTGTGGTGTAAACGTGGGCAACCCCTTGAAATTTTGAAAAGTTGGCGACCATTGTATTTCGTGTGGCACCACGTCAGTTTAACGCCATAAACTACTAAGGTACTACTTATTCCCACATTACCTTAATTTTGTTAATCACATTATTCCACCCTAAACCCCTGATGATAACAGTAGCCCAGACATTGTGCTGTTACATCCTTTCCAGTTTACATAATTGATAACCATTTTCCTATATAACACTCAATGCTACATAATCATAATTCAGTGTTGTGAAACAACATTTCTGATAATACCATTACCCATGATCTCTGTCTGTTAACCTCCCTTCCATATATTACCTTATATGCCATCTACCATACATCATTAACGATACAGTTTATTCAGCACTGTAAAGTAATCAGATAATCAACAGACTAATAAGACATGCTTTTACATGCAGCTATCAATGATCCTGGCATGTGTCATGGTAACGTTGCTGGCAGGTGTTGCAACAGCAGGCCTTCTCCGAGTACCAAAAGTATACAACGCTCTCATTACTAGCAACGAGAAGTTGGTTCCTAGTGAAGCAATTCAAGTTTCTGCTCCTTTGCTGCAGCCAGTTGGATTAGCTCCTGCAGTTCCAGCAGTGCTTGTGACCAGTCCTTACATCACTGTTGAAGACTCTGTATCTAAGTCTAACAAGACAGAGACAGTAACTAGTCCTGAGAACGAAAGTGATAAGAGCCCAGAAGATGAAAAGAATGCCACATCCAGCATCACACCCGTAATTTCACCCTTTTCCCTCCCAGTAGCATATTATAATGCCATTACATATTACCATAACCTTTGGCCTTACACCTATTCATCGGCGTCACCTGCCACATTCTTGTTTACAGCTCCATTCACATATCCTGGATTGTTTAATCTGTATGGAGGCCTACCCTCAAGTCAAGTCAAGAAACCAGAATCTGATCCAGCTTCCTCTAAAGACTCAGCATATAATCTTCCTTCTGGAACCAAAGATGATGCAGAGAAAGAATCAGTGTCCACTGAAGCCAGCTAATCCTTACAATGTTGCCTGTGTTCGAACATAACCTGTGAAAGTCTAAAACTTCAGCATTTTATGACTGTATAGACTGTGAATGACTATGATTTTTGTTCTAAAATTTCCTGAGATGCTCAATTTTCTCTTTTTCTCTTAATGTATAACTGGTGTATAATATTTATTTTCCATGACAACATGGTCTGTTGAAGTACTTGTTCTGACCTTGTTATATGTTTATATCACAAATTTACATCAGTAAAACTGTGGAAGAAAGTGGGACTTGTAAACATTTCTTTGTATGTGAGTTAGACATAAGTATGTTGCTTATTACAAAACTCTGTATTAACTGATTTGACTAACTGAATTGAATATTAACATAACTATGCTCATTATTGTGGGCCACTGTAACACAGAGCTTCAGCTTCTGTTGACTCATGGTATTCCATATACTTGTATTTTTCTG
>Ga0209629_10001100_pt1 | contig 16355 bp, 10 predicted proteins | sample TergutCu122P5_FD_187286 | JGI IMG/M metagenome (GOLD analysis project Ga0209629, IMG submission 187286) | Cubitermes ugandensis P5 segment gut microbial communities from Kakamega Forest, Kenya - Cu122 P5 (SPAdes) (version 2) | ecosystem: Host-associated > Arthropoda: Insects > Digestive system...
CTCTCAGAACTACATATGACATCCTATCACTAACAAACTCTCCCCTCTTAAATGCTGATACTATTCTGTGGTGTACAAAAAATCATGTTCCCAATTGATGATTTTCACTTCTTTTTCCATTGAAAAGAATTATAATCCCCTGCTCTTACTGTGGTCCCCTTGTCCCACCTAACCTCCTGTACACCCACTAAATCTAATTTATATCTTGCTAATACCCTGGTTGCTGCTGTAAGTGAATCTGACCTATACAGGCTCCTAAAATTCCAAGTACAGAATCTTATGTCCTTTTCCATTGTTTAAGTCGTACCATAGTGTCAGTCCAGGTCCGAGGCTTTCTTTGTGAATGATTTGTAACATGATATGTTTTTATGGTGAGGAACTGTTAGCACCTCGCCCAACCCCCAAGCTGGTGGACTACCCCTTTTTGGCTGTCCACAACTGCTTATTCAACATAAAAAATGTCACAAAGGGCTAAATGCACCCCTCTGCAAACTTGCAATGCTTACCTTGATTATTTGCTGATTGCCGCATCCACCTACGTAATGTGATGAAACATGGTAGAGACTGCAGAGACGTGATTTACGTCTCTGTCAATAAAGTGAAAGCTAAAAGCCTAAACCTGGCTTGAATATGTAAGGCCAACCATGCTGTAATATAGTATGTGTATGAAATGTACAGGGGATGAACAAAATAACAGAAACATTAGACAATATAGGAATAAAACTGTTTGCATTGGCTGCATTGGAAGAACATTAGTTGTGTCTTTCATTATTCTTTTGTTTGTTTATGCTGTGTAGTGCCAGTGTCAATGCATTACAGATTATGTTTAGTAACAGTTCATATGAAAGTGCTGCAAAATGGAAGACTTGTCAGATTTTCAAAGAAGCCAGATTTTTGTGTACATTTAGTTAGAGCATTTGTAATAAAAACGGCCACTTTAGTAGGTGTATCCAGAGCAGCTGTTTCCAAGGTTATGATGGCATACACAAATCATGGGAAGACATCATCAGCTAAAAGGAATAGTGGCCAAAAACCAAAACTAAGTGAAAGGGAATGCCGTTCATTGAAGAGGATTGTCTAAAAATCATTGAACTACTGCAGCAAAGGTGAAAGGAACGTTTCCACAAACACAGTCTGACAAGATTTTCATAACCCCAACATCCATTGTACAGGTGCAATTGCTAAACCTCTGACTGCTTTCACTGCTAAAAGGCATAGATGGTACGATGATCATAAAACATGTACGTCTAATGATTAGACATGTGTAATATGGTCAGATGAGTTGTCTTTCACATTGTTCCCAACATCAGGCTGTGTTTATGTTTGGAAAATGCCCAAAGGAAGCCTACAATCTTGAATGCCTGGTTCCAACTGTTGAACATGGTAGTGGATCTGTGATGATTTGGGCAGCAATATCTTGGTATTCTGCTGGTCCTATAATTACTCTGAATGGCTAATTACTGCTAGTAACTACATGGACATTTTAGGCAACCAGGTGCATCCTGTGGTCCCGATAATGTTTCCTAAAAATAATACAATTTTTCAAAATAATTCACCAATACACACAGGCAGAAGTGTTGTCTTGGTTTGAGGAGCATGAAGATGCACTTCAACATCTTCCCTGGCCAGCACAATTGCTAGGCTTAAATATCATCGAACCAGTGTGGTCAGTTTTAGAGAGTAGGGTGAGAAGCAGATTCCCTCCTCCATCATTTCTCAAGCAGCTAGATGTTCTTCATGAACAGTAGTACAATATTGCACCAGAGACTATTCAGAATTTTATGAGTCTACTCCAAGAAGCAAACAAGCTGTATTACAGGCAAATGGTGGACCAACTGCATATTCATAAAGAAAAATTACATCTTTTACAACTGTTTCCATTATTTTGTCCATCCTCTGTGTGTTGGCAGTCGTAAAATGAGCCTGCCACTGAAATGAAGCTCCCAAACCTAAACTGAGCAGATTTCTTTTTGTATCTTGGGTACTTGTCACTAAAATAAAACCTGAAAGCCTAACCTTGTTGGCAATATGCAAGATCAACCTTGCTGGTTGTTTTAAACTTATGATTATACCAACAAGGTTAGAGTTTCAAGTATCCTTTTAACTGACACAATCCCAATAACTCACTTCCGCAGACTATAACAAAACATATTTATGGCACTGGGGTTTGGATTTGCTGTATCCCTTCACATCACTCGGGGGAGGTTAAGATGTGCAGACGAGTGCGCCCATATCTAATGACTTCCGGCGTATGACATTGCAAACGTACAGGAACTAACATTCTAATTCAATAGCCTAAGCTTACGCAGAACCTCACGCACCTTCTCAACCCGGGCAGATCCTGCTTGGAGTTTAACTTCCTCGCCATAAAACACAGAGCGTACATTAACGACAGAGTGTTTCTAGGAGTTCGTGCGAGTACAAATTTGCAAATGTAAAAACTGGCTCCGCTGTTTTGGGGTAGTTCCAGCAATTCACAGTTAAAATAACTAATACGTACGTTATTCCAAACTAACCTGCGTGCAAGGTGACAGAATCTTGATTTTAGCAGGCAAGTCCTCGCTTCCACCAAACAGTGGAAGCAGAGAGTTCTGTGCTCTAGTACACAGTCGGCACATATTATTCACGTTAAAATCCATTTCAGTAGTATTCACTACATATAATAGTTATCAAATTTCAACTGAACGTCGAATACGGTAAAGTATTAATTTCTGTTTCAACATTTCCTTCTGCGCAATTCTTCTTTCATCGGTATTTCACGCGGGCCTGCTTTCCACTCTGGGACAACACGCACATGCAATCACATTGCGCCCTTTCTTGTGCATGGCTTTCTCACGGAATCATAAGCTTCTGTCGTCTGCGAAACAAGACTCCAGCCCACTCTGTGCTCCAGCCAATGTCCTCTAACACGGATCGTCTATTATGTAAGCGAACATTGGAAACTCGGCTCAACGGTATTGGCTGGACAATGGAGACCTGTCGTGACGTCATTATACAGCGACTATCTCTATTCTGTGTGTGAATTCAGGCTTTCGCGCGGTGTATAAATGAGGCCTTCGCTCTCTCGGGATGTGACGTAGCGTTGATTGGTAGCTAGATTTGGAAGAGACCCTGTAAGATGGGACCGATAGGCTAACCCGAAATGTTGTTAACTACCATTCAACGCGTCGTAACATCCCAGAAGAATGAAGAGCACATCTGTTCTGTTGGCAGATGCAATGCATACTGTGGCGCCCACTATGCCCGGGGGTACTAATATACTTCGTCAGGCAGTCAGTCGGTAAGTGTCAAGCAATATTCCATCTTCACATTCCCTCCTCACACCAATGCATATTGAACCAATGGATAAATACGCAATTTATTGCTATCTTCATTCTTCTGGAATATTGTGCTTTGTCACTGGACACCTGTTGCCCAATGTTTCAAGACCCTGTGGTGACCTTATCTTCAAGGGCCAGATGTTTGAAGCAGAATTCTTCACAAAATCAACAAACATTTGATATCAGTGGGTTGGGATACATGTTCCTGCCAGTCAGGACACAAACCAGCTGCTTTGGTTTCTGAGCTCACTTCCTGCAAAGTGCACCACTGTGGGATAAAAGAAATTTCATTTGATTATTGTTATAAGCAGTAATGTGATTATAGCACGGATGTCATTACAGATTATGAAAAGAATGTATTTACAATGTGAACCATAATATTTCTTAAATTATACTATACAGAATACATACCACATACATTACTGTTAAAGTGTACTATTAAGGTATTTCATTTCATTATTTCATATGTTACTACACTTCTAACTAGTTAGTGACTGTAGAATAACTGGTTATTCCATAAAGAAGCTGTTCTATACCAGTTACAGTGTCAGATGAAAAGAAAATTAAACATTTTAAATGTCTGGCTTACAGAACAACTTGTTAACTCTGCAAAGTAGTCATTCTGAACTGCCTAAGTGTAAAACAGCAATTCTTGCACCATCAAGTCCACATTTTAACTGCATCTATGGCATCTTTCTTCTTCTTCTGAATATCCCCAGGCTTAGGCTACTGAGACTGTTCCAGTCTTGGTAGATGAATTTGGTGCCCCCCCCCCACCAATCTTATTCTCAGTCTCCCCTTATCTTTCCTGCACATTGGTTTGTATTTTAGAGCTTACTGTGGTAGTCTAGTGTTTCTCATTCCTTCTATATGTTTTACCCAGTCACTTTGGTATTCTTCAATTTCTTAAACTATATTTTTTATTAGGCTTGCTGTAATTTCTGTGTTTCTTTGTCTAGCACTGTCAGTCCAAGCAGTGCTCTTCAAAGTTTCATTTAATATAATATATATTAAATTTAATTTAGTATTTAATCTTGTAACATTTAAATTGATATCATCAAGTCTTATTCCTATGCAACATAACTGAACCTAAAAACATCATCCTAGTTTTTCCTTTCCAACAGCAATGTCCACTAATCCAATGCAAAATAGGCACTGCATACTTATGCAGTATAAGGGAGTTGTAGACTAATGTTCTGTGCAAGGGTACGAAGAAGTAAAGGACACGAGTATCACTAGGATGCACAAAACATGCAGACATTCTGGACGGAGGACTCTTTGGTTAGATGTGTTTTAGCACACATGGTGCCCAAACTATGCAAAACTATCAATTCCAATTTCTGCATTAAAATTGAGTATGAAGATTCTAAGATACCTATTCTACACAAATCCCATCCCATCAAAAGTGACATAATCAAACCCTAATATTACAGAATATATCCTAACAAAACCCAATGTGAAATGGCATTGTCCACTAATCCTGAGTAAAGACCGTACTATATAGTTGTACAGTATACAAGGTTTTGAATATTCATGCAAATGTGCAGGTCTGGGGAGAAGTGAAGGACATGAACACTTGAACTATAAATCATTAAAATGTGCAGGAGTTTCAGATGGTTTGTCAAATTTGTTTTCAACATGAGCCTATGAAGCAGAAAATATATGTAACGAAAAATCAATGTCAGTGTTCATGCTGCCTCTGAGGATGAGAAGACACATCATATACAGATTTATTGTCTTATATTTTCCCATGTTTTTCCTAGATATGGTTCATTTACAATTAGACATCATTTAGCACACTTAACAGCCAAGACTGTAATTCATAACTTTAATTCCATATTGCTGGAAAGTTAAAAAAGAGTTATTCCACAAGTTTTCTTAAAGTATATGACATTCTGAAATGGGTAACTGTTTTGAATTGCACAATTTTCACTGGTGAATTGAATTTTCTAAAGCCAAAAGACTGCTTTTTTTTAATAATTACACATTTTTCAATCTTGGGTACTGCATTTGTGTTTCTGTGTTTCACAATGTAGGTGTATGTGCTACAGTAAATATACACAGTTCTTCATACAATTACCATTGATTATGTACCATTACCATGCTGTTTTGGTATACACAATTAAAATAAGAAATTATTAACATCTGCATATAATCTCATATTATCTGAAAAAGTTACAGTAAATTGTTAAGCAGAGATTATCTTACTCACACTTCACTGCAAACAATGGGGTCATTATGTCATGTGACTAAACCCTGACTTCCTGATAACATACCTTCTGGAATGTGACACCAAGTCCTCTGGTAGATACACAGAAATCATGCCCCCAAAGACAGTTGCTGCAAGAACCTCAAAATCTCTTTCCTTTCTTGTTCACTGCATTCATTATCAACAGTAAACACAAATAAATACAATCACAATAACAGTAACTACTGGATTATTCACTTTTATTATACTAAAACATCATAATTATTTCATGGGTAGAAGGTAACCTTCTTGAATTACTTTTACCATCACACAAATTCAAAGGGTTGCCACAATTCACTAAGTAATACCAACAAATGCACTAAATGTTAAAATTATATTGTCACATACAATCCATCCATTTAGTGCATTTGTTGGTATTACTTAATGCAGTGTTTCTTAATGCATGGACATGAATAATATCAAGGTTGCCACAGAGTTAATGGTTGAAATATGTGTGATGCCCAAAAACTAGTTGACAACTATTGTTACAGTTATGATGGAAAAATTAGAGAAAACCCTACATTTCAATATGTACAGCAATTTAGGTCTGTATTATTATACACTTTTGGAGTACCATTTCAAGAGTATTTTAGGTCATTATTATAACATGAACCTAACAAAAACACTAGTTGTCATCAACCCACCCATCACAAACAGAACTCCAGCAGTATGGTAATATTCTTCACTCATTTATGTTTATGGTTGATAAATTATTTAAATATTCTGCTTATGTTTAAATGATGATTATGATAATGGGAACAATGAATGAACTATGGCAAGACTTTGATCCAGGACATTCATCAAAATCCAGTTGCAATGCGGGAGACCCGCGTACTAGCCACAATACCAAACACTGTACTATTAACAAGTGTTTCATGACCTTTGAGAGGTGAGGTAACAGTACCCACATCCTACCTCATGGCACACGTAGTGGCAAATCTCTGTACTTCCTGTTCTAGAAACATTTAAACTGTTTGTATCAATTCAGTTGGCTCCTATTAGTTCTTTTCTCACAATACCAAAACTGTTTCACTGTGCAATCATGTACTCAAATAATGCAACAGACATGCTTCAAATGTCAATTCCTGGAACAAAACAGGTACTTCTGAAATCTTGTTTTCTTAACAGCAGATTCATTGATCAGTTACATACTGGTGAAACCCACTGTACAGATTTATGGCATTGGCTCTTGAGAAATGTGTAGTTTGGCAGTCCTATTAAAACATAAATTCCAATTTTAACACTGGACAAACCGTGCATCATGTTCCTTTCACCTTTTATTTACCAGGACTCACACACCTTCCTGTGTATGCTAGATCACATATGAATTATTGCTCCAATATGTTTTGGTGTTCGTTGACACCATCTTCAGGGAGCCCTGTTTAACTGCACATCCTTTGAAACACATCAAGTGCTTACAAGCACTTATTGGCTACACATTAGTGGATCAGTTTTCCACACAGAATGCACAACTATGAATATCCTGTAAACTTTTAACTATTTTAATAGACATATATTTAAGCAGACAGGCTTTAACGACAGTCAAAGTTGTGCAATGTCTGTGTGGAAAACTGTGATATTATAACATATGGCCAAGTAAGTGCCTGAAATCATTTGATGTGTTTCAAAAAACGTACAGTTAAATGGGGTTCCCTGAAGATGGTGTCAATGAACACAGAAACGCGTTGGAGCAATAATTAATGTGATCTAGTATACATAAGATGGTGCAAATTGTTGGTCAATAAAGGGTGACATACTCCAATGTTACTTTTTAATGTTTGACTTTTCTGATTTGAATATCCCTTCTCTTGTGCTCCTAGGTGCCTTGACAGCTTGATACTTAGTCATATGGGAAAACTACCCTTTATTGGTCATTTCTTTTGTAGTCACAGACTAAACAAATAGGGTTGAGAACTTGAACACACAAAAATAACCCTGTGTGGTACAATGTGGTCAACACCACAATACAAATTCATCAGAAGAGTTCATCCCAGTCTGCATGAAACAGTTAGTACAACAGATCCACCAATCAGTTGGACCCTTCACCATTCCAAAATGCAACCTTAGCCCTTTATAATTCAAAATACAGTAAGACAGTTATGCCTCAAGCATATTACTTAATAAATGTGTTCAACAGCCATATCTAGTCACACACTTCACTAAAGAGAGGTTCTCTGTTACATTACATTTAAAATAATGAAAAGTACTGTGTATGGGTTCTGTTCTGACAACAGTCCTCTCCCACACCACTCAACACCCAACCCATTTCAAACAGTTTACTTTGCCTCTTAATCACCATGAAATAACTTTTACTGTAAACAAGATTCTGAACTCATAAAAAAGTAAGTTATGAAGATGCTGTTTGTTGCAAGCACCTATAGTTACTGTATTCTCAAGAAACCTGGCATCGGCCATCCAGTAAAGGAATTGTTTGTATAGGATAAGCACCCAAGCACCAGACTGTGGTACTCCACGCACACATAAAACGATAATGGTGAGCAGAGGAAAACTACAATTTAATATTACAAGGTAGCTATTACTCACCATCAACACAACTGAGTGACAACTACAATTTAATATTACAAGGTAGTTGTCACTCACCATCACCACAACTGAGTGAAAACTACTACAAACACAATGCGATGTCCAAGATGAACATTACAGTTTAATACTGAATAAAATCACTAACAACATTAATGACCATACAATAACAGTGAAATAAATACTGACCTTCTGACATGACCTACTAAGTATTTACCAAATACACAGTGCATTCTTTCTCATGTTTATTTACTAAATGAAACACTGAAACACCTACATATAACAATAGTGTTTGTTACTCTCCATTGGCCTACAAGTTGTAAAGACAGTTTACTTATTTCCAATTAAACCCTTTAATATTCATCAGGCAGTAAGTAAACAGATGCCCATAAATTATCCAAATAAGTGTTCATACTGAAGTATAATCAATTACACAGCTCTTACACTAAGATCATCACAAATATTCTAAGACATACCTCATTTGCTACCTCTGTTTCCATAATGGTTTGTGCCAATGCTTCAACCATTCCACTCCAACTAATTTTCAATCCATGGGGGTACTAGGTGACATACTGCATTTTCTGAACTTTTTACTTATTTATCATCAAGAAAGCAGGGGGGTAACCTTATAATCATGCACAAAATTACACAAATTCTGCAATACAGGCATTTCCCTGAAAAGTGAAGACTGTGAAGGGGGTTGTCTTACATTTAGGTAAATATGGTAAATGAATAGTTTTATAGAAGACACCTTGTCTCCTTTTTTTTGTGAAGGTGGCATTACTAAGCTTATTATTCTGACCACTAGGACATGGCTGAAATTTGGCAAGATACAACATGCCGTTTATTGCTTTAGTTTACATAATAACAGCAAAGATTGCAGTCTGTTATTTACAATACATGGCACAGGGAGAGAATAAAATACTAGCCCCAAGGTTCACGATAAACTTATCTTGCTTGTTTCACAGACAGTACTAAAAGTATTATAAACTATGCACAACATCTGGCATACACCTGTACTTTGATCTCAGTGCTGATGACATAATCAGTGTGGTTGTGAATTATAAATTCAGTGCTCTTGACAGAGCAAAACTTGTGGAAGGCACCACACCAAAAGTTAAAAATATATATTTTTCAGTGTATGATAAAATACCGCAGCCATCCAATCCATGTGAAATCAGCCTTATAAACTGTGGAATGTCAATGAACATAAGAGAATTAAACGTGTGTCATTCCTGCACCTTTCTGTACAGTATACTTAGTCATGCTACTGAAAATAACTGTCTGCCAGCAAGGTTTTGGCACATTCACACCTAAAAGATGGAAAGGACTATAACACAGACACTCAGTAATATAATATACACACTATTGCTTTGCTGGCAACAGTCTCTCTATTAACGGACTGGCGGAAGCAAGGATAATATCTGTAACCTCATTTGATACAGTGCATTACCTTCTGTTGGCATACTTTGTATAATTCACATAATTTTAGCCCTGTCATGTTTTCTCTGTAATATGTAGAAAGATGCTTCAGACAATTATTCCTGGCATTATCTGGAGTGAGGAATGCTGTTTCAGTACCAGTCATAATCTCAATCATTATGTGGTCACACAGTCACATTTAATGTAAGATGTACCATATTGTACACATTCAAGCTGCTTGCTGTTTGAAATTACTTCCTGCACTGGCTATGCAAAACTGTGCTCATCTCAAATCAGCAAGTGTTGTTTTCCGTATGCATTCACTGTTGTTCCACATGGCAGCAACACTGTGTATAATGTGCCTTAACTGTTTATCTTGTGTCTGAGATTTCTCCTGATAAACCACCTCCTTGATATATACCTACAAGAAAGATTCATGGCAGGCCAAGCCTGTTGAACTGTGTGGCCAGCCATGTGGAGCTACACAACCAATTCAACAGTTCTGATAACACCCATTCAAGTACACTGTGAGCTGTCAACTGGTATGAGGGAAAGTACCTTCATGTTACAATCACATATTTTATCTGGCCTGGATAAGGACATCTTTCAAAAGATGTGGTAGCTCATTCTGTGAGAAATGCAGGTGGTAATCTGATGCAAAACTTCCTTCATGAACAAACTGCCCAGTCAGTAGATCCTTGTTAAGAACATACCACACATTCACACAAAACTGACGCTGGAAGCTACCTGCAATGTGATGTCAAGCAATGTTGGGGAACCATGAATGGGTGTTGTGGCAGTTGGTTATCCCCCATCTCACAAAAACTGGGCCTCATTACAAAACCAACAGTTTCACAAACTAATGCTGTTCCATATTCCAACAATAATCTAGTCAAGCTGCACAACCCACAAGGTGCAGAGCTAGCACATTTGTACAGTTGCATGGGTTCATACCTTCCTGACATACGGTCTTTCATACTGGCATTCAAGGTATCTATACTTTGATGGGCTATGCAGCACACTTGCTCTTTTATTGCATTAAACCTGTGGCAACATCTACGTTTGGTCATGCATGCACAGTTGTAAGCTATGCTCACTGTACTTCTGTTTAATGATCCCATGTCTCACAACTATTGAACGCTGTTCTGTTTGGGTGGTAATGGTTGGGAAACTGACACCCGTATTGTTCAACAACTGCCAAGAGAACAGAATAAAATACGAGAAGGGTGGACACATTACTGACCCATGCACTTTGAACATCCTTGATCTTTTGTGCAGCCCTTACATTCATGCAATTACCAGCCCTGCACTCTGAACACAGTGCAGGGCTGCTAACAGAGAGTTCCTCTAAGTCACCTGGTTTCAAAAAATGTCAACCCAGGTGCCTGAATCTTAATGTAGTCAAAGCCACACAGTCACAAAGAACACGTGTGGCTGTTTCAGATGCTTGTTTGCATCTGTCACACTCAGGACTGTTTACCAGCCCCAGTTTATTTACAGGGGTACTGATAAGTCCTTAGCCCAACCAGGAAGGAAACAAGCTACAGTGACAGAAGATTTTGATTTTCATATATCCTATTTATAATCACAATTGGATGAATATTAGTACTATATATACAAGACTAGCATCAAACGAAATATTCTCACCATCAAACAAAATACATTGGGAAGTAGGTCAGGCTAAGGACTTATCAGCACCCCCGTAGATGTCTGTTTAAGTGGCAGTGTCCTGTTAACAGTCCTGTCATTCTATGTAGCTGGTTTCTCAAGTAACTGTCCAGCTTGTCTAGCACAGGGTCTTTTAAGAAAGCCCACAGCTTATTTTGTCCATGAATAGACTGTCAATGCTCCTCATGTTTCAATAACTGCTGATTACATCACAGAATCCATACACAAAATGAATGTCGGCACATTTCATTTGTGAGCTGTTCGTTTATCATCACTGACCAAATGGTCACATCTTATGAACAATCAAACAAAGAAGTAACAACTTTCTTTACATGACTTAACTGCCTTCCAATACGTATGTGTACACAGGGAATGGACAACTCTACTTTTTCAGCACTGGTAGGGAAAATTTGCTGGAACAGACAGTAACTTCACAATGATTGCGATTGAAACCCATGCTGAAGTAACATTCTTCACTCAAAATAATATATTGAATAACCATGTGATGTTTGGGAAATCTCGTAAAGGGCATTCTGTACAATAATCTTACACATAAATGGGTATTGCACATGACACAAAAATCCCTGAATTGTACTGTTAATTTTTGGATTTTAAAAAAAAAAATATAGTTGTCCTTATCAATGCCATGAAGGCACATGGAGAAGCAAAGGCATAATTCCACTTGTTCTAAACCTCAGGACTAGATGGAAGTGCACAATGGTGAACTTCACACTCCGGCCACTTTGCCCCAGGAAAGAACCCCAGTACCTTTTGAATAGGCTGCGTGGGCCCCCAAGCTGGACTGGATGTACTGGAGAACTCTTGTCCCTGCAAGGATTGAACCCCAGACTGTGCAGCCTGCAGCCTAGTCACTATACTGACTTTGCTACCCCAGTTCTTATTTATGAATTGGGATCAAATCAAATACTAGATAGACATATAACTCCAGCTGTTACCTTCTGGAAGGAGGCATAGCTTAATTCCCTGCAAGAGGAACAGCTAACTTTCCTATAAAAGGTACATGTGGATTATCAACCATAGGAATAGCTGACTTCTCTGTAAGAGATAAAGATGCCTTGTCAGGCGGATTGTTTGCCTTCTCCAAAACAGATAAAGCAGTCTTTTGCATCAGAGGGACTGCTGACTTTTCTATATAGGGGACAGACAACTTCTCTGTACATGGAATAGAAAATTTGTCTGCATAGGAGACAATCCACTTATCAGGATATGGGATAGCTGGCTTCTCTGGATATGGGTTAGCCAACTTGTCTTGATATGGGTTAGTCAACTTGTCTTGATATGGGTTAGCCAACTTGTCTTGATATGGGTTAGCCAACTTGTCTGCATATGGAATAGTAGACTTATCTGTGTAGCAGACACCTGACTTCTCTGTGTATGGAACAGATAACTTCCCTGGATTTGGGACTGTTAATTTCCCTGGAAGTGGGACAGCAGATTTACCTGCATAGGAGGTTGCTGACTTCTCTGGGTATGAAATGGGTGGTTTCTCCAGGTATGGTATAGCCAACTTCTCTGAAAATTCAATAAATGGCTTCTCTGTAAGAGGTATAGCTGACTTATCTTGAAGAGGTATAGATGACTTCTCTGCATGAGGTATGGCTCGCATTTCTGAGAGAGGACCAGAGGATATTTCCCTACGATGACCCTTTTCATGACCTTGCAGATGCTGCTTGATACTAAATGTCTTTTTACACACAGAACACTCATATGGCTGGTTGTTCGTGTGTAATCTGGCATGCTGTGACAGGTAGTATTTGCTTCTGAAACCCTTGTTACAAATAGGACAGTGATGGCGCTGAATGCCAGTGTGAATCTTTAAATGCCTTGCCAGATGACTCCTTAAAGGAAAATGTTTAAAGCATACTGAACACTTATGTAATTTATCCCTTGTATGAAGTCTCATATGGACCAACATTGTGTCCCTTCTAGCAAAAGTTTTATTGCACATAACACATTCATGCTGTTTCTCTTTTATATGGGTCTTGGAGTGTATCTCAAGGTTTCGCTGACACTTAAACATTTTACTACATATGGAGCACTGATGTGGTTTCTCATCTGAATGTACAAGACTGTGTCTATTCAAGTGGAACTTCTGAGTGAAACACTTTAAACAAATGGGACATTTATATAAGTTGTCTCCTGTGTGTAATTTCATATGAAGGCGCATACTATCCTGCCTTGAAAACAATTTGTCACACAGTGGACACTTGTGACGTTTATCACTGTAGTGAATTTCAGTGTGGATGTTCAGCTCAGAAATGCTCTTAAATGACTTGCTACATATGTAACATGGATACGGTCTCTCCTGGGAATGCACAGTGACATGTCGATTCAAATGGAATTTCTGAGGGAAACATTTCAAACAAACAGGGCACTGAAACAGTTTGTCACTGGAATGCAACCTCATATGAAGAAGCATGGTGTCACGTCTAGAAAATGTCTTCTGACACACTGTGCATTCATGACGAATAGTAGAGGAATGACAGTTCTTAATGTGTATATGAAGGTCACCTTTCTTCTTGAATGACTTCTTGCATACCATACAATGGTGAGGTCTCTCAATGGTATGTATTGTCATATGGCGGTTTAAGAGACCTTTCCGAGTGAAACACTTCATACACACCGGACACTGATGTAATTCACTCCCTGTATGAAATGCCACATGTCTTTGCATTAAATGAACATCAGGAAATGATTTTTGGCAAATAGGACACTTATACAGCTCTTCACTATGAGACATTAAATGTATATCCAATTCAAGTTTTCTATTAAAAGATTCTTTACATATTGTACAACCTACTGGAAACTTGGGAGAATTCTTTTTCACATTCTTTAACTTATGCAATCTGTATGACGAAATTTCATCAAACCCTAATACCATCCCTATAGCTTCACTCACTTCACCATAATGCATATCTCTTGTGTAGTCTGTACTAGTGGCAACACTTCTCTGTGTGGTTTCACTCAGAAAACTGTTCTGAATATGTGAAGGTAAATCTACATGTTTCTGATAAACATTACCACCAGAATTCATCAAACCCACCTCTTCCATGTTTAATGTGTCTATTCAAGTGAATCCCTGCCCTCACAATCTATATAAACATTTCCTTGTTTCCTGGTGTGAGTGAATTTTATAAAACTGACATTGCTATAACATTGATAAAATAAAAGCATATGGCAATCAGAAATGTTTGTTATGCTGTTATTACCACCGTTTCTGCATCTGTCTCTTGATACCTGAAAATAAAAACACAACCCTTACAAAATGGATTCTTAAACATACAGAATACTTTACATTTGAAATAAATACATAATCTAGAATATTACAAGCTCATCCAATAACATGTTAATGCAGGCACAGAGAAGAGACACAGGTCTAGCTCTACCCATTTTCAACCTTGGTGCCAGAAAGGGATGGATGGTCAATACCCCGACCTGGCCACTTTGCCCCACAGAAGGAGCCCTGGTACACATTGTAGAAGATGCTGAGTAGGCCCCAGAGATAATCTGGATGGGTAGAGAAAATATCTTGCTCCCACCAGGGTTCAAACCCTGGACCATCCAGCCCACAGCAAGCCTCTGTATTGACTACGCTATTTTAGTCCCAACTCAAGTATATTACTGCTCAGAATACATCTTACCATTCACATTTTTTCCTTCTACTTTGGACCATACTGTTGTGTTCTAACACTTCTTTTTAATTTTTTACACAAGAGAACATTTTTCAAGGATTTAGAAAGCACATGACTTTCAGTTGGTGATAATACTACATTCTTCCACACGGTCTTCACAAGATATGTAAATAACTATGATATATGTACATATATGGCAAGGCTTATAAATTCCAGAAGATTTTTTCAAGAAAGCAACCCAGGATAAATTAGTTTATGGCCATGACAAGACTTAGGTCAGTCACTGGTTCAGTGTTTGGAATTATCAAGCTGGAGGGGGGGAGTTCACTGTTTGATCTCAAGTGCCACTAATACTTTCTCATTTTCTCATATAGACAGAAAATATGTTTCATCCAGTAAATTGAGATCATCAACATAGCCCAAAGGTTGGTGTGTGTCCCACTCAATCTGAATCCCTCGTTCTCTTCCTAGACTCTCCAAATGACATGCATAACAGGCAACAGCTTCAAGTCTATGCTGATGATGTTAATTTATTCAGCAAAAATGTATTTACATAAAGAAAAACATGTACCGTGCCTCCCTGGTCATCTGACACTCATCATCCGACCTTTACATTTAATGACCTGCCCTTCAACCCACAAAATAAAACAAAACCGAATTATTTGTGTGTAAAACTTAAATTTGTCATTGATGAACATATTATACTGTATTTTTGTGGTCAAAAACATAGCCTACTGAACTACATTTACAGTGACAACAATTAGGTTAACATAGTGAGAGGGAGTAAAAAGTAGTCGAACAACACAACTAATTAGAAAAGATGTTTATTCTAATATGAAACTACATGTTTCGGCCTGTAGTGGCCATCATCAGGTTTCTATACCAATTAAGAGCACCCACATCCCCCAGCCCACACCAAACTTCCAAACAATAGCAACCCGGCCCCACACGAGAGATCACTCGCCTCGCCGGCCACCCCAAAACAGAACGACCTTTCAAACAAGTGAAAGTTTTCTTTAGACACAACAACACGAATAAAAATCCATACAGAACGTTACCAACACATCGCGCACAGCACACAGACGCTATATAGTTCTACGAACGTAACAATTACTAACAGTGTGACAATGATATTAAAATACAGAACCCAACATATATTTTTACGTGCACATATGATAGACAGCGCCTATGCAATAGACCCGGATTCAGTACTACTCAGCACACCATCATAATCTCTTCACAAGACACAACTACGAGTGCACAGACGTTACTTAAGAAACCTAGATAGCAGTTACTTTTCCCTTCGCAACAGGACACATAGTGACAGTGACAGCACAACCCGCCATATACCACAAACGTGCATAGCGACACACCAGTGCATTCCTCAATAAACTCAATAAACGCACGACGATAGGAGACCGACCAAAGGGTACAGAGGAACCCACAATACACATGTAAGTACCACCTCCACATACTTACAGAAGCATAATATTCTACCCCCCC
>Ga0209629_10001101_pt1 | contig 16351 bp, 6 predicted proteins | sample TergutCu122P5_FD_187286 | JGI IMG/M metagenome (GOLD analysis project Ga0209629, IMG submission 187286) | Cubitermes ugandensis P5 segment gut microbial communities from Kakamega Forest, Kenya - Cu122 P5 (SPAdes) (version 2) | ecosystem: Host-associated > Arthropoda: Insects > Digestive system >...
TCCCTTTTGTTATTTCGTGTAGGATATTCTTCTGCTCATTGACTCTAAGTAACACTTCTTCATTTCTCAAATGATCGGTCCAACTGATCTTCTCCATCCTTCTCCAGCACCACATTTCAAAACTTTCCATGTATTTCTGATCTGCTGCCCGAAGCGTCCAAATTTCAGCACCATACAAAGCCATGTTCCAAATATAGCATTTTATTAGTTCCTTCCTCAAATTTAAGTCCAATTTGCTGGTAAAAAAAGTCTTCTTCTTGCTGAATGCAGCTTTGCCATGGCAATTCTGTTAGTGCAACTGGGCCCGAGGTACGGCAGACTGACTATTGGTCGCTATAGCAATAGCAGCAATAGACATACAGCACTGTATATCTATTAAAACTGTACAAACTCTTTCTGCAGTACAGTTACTGTCAGCCATACACAGACACACGGTGTGTATATATTATGTGTACAGCAATCTACTGTTACACTATTGAACAGACGCACTTCATGGTGTACTGAAGCTAACAAAACTCTGAACTAAATATAGTCACAACAGTGCTGCTGACGATACAGGACAGATTGTGAATTTGTGAGAGGGGTGAGATGTTTCAGTACTATTCCAAGTACTACTACTAATAATACTACTACTACTACTACTACTACTATCACTCCTAGTAATACCACGATATGAAAAATTGATTAAATCTGACATAATGACAATGGCGTTATTAATATTATGGCTGTGACGTCATGCAGTGTGTTAGAGGGACAGAGAAAATTGTGTGGCAATTTAAAGTCTGTATTTTAAACCCATGTTTGCATTTTATGCTTCGTTCGTACTGAGTATATTGAAGGAGAATTTGTGGCAGTAGTGATGAAGCTTACATCATAAATCTACAAACCGACATTTCAATTTGCAAATATAAATTTTTCCCGAAGGGCCGTATGCAGATTTAAAACGGACTGATATTAATAAATGAGAGTTTGATGTTGTGAAAAAGTCATATATCAACTTCTAAGGTCGCTTTATGCTGTAAGCTTTGTCAAAACTATGCCGTGTTAAAACTCAATAATCATGTACCGATATTCTCCACGACACAAGCGAAGAACACAAAAGGTACAACTAATAAAACAGTTCTGTTTTTCTGTTGACACGAATTGTTATATCGATATCGTGTCAATTTACTGTGTCGGACAGCATGCAGTTATTTATTGCTTAATTTAACGCAGGTCATCCGCTGTGTTTTGGAACGCTCAATACAAAACGTTCTAATGTTCAGCCAATCACAGTGCTGCCTTTATCAAGAATAGCTACATGTTTCGGTCTGAACAGACCGTCAATACAACGTTCCAAAACAATAAAATATGCAATACATATCGTTTGAACATATATAGCATTTAGTGTGTGGGATCACAGCAGTTTACAATGTTGTTCATTCAGCAGCTGGCAGTTACTGAACTGTTCTGTACGGCCTAATGAGATGGGCACTGCTAAAGGTAAAGGGTTGGGAAAATGTAATAAAACTGTTGGATGGTTTATGGGAAACAGCAGTGCAACTGTCGGTACTTATTGTATATAGATATGGTGGTTACTGTTGTGTGTGTCATTGGGAAAACATAGCTATTTATGGTTTGAAGAGATCGGTTCTTTTGTGGTTTATGTTTGACTTTTTATTGAAATAAACCACATTTCCAAATTTCACGGTTTGTCAATATAATAATCGAGGTGTTCGTTATTAATTTTGTCAAATTATTAGTGTCGGTGCAACAGCTATTGGAGTGAAGTTTGACAGCTTGAGGCTTGAGATTATGTTTTGGGCTAACTGTGCCTTTCAGATATCACAGGTTTGTCAGCGAGTGCAAAACGGAGCGAAATAAAACTGACGTTTTGTGAAAGGATATAGAGCAGACAGCAGAAACAGCAATGAAGTGCGAGAAGAAGCTTCGGTAAGCTGCTGCACTGTTTGCACTAAATCCGTCTACTGCTTTCTGCCGAATGCAAAAGGGAAGAAAGAAACTGGGAGATGTAGAATCTAAGCTAATGTTTCATATCTGCAAACATTGTGAAATATTTTCATCACAAAGGAAGCAAACGTATTATGCAAATGTCTCACTGTATGTTCAAACATTCAGTATGGTTTTCCATATAAACAAATCAGAAAACTCACTTAGACTGCACCAAATAATAGATTGACCTACGAGACAACGTTAGAAAATAAAGAAATGGCAGGAAGGATTTGTTGAAGAGTTTAGTAAACGGAAACAAGAATATGTCCCTCAGAAAGCCACAAAACACAAACACGCACTGCTGCATGTGGTTTGGCAAGCAAAATGTAATATAAATTTACAAAAATGAACCGAATGCACTGACAATAACACAATTATACGCCTGGTCACATATTCACCTGGATTAAGCAGGAATTTCAACTGTTGTTCAGTCATTTTTTTTCATGAGGCTGATAGAGTTTGTTACGTAAGGCTATTGAATTTGTGTTGAAAACTGTGAATGTTTAAAAGCAACTGTTACAGTATCAAAGGACCCACTTGGTGGGTGAATTTTGTCACAAAGAAATAAGTAAATAAAGTGGTTCTGTGTTTAAAATGGGCAGACGTATGATTTTTACATACTGCTTTACAAAAAGAAGTGACATTTTGGATGTCACCATTACTGTCCATCCCTTGTTGTTCATTAACAACAGACGAGTTTCAAAACATTGTTTAACCGTGCCCCACTGTCCCCTATGCATCTCTTTATGCCTTCCTGTCAGTACCCATAATTCTTCTCAGATTTATATTGAAGTTGAATTTTCTCAGCATATATTCGAAAAACCCTAATATGTCAAATTGCATGAAAATTTTCAAGTGGCAACTGAGCTGTTCAAAACAGACGGACAGACAAATAGACGATAGTATAGCTCTTCGCGACATTGCAAAAGCGCCTAAGGAGTGGCAATTGTACAGGAGTCTGGGGGAAAACCCCCCGCCGCTTGAAAGAAATGTAACATCATTGTTCAGACACGTAAAACACCCATGAAATTTCCTCCACCACAAAGTGAAACCCCAAAGACAGAATATAGCGAAGTTGGTAGGAAACTGGTAAAATTTATTAACACAGATCCTCCTGTTTCAATCATAGAGCGTATTGAAATTTCATAAATAAGTTACACAACGCACAATATTTCAGACAGGGGATATGTAGCAGGAACAGAAGTTTTATGAGTTCTATTGGAAACAGTTTGTTGTGTGTTACGGCTGTAAATGTTGTGAGCAGCAGTGAGATTTATTGTGCTGAGTGGTAAATTGATTGCTGCATGCGATAAAAGCGAAGGGTTAGAGTACATTCATTGGAAGAAACTTTACAGCAGGTGGACAGTGGTATTGCAGCTTGAATGGAGTGTGTTACAATTATCATCAAGTAAAATTTAGGAACACGAATACTGGACAAATATAAATAATTTATGTTTTTTAAAGTTTGAATTGGACGATGTTGCGTTGACTACAGTGAAGAAAGCATATCTCGATTGGAAAAGTTAGATTTTAAACAAACTTGAATGTGTAGAGGAATATTAACGAAAACCACAAATATCTACTTTCATGAAAATTCTTTCAACATTTTCGAGTTGCTATATTTAGACGGACGGACAGAAAGAAAAAAGAACAAAAATATCATTTACTTAGTTTTCACTCTCGAACTCATCCAACAGTCGCAACGTGAGTGTCTATTGCTGCTGATTAGTGGTACAGAGAGACAGAGTGACTGTTATGTTGAGTGTGTTACTGTACAGCATATTGAGTGTACAGATAGTGTACAGTGTGCAACTGAACTGTACTTACAGTAATTACACAGAAGCTGCCGCTACATGTTCAGCTGCACAACAGCACACAAACTGCCAAGCTGATGTCTTCTGAAGCGAAGTGCAGCTGCTTGCTTGAAATTACACGTATATAGTCACACATATCCAGAGATTAAATCCTTCAGACTCACGCTATTGGCTGCAAACGCAGTGACGCAATTTGACAGCGATAAGAAACAGGTGGATGTTACTATGGCAACTGACAAACTGTGCAAACTGAAGGCCAACTCAGGCAACTTCATTCTTAAGTGCCGATTTGTGTGAAAATTTTCTGAATCATACCGAATTTTACAGTAACGAACTGACAGTGCAGTTAGCACTTGGCATTAAATAATTGTATTGCTACTGTAAGTGTTTAATTTATATAACTGTATTGCATTCAGTAGTGAGCAGAACCGCCACATTTCATAACAAGCAATACATTACACTCTCAGGTTCATTCATACAGGTAGACACAAAGGAAAGTAATATCAGTACAGGTTCAGTTTGGGGGATAGCGGGGCATTACAGGGTAGCACTGAAACATTAATTGATAGGTGCGTCAGTGGGCACGTTCGGCTGGAACGAGTTTAAATGTCTTGCAGAACAGTAAATATTTTCTGATCATGCAAAATTCAGTTGCATTATGTTGATTTATTAAATGCGACACTCAGAACATGGGAGTGAAAAACACCGCAATCTGCACTGAGTTTAATCGTATACAGGTACACTCAAATATAGCTTGTATAAGAAAGATTCCACAATAAAACACTGAAGGGGTTTGTCGTGTCTGTATCATGCTCCTGCGCACTAAACCTTCTCAATATCTGCGCCTTCACTCTTTACATCCGTCAGACCCTCGCAACATTCCCTGTTATACAGTTCCCACCAAAGTTGGTCCGTTTTTTTTACACTTGTAAATATATGTTTCTGTCAGCCCGCTGTACACGGTGCAGTATCGTTTTCAATATTAATGTGCCTCAACTTATATGTTAATGACCAAATCATAAAGACAGCAACATAAATATATATCTGATACTAATAAGACATTCTGAAAGAAAAAAACAAAATGGCACTTCCAGACTCAAACTTTTACATTCGGTTTTCCGAACACACTGCTTATTGTTGTGTGCGGGTTGGGGGAAAGTTAAACATAGAAGAGGGGCAACAGAAGGGTGGAAAGTGTTATATAGAGAGTAGCTTCATGAATTGTACTGCTTACCGAATTGTACTGGTTGGTGGAATAAAGGGGAATGAAATGGTAGGGCCATGTAGCACCCACAGTGGGTACAGAAATAAAGATGTGATGTAGGAAATAATAAATAATAAAGGGCGTTTATTGCTTTTATCTGGCCCAGAATAGGGCGGAATGAATCATTGTACTTAACAGGCGAATTTCTTCAGAATCTTAGAAGCTGCAGGCTGCTTCTTGTAGACACTTTTTTGTTTGCTTGGTTGCTTGCTTGAATAATTATTTAGTAAGTTCGTTATTTTGTTAGTTAATTGCTTACTGAGTTACATAGCTAGTCATTTAGTTAATCAGTCAGTGATTTAGTCGGACAGTCATTCAGATAGTGGGTCAATGAATAATTAAATTATTCAGTCAGCCAGCCATTTACTCATTTTGACGATTAGTCAGTCAGCATGTCAGTCACTAGTTTAGTTAGTTCTTCTAATTTATCGGCTGTATATCGGCTGTCATTGAAGGGATTTTTCTGTAATTCCATGTTCGGACAAAACAGACAGTCCATACGAACTGTTAGTTTTGTTTCAAATGTTGCTGTGTGACCTGCTGTAGTTGGTAGTACGAAATGTTTACTGATGTTCCTTTGTGTCACATGACACAGACATTTATATGTATATACATATATATATATGGCTGCTGTATGTTACTAATGGCTATGTAGCATATTCAACAACTGTGTATCAACTGTTGATTTCATGCAGTACTGAGGTAACTCTAGAAATATGTAGAGAGAAGCAACAAGTGGCAACGAGATATAGGCCTAAGTACCGGCACTGGCAGAGCCAAATAGAAATAGCAAAATGCTAATCACAAATATCAGGCAGGGATTTTATACAAGAAGGTCAGGAATTCAAAACAATTCCCTCACCATGATGAAGGCATTTTGATGGAGATATGAATATTTTTTTGCCTCTTACGATAAGGTAACGAAATCTAACGCAGTATAACGTATTTAACTGCACACAGTTCAACATACTGCCATTTCATTATATCAAACATATACGTGGTGCTGACGGGAGCGGGAGTGGCTCAGTCATAACAGTGACCAGGGTACAGGTAGTTGGATATGAAGCAAGGATAAGGGGCTTTTCTCTTGTCCGTAGCTTGCAGATCGGAATAGAAGCCCAAAGAGACTTCTTTTAAATGAGTTTTGACGATAAAGCAGTCGGGGCGTGAAACTGATTACCATCAATATCCTAGCACAAAGGTAGAGGATCAGCCGCCTGTAACAGCTCTAACTGTACTTATTGCTGTTTTATAGAGGAGACTGAGAGCTGTGACAGGCTGTTAATAGAGGGATATCAGATAGAGCAGAGGATTAAATTAGCGGCACTTTGTGTGAGTCAGCTGACTGTCAAATAAAAATGCACTGTGCAGTGTCACTGTGTTGACACATAGCGGTACTGATAATTATATGGATAGACTGGGATAAGCAGATTACAGTGAAACGTTTAGTTTTCAAATTCAATTTGAACCCCTGCGGTACGCTATCATTAAAAACCTACACCGAAAGCAACTGTTCTCTAATGTGTCACAGAATATCACGTGATTCAAAAAATCCTGCACTTCCTTATCACAAAAACTGAAGCCCATTCAGCAGAAAAAGCAGCGTGTGCGGTAAGTTTTGGTACTGAACTGTATCAGAGTACAAAGGGTTTATAATCCAGTCTACAATTAACAAATCTCCTTATCAGCCTAACACACATCACAATGTATTACTGCCATAACTAACTACATTCACTCTACTGTCTTACTTACAAAAGCCACTCGTGTCAATGTCTGCTGTTATGGAACTTAGAAATTCGTAATGTTTACAAGAACGAAACCAGCTTCATAAAAGCCAATCATATTTGCAATATTCAGTTTTAATATCATTATTCCAAATATGCTCTTTCCACTGCAGTTTTCTACACTAAACACCTCACACCACACACCATTTCTATATGTCTCAATCCCCCAATCCCTGCTGCTCTCCCACTCTTTTCTCGCAATGAAACAAAAAAATTATACTGTACTGTTCTGTATACAGAGGGAGGTAAAGTCACTGTGCAACTGACAAACAATGGCGCTGCACTGTGCTAAAAATGTCCATGTTCCACACAGATGGCCGCATGACCCCATTCACACAGTCCTAACACATACCATCTCCGTACTATCAGCAGTTGTGCCGTACACCCATTCACTGATACACTCTAACCCAAATCCTACTACCGACTGTTAAACAGTAAATTTTCCCTCACCCTGTACCTCAGACACAAATCACTGTACACAACATTTCCCTCACTCTGTACCAGAGACACACATCACTGTACACAATGCATGTTATTCCAAAAACATAGTTATTAATCCCTAAATTAGGGGAGGCTTGGGTCGCTAACGATTCACAAATTCGCATGTACGCTATGTTTTAGTAATTCATTAGGGAACTGTCACTTGGGACGTTGAGATGGTCTTCAAATATATTAAGTTCCTGTAGTAACATTCCGTCAGCTGGATCAACAGATTAAGCGAACGGACACAATGACAGAGAGTTCTGTAGTATAAGCAGCATAATGATGGGCTTTCTGGAAAGGAAAGCGTTCTAATGTCCAAACTTTTAACATCGCCATGTTTTTCGTGTGTCCTTGTGTGTCTGTCTGTAGCATTCAAACTTCTGAACTGTGTGACCGATTGTTGCAAATCCGGTGTGAACATTATGATGACCTTGGGAAGCAATAGGTCGAATTAGGTTTCAATTCCAGATAATACATAATAATAAAGAGGAGGACATACGAACTTTTGTGGTGTGAGACATACTGCTTACTCTATATACCCTGTGTTCTACTGCATCATGGACGACTGTAAAAATTTAATGAATGTATATGGTTATAGAAATTGAAAGAGCAAGATGGCGGCTTTTGAATATAATTGGTTGAGTTTTGTGTTACGAAGATAACAGATGGTTGGGAATTGGTGTGTGAATTTGATAGGGAGGTAAATTATGTACATATCTACATATTATATACAGAATATTGTTACCAAAATGTACACATGATTATGTGAAAAATTGCGTTACAGCCGTCAAGTTTATTGTTGATATATCTTGTAGTCATGTCATTGATTGTTTAGAGATATAAATATACTGCTGTACTGTCAGTACCAATAATATTAAACATAAAGAATAATAATAGTAATAATATATATGTAGAACTACAAATTCTACTGTAAAATAGTTTCTTTTTGCTTTAAAACACTTGTTTATCTTTGAATAATTTAGTTTACATAAAGCGTTCTGTAAACAAGGGCGTAGAATTCAATCCTTAAATCTGTCCGTACGTCCATCTTACGGATATTCCTATTTGGCGCGATTCTTCCAATACGCGGCACCACCATGTTGCTAACTTAATTAAAAACCGAGAAAAAGTTATACTTTGTATGAAAAATTAATATATTTTATATTCTATAACAATAAGTGTCCTTTACAACACAGACAGACATTTTTCTTCGGAAGGTATGAGTTGAGGGCGAGGGAAATTTTAATTATCAAACAACGGAATATAGATATCCTGCAGTTCTACGGTCCGTAATAGATATAGCTTAAAATAACACTGCTTACCGTAACTGGTTGGTAATAGATTGTAAATCGGCTTATTATGTAGATATTTTGCTGATGTTAGAAGGAGATGTATGTAGGCAGAGACAACTGTGGCCGATATTTGGTTCTTCCATCCTGACAGTTTGTGAAGTCACAAAGCGCTCTGTGTCAAGCAGTGTATGGCGAAAATAGAACAGCAATCTATCGCTGCACTGCACAGCAGACAGCGTCACTGTAGTAACATTTCTGTACAAATTGTGTTGCTACAGCCATTCCCTCTGTGCACTTATTCCAACCGTCCACTGCAGTACAATTTATGCAATCAATACAAAAACACACACTTTGCTAAACTTGTCACTATGCTGTAACTGTACTGCAATATGTGCAATGTCACCATTTACCGAACTGCACAGAAACACCTCTTGGGTTTCTCCAACGTTTCATCACATTTCGCCCAGCAGTATGTAGACGTTGACACGTGAGGGAGATTCGGTAATCACATAATCCCTGTTATCATTTCGTTCTTGTTTGTCTCCAACGTGACAGTGAGGCAAAGCTTACGTGTTGACTTAGGTGATGTGCATTATAGTGTTAATTGAAGAATCTAGTTTATACCGCGACGGTGACAGTGATGATAATGGGAACTTACTGTAGCCTGTAGTGTTAATATTTCAATTAAAGTCGGAAATTACAAATATCCCAATAATCCTTCATGAAAGAAGTGAATGGTTCTTAAAACCGGAGACATTTAAATTCTTTTACTGCAACTCAAATGATGCCGACACACACACCCACCACAAAGCCACCTGCTGCACACTCAGTCCCCCATCCCGCTCCAAACTGTCCCACACTCAGCACACACAATGTGCCATCGTCTTAAAATAGATGGTGTTATGTCTATTGAACTGAAGTGTGAGGGATGTTTTGAAAAACAACGTATATAGAAAATAAATATGTAATTGTCAAATGGTATAACATCAATATAATCATACAACAACAGCAACATTCTCTATTTTGAGTATTCGAGATGTTCGTTGGGTCTAAGGCAAAAATGTTCAGGAAAATCCCTCCAATGGAAGCTCAGATACAGCCAGATAATACTTTGTTATGGAAGTAAAGTGTACTTAATTATTGTTCGAACATAATCAGATTTATACCGCATTAGGCATTATATGTGGGTCGAGAGGTATGGGTTTTCAGGAAGATACACTTCCTAGAAGCGGAGAATTGGACAAGAAGGTACATTGTGTCACGAAATTTGCTGACAATTGCTGACTAATCACAACGAAACTTACTTTTTTTGGGCAGGCAAGTGTGAATTAAAAAACCTGAATTCTCAGAAATATCCGTCCCACACAAGCCAAGATACAGGAAAGAAATTGCATTTCTCTTCCAGTAATTTGGCCTCAAATATTGACCGATTGAAATAAAAGAATTATTTCTAGGAATGCCTGTAAAGGGACAGGTATAAATTTTCAACAAATCCCCTACAATTGAAGGTTAAATACAGCCAGAAGTTACATTTTTCTTCATATAGGTGCTCTTAGCTACTTACCGATCGTAATTTTATTTGCATCATTTGTGAAGTTGTGACTCCAGTGAAAATTGTGAATTTTGAGTAATATCCCTCCATTACAACCAGCGTTACCGGCAGAAGATTCATTGCTGTTCCAGTAAATTGCACTTAATTTGTGGCTGATTGCAACCTCAATTACACTCTTTATAATGAATCTAGGTGTAATGGGGGATGAATATTTTGTAACAATTGTACAAAGGCAGCCACCAACAGCACAGTGTCACACAGCTGTGACGTCACACCGTACCAGACGGTACTCTTCATAAGGACCTCAAATTTTGCCAGTTCACTTACACAGCATCACTGTTTACTGCCACAGTGTTACTGCTTCTGATGGAACTGACAGAACACAGAAAGAAATGTGCAGTGCAGCAGCCTTTCATTGTACCGACAGACAGTGTACAGTGGAAAGTATAGTGGACACTGCGGTGTTGGTGTTACTGATTGAATGGATGCTGTTCATAATAGGGTAATACCGTTTCGTTGTGTGTGGATAAACTGGTTGTTGCTGCAGTAAGCAACTGACTGACTGCGTGGAGCGGAGTCCTTCTTAAGAAGCCGATGTTTCTTTAACTCTTCAAAAAATTCCCCTCATTTTGCAAACCCAACTGTTCATTACCGTGCCCACAACAACCAATCAGTTGATCACTCAGCTAGACCAGTCCAGTCTATCTCCTCGCTCCGTTCTTTTCTTTGAAAATCAGTTTTAATAATTTCATCTTATCTATGCCCAGTTCTTCCAAATGGCTTCTTTCACTCACGTCTCCCCAAATAATCCTGTACGCCCCTCTCTTCCCCTGTACCCCCCAAATGCCCGCACACAACTCACCCTTCCCATTCAATCACCCAGTCACATTCAGTCAGCAGTACTGCTCATGAAGCTCCCCAATATGCAGTCTCCTGCAGTCAATTGTTTCCCATTTCCTCTCAGTCACAAATATCTCCCTCAACACTCTATTCTCAGACACCCTCAATATATGTTCCTCACTCCGTGTAAGGCAACAAGTTTAACGCCCATATATAAAGAGTCAAATTATATTTCTTTTTATATTAACATTTATATATTTGAGATAATGAGATAAAAAAAATATTGGAAATATGTAGATGAAGTAAAGATAAAAATTGCACAGCCATTTTTATGCAGTAATAGCTTACAGATTTTTAACAGTACGATTAATTTTTATCAATATTACTTGATATTTGGAATACTGCAGGTCATATTCTCTTTTCGTATACTGACTGGTCTGAGTTTTCCCCTCCGCAACAAATATTGTTGTTTAATCTTAAATTAGACATTTTTATTCCACATTCCTCTCAGTATACATTTGTAAAGCAGAAATAAATTGTTGCAACTCTTTGGAAATAAAGACCGGTCCAGACAGTGCCTAATCAGACACGCCGCTGGTAGAGCCTGTTTGTAAGGGAAATACTTTTTAGGAGAGACTATCCACCAGTGGAGTCACTACATATGGTCACCATATAAACTGTGCTGTAAGAGCGGTACTGCACAGAGAGCACAGTGTTTGGTACAGCAAACAGGTGTGACTGTGTCAACTGCACAATACAGCATATAAGGCAGAGCAAACTGAAAGGGAACGGGAATTAAGGTTGTACTGAAAGTTTTTCCGCATTATCTGATAAACAGCACGATTTTACAAACAGAAGTTATTGAAAATAAAATGTTTGTTTGGATTTTCTAAACAGTTTTTTTTAAATGTTTTAATTCTAGGAAAAGCTCAGTGAGATATAACCATAAACACACTGCGGTCTTCATGTAAAATAGCGGGCATTCTGGTCAGATTTTAATGCAATTTGAATACTGTGGACAGATTTCAAAGGTTACTCAAATATCAAAATTCATGAAAATCCACGCAGTTGGAGCGGATTTGTTACATTTAGAGGGACGGACCGTCAGATATGACGAAGCTAATAGTCAATGTCCGGAATTTTGCGAACGCGCCTAAAAATCCCTGTTGTGTACCTAAAGAGGACGGAGTGAGCAGACTGTATATGGATCTATAGGGTGCTGCATGAAGTGTTGTGCTGAAACTGACAGCTGTGTGCTGACGGCAGTAAATGGAACAGACGGACTGCCTCATTCACAGCTTATTCGCTGGCCTCTCACCTCATAAGACCTTTTCGATCCCAGTGTGGGGGTTTTGGTGGACAGAGTGGCACTGTAACAGGTTTATCTCCCAGTATTTCGGTGTAACTCTGTCAGTATCATTCCACCCGTAGCCAGTCCATCTATAACCGACGCTCTGTAAACATATTAATTGATAGAGTCGTTAAACAACGCGTTTAAATTGTGCACATGCTGTGTCAGACTGTTACCAGGGGATAAATAAAGTTATCCTCAGAACAGGCCACGAAGGTCCAGGGGGGAATAGAGGTAAAGTCTACTCTTTAAGATGGTATTGGAGAGTAAGTCGAAAGACAACTAATTATGTGGTGTATTATTTATTGCTAAGACTACATGTTTCGGCCCTTGCACTGTGCCATCATCAGGTCTCTACTCTTTCTTTAACTCCGACACTAGATGGGGTGGTTGGTAAACGCCACACTTCGGCCGATTTAACCCGGGGAAAGAGCCCCATTACCTATTGTATAGGACATTGGGTGGGCCCCAGGGCCGGTCTGAACGGGTGCCGAAAATCTCGCCTCCACGGGAATTCGACTACCGGACCGTTCAGTACTTAGCGAGTTGCTATACCAACTGAGCTATCCCGGCCCCCTTTAAAACAGGGGTTTTTACCTTTTCTGTGCAATGGACCCTTCTGATATTCTGGTGAAACCTGTGGACCCCCTCTCGGAGAATTGATACAGATTTGTTAACTGCAATTGGGTTGACACCCGGTGGCAGTAGTACAGTACACACGTACACACAAACAGTACATAACACGATACAAACATTTTGGAAGAGTGCTGGCCGGGCCCCGTCTTGGCGATTTATACCCTGGCATTTTTCTTACAACTGCCTAAAAACAGGGTAGACTAAGAGTACCTGTTGGCACATTGAAGATACATAATCAAGGAACAAGAATACGTAGACTTAACAATAAAATACATAAATTACAGTATTACGCAGGTATACAACCATATATTGGGATACAACCATATATGTGGTTAAGAACATAAAAAGAGGGACATTTATTGACGTTAACAAACGTATTTGCAGTCTGCAGGCCACAAATCCCACTGTTGCCTGTATCCATTCTTTAATAAAATGCTGAATTTCAATTGGAGCTTAGTGAAATTGCGGTTGTATTTTTTCCCCTTCAAAGGAAAGGCTGTTCTAAACTGTGCTTGAACTAACATTTTGTCGCCATAAATTCTTGTCCAGTTTGACTTTCTGATGAAAATCTTCAGTGCATGAACATAGTAAAACCCTCAACAAAATTTGTTATCAGTTACGTTAAGGAATTATTGTTTATTAGTATTGGACAATGTAATTTGTTAAAACTGTATACAAACTGTACCAGTACAGAAAACTTCTCCATATAACACTTCAGTCTGTTTCTAAAAGATTTGTCAAATAAATTCGGTGAAGTATTAAAGTCCAACACCTTGGCTTACAATAAAATATTCAACTGTTTATTTACGATAAACGTTTATAGTGCCCCTCATATCAAATATTGTCTCTCTCGACAGGATTAGTTTGTTCAGAGAAAAGTGAAAGCGCTTCTGTGTTGGCGGCAAATACTGTAATCACAGCCGACCACTTTAAAATATTGAAATGCTGTGTCGTTAATTACTTGCCAGAAACTTATTCACCCCTGTTTCTAAATTAAATTTATGCGCATGTGCAATGTGAAAGCACAACACCTAGCATACGTCATAAAACCTTACTGTGCCATTCTGAAGGAATAACATTCACACCTTTCCCCCAACTTTTTAACCTAAATCCATCTTAATATTATCATTCCATCTGCTCTGTTTTCCAAGTCGCCACTTTCAAGCACACTCCACACCAAATTAACAAGGCATTTATTGTCTCCCAACCAGACTGTACACCCAGCTCGTTTTGTACTCCTGTTTCCCTCTTCTAATAATATTCTCTCTGTGTCATGACTACCCTTTGTTTACTATATCACAAACTGGACTCAGCCACTTCATCTTTCCTGCACGTCCATAATGCAGGTACTTTCTTGATCACTTCGTTCTGAGATGTTTCTTGTTTCTGTTACACTCTCTGCTATTAACACACTGTTTATTATTCAAATAACGCTCTGTATAAATACCATTTTCTGAAAATTAAAAACTCTGTTCTTTTTCCAAACGATGGAATTATATTTTTGAAAGATTTTTAGACTAAACTGATATTATTTTCCAAAACAGGCTTTTTTTAACGCAGAGAGAAAGAAGAGCGAATCTAAACATTTTAGTGAATGTTTAGAGAGACGGTTGCATTGACGTCACAACAGAAATCAAGCGAACTGCCTAAGCACTCGCATTTAACCGCTTAAAACACGAAAAGAGAATAATATGTTTTGTTAGAACGTAGTGGAAGACACTACATAGGCTACATTACAAGGAAGGGAAACAGTATGACTCTGGAATTTGTTGGGTTTGTGTAGTAGTTCGAGGATAAAAAATAGGAATAAGAGAGAAGGAAAATAACCAGGGCGTGTCGTGTGTAGTGAGACGCACTAAAAGTATAGTAAATTTCACAGTAGAACAGGCCACGAAGGACCAGAGGGGAAGTAGAAGTATAGCTCTGCTGTTTTTTTAACCTTGGCGTTAGATTGGTATGGGTGGTCAACACCTCGCCCCGGCAGCTCTAACCCCGGGAACGACCCGGTACCCTTTATATAGGAAGATGAGTGGGCCCCAGGGCCGGTCTGTACGGGTGAGAAAAATTTCGCACTCACCGGGATTCAATCCCCGAACCCGACTGCGATAACCCGGCACATTTTGAGAGTCTCTGCATTTATTATTACGGATGAAGAAGAGAGAAATACCAAATGTTCTTCTCTAAAGGTCCCCAAGCTGTGTTCGCTCGTCATGGTAAATGTAGGTTGAACGGAGTCACGACTAAAACCGGAGACGAGAGCTACAGTATGAGGAAAAACGGAAGGAGAGAGTTTATGGTGTAGCAGGTTGATTTTAAACAGGGAAAATATACGAAATTTTTAGGCGCTTTCGAAAAGTTACGAAAAGCGACTATTACGTTCGTCATTTCCGACCGCATGGAACAACTGGGCCGCTACTGGACGGATTTGCATGAAATTTGATATTTGAGGATTGTTTCGAAATCTCTCAAGAAAATTAAAAATTCTTTAAAATCGGACCAAAATAACGGGTAATTTACATGAAGACCGACGTAATTTTCAATCACATCTCGCTCAGTTCTTGTTAGAATGAAAAATGTTTCAGACAAAAGTTGTAGAGAATCTTCGAAACACACATTTTGTGATCAATGAATTTTTTTCGAATACCGTGCCTTTTATGAGATAAGGTGAAAAATATTGTAGAGCGGGGCAGGCCACAGATGATGACATTATGATGAATGCGCATCGCATGCCGGATACACGTGGCTAAAAGAACACACCATCAGGTTGTGTAATACTTATTGCTTTCCCACTACAACGAAAGGTTGCACGGACGCCCCTCAATGTTACGAAATACTTACTTTGTCTTTGTTATGAAATAAGGCCCTTGACTGCTGAAAGTATATCATAGACCCAGGGAACAGAAAGATTGCAGGGGTTTTGGAACTTACTTTCCATTTCATTTCCTTATTTCCAAGTGCATTTTTTAGAGGGTTCATTTTTGCTCTCCTGACTCATGTAGCCATACTGGAATGTAAATACTTAGTGCCGATCCTGGGTGCCGTGCCATCTAAGGCGTGAGTATATGGCCGTTTGCGTGCTAGGAATGCGGGGTCGAATACTGCCGGGGGCATGGATGTTTATCACTGGTAGGCATTGTGTGTTGTCAGGTACAGGTTTCTGCGATGGGCTGATCACTCGTCCAGAGGATTAGTACCGAGTGTGATCTGAAACTCTCAACAATGAGGAGACCGAGGGCGATGGGAGTTGTCGAGTCGTGAGAAAAAATATTCCAAGACAATTCCAGAAATATTACGTGGTGGGGGATTGCCACAGTCGGCGGAAAGCCCAAAAGCACCCTTTGAC
>Ga0209629_10001102_pt1 | contig 16350 bp, 6 predicted proteins | sample TergutCu122P5_FD_187286 | JGI IMG/M metagenome (GOLD analysis project Ga0209629, IMG submission 187286) | Cubitermes ugandensis P5 segment gut microbial communities from Kakamega Forest, Kenya - Cu122 P5 (SPAdes) (version 2) | ecosystem: Host-associated > Arthropoda: Insects > Digestive system >...
TCCATGAACAAGCGGTACGCCGTGTAAGCGATGCCGCTCGCGACGGTGATCAACAGAATGCCGGGGAGTTGGTACGTGACGTAATTGCCCGCCCCCGCGGGCAACGCGGACTGGATCGCGCCGCCGAAAACATAGACGAACATCAGCATCATCGCTATCGGCATCAACGCGACGGTGATAATCGTGTCCGGGCTGCGCCAGACGTGCTTCATGATGCGCCCGAACATGACGCCGGTCTTATTCTTCATTTTTGTCGCCTTCCCTCTTGCCGATGATCGCGAGGAAGATCTCCTCCAGCGTCGGCTGCTTTTCGACGTACACCTTTTCCATCGGCGGGAACAGTTGTTTGAGTTCGGCCAGCGTTCCGTTCGCGATTATCTTTCCGCCGTGCAGAATGGCGATCCGGTCGGCGAGTTGCTCCGCCTCGTCCAGCATTTGCGTGGTGAGCAGAATCGTCGTACCCGAGTCGGCGAGTTCTTTGATCGTGCGCCACACTTCCAGACGGGCCTCCGGGTCGAGCCCGGTCGTCGGCTCGTCCAGGAAAATGACGTCCGGCGCGCCGACCAGGCTCATCGCGATGTCCAGGCGCCGCGTCATGCCGCCCGAATACGTGGACGTCCGGCGGCTGCCGGCGTCCGTGAGGCCGAAGCGCTCCAGCATTGCGTCGGCCACCTTGCCCGAATCCGGAATGCTGCGCAGTTTGCCGATGAGAATGAGATTCTCGCGTCCGGTGAGAATCTCGTCAACCGCGGTGAATTGCCCGGTCAGGCTGATCGATTCGCGCACTTTGTTGGGTTCGCGGACGACGTCGAAACCGCAAACGCTCGCCGTGCCGCCGTCCGGGGCGAGCAGGGTCGAGAGAATACGGATTATCGTCGTCTTTCCCGCGCCGTTCGAGCCGAGCAGCGCGAAGATTTCGCCGCGGCGCACCTCGAAATCGACGCCTTTCAGCACCTGCGTCGTCTTGAAAGACTTCCGCAGGTCTTTGATCTCAATCGCCGTGTCTTGCGCGCGCGTCCGATCGGTCACCGCGCCGGCGCTCGGCGCCCGTTCGTCCAGCCCGATCGCCGCGCCCCGTGCCCCAATTTCATTGCTCGTCATTGTGCTGCCCCTTTTTCCCAAACTTGTCTGCGACGCGACGGTTCAGCGCCTGACCTTTCGTCGCGGTGAACGTCTTCGCGGTGCGCAACAGCTCGTCGCAATACGCAGCGACGTCCGGGCCGGTAATATCCACGACCGGCCGGCCGGCCAGCGCCCCAGCTTCGAACTCGTCCACCAGGTCGTATTGGATGTGCAAAATGTCGTATCCCGTCCCGACGGCCTGCGCCCACATGTACTTCTGAATCTGCGCGTACACGGCCCGATACTCGGACGGCAGCGCGGCGATCCGCGCCATCTGACGGCGCCATTCGCGCTTGTCATCCCGTATCTTGCCGATGATCCCGAACCCCGTGCGCTCCTCCGGTTCCTCCGGCGCGGACGGGCCCGCGCTCGCCGGCGCGGCGGCCGGGGCGGGGTGTTCGAGCAGATCGCGCACTTTGGCGTCGATCTTCTCGCCCGCCTTGTCGATCCAACGGTCGGCATCGAACGCGGAGAGCACTTCGAGCGTGAAGCCGGCGACGTCGTCCCCGGTCACCTCGAGGACGGGCGTCCCCGCGGCCGCCGCCTCCTCGAAGAGTTCGAGGATGCCGTCCAGGCCGGCCATGGCGTTCGCGTCGGCAGCGATATTCCACGTGAACCGCTGTATCTGCTTCATCATCCAGCGGTAGTCGTCGGGCAGCGCGTCAATGCGGCGGTTGTGCACGCGCCAGGCGCGTTTCTCGTCGCGGTACCGTCCGTAGATCGGGTTCCACCACGCGGACGGACGCGCCGTCGTGGGTTCTTGTGTCGCGTCACTCATCGCCGTCCTCCTTCAAGCCGACCAGCCGCTCGGAGACGAACTCCCAGCGCTGCCAGAACGATGCCAACGCCGCGAGACCGGCGGCGTTGAGCGTGTAGATCTTGCGCGGCGGCCCGAGATCGGAGCGGACTTTGGCGACGTCCACCCACTGTTTCTTCTCCAGCCGCACCAGAATCGGGTACACGGTGCCCTCGGACACCGACGCGAACCCGGCCTGGTTGAGCGCGCGAACGATCTCGTAGCCGTAGTTCTCCTGGCGCGACAGGATCTGCAAGACCGCGCCTTCCAACACGCCCTTGAGCAGTTCCGTCAGATCGTCCATGCCGGCCCCTCCTTCCACTATTAGGTTCCACCAAGTACTAGTACAAGGTAGCACCAAGTACCAGTACCTTGCAACACCAAGTTCCAATAAGTCCGCAGTGGATCGCCGGCGCGCCCCAAAACGGTCCTATAGCGGGCGATCGTCCCGCGAGACTCGGGAGGATCGCCCACTGAAGGCCAAAAGGCGGCGACCGGCACCCAGCAGCAGTCGCCAAACGCCACCCCTCCCGCCAGCCCAGGTACACCAGTCATGCCAGTCATGCCACCTTGCCGGTGGCGGCGCTGCGGGTGGTACCATTTGTAGAAACGTAGCTACACAGGAGACGGGCCGTGATCACGACCATGACAAGTCGCGAATTCAACCAACGGACGAGCCGGGCGAAGAAGGCCGCTGCAGCCGGGCCGGTGGTCGTTACTGATCGTGGTCGCCCGGATCGCGTGTTGCTGACCTATGACGCGTACTTGGCGCTGGCGGGAGTGCGGAAGAGCCTGGCCGACGCGTTCACCGCCATGCCGGACGCCGGCGCGGTGGACGTGGACTTCCCCCGCTCGCGGGACCTGCCCCGTCCCGTGGTGTTCGACTGATGTACCTGCTGGACACGAACCTGGTTTCCGAACTGCGCAAGCTCGCGACCGGGCGGGCCGACCCGGGTGTTGCTGAGTGGGCGGACGCCCACCCGCTCGACGAATGCTGGCTGAGCGCGGTGACGGTCAAGGAGTTGGAATACGGCACGCTGCTCGTCGAGCGACGGGACCCGCGCCAAGGCGCCCTGCTCCGGGCGTGGCTCGCGCAACTGCTGGCCGACTTCGCTGATCGCATCATCCCGATCGACGAAGCGGTCGCGCGGCGCGCGGCCGCGTTGCACGTGCCCGACCCCATGCCGGAGTCGGACGCTTATATCGCAGCCGCCGCGCTCACGCACGACATGGACCTTGTGACGCGGAATACGGGTGATTTCGGCCGTTTCCCGGGGCTGGCCCTCATCTGCCCGTGGAGCGGCGACAACTCGCGATAGCCTGGGCCGACACGTCACCGGCGACAGTAAGGACAGCCACATGAAATACCTGCGCCGGATCCTCGGCTGGATCGTCGCCGTCGCCAGCGGGAACGTCGTGTGGTTGGTCGGCGGGACGGCGCTGCCGCTGCCCGCGAAGATCGGCGTCGCGCTGGTCGGCGTCGCGGGGTATGTGTTCGTCCATGCGCGTCCGCGGAAGCCGTCCGCGCCTCCGGTGCCAGCGAAGACGAACACCATGCTCGCCGGGTACGAACTGCTGCTCGCCGCGGGGGTGAGCGCCCTCGCCGACATCGCCGGATGGATCTGGCTTGGCGTCCAACTGGGCGCCGGCGCGGACGCCGCGCTCTGGGTCGTCTTCGCCGCGAACGCCATCGTCGGCGCGGCTTTCGTCGCCGGGTTGGCCGTGAACGGGTTCATCCGCGTCGCCGTCGGGTCGACGCAAGTGCCACTGACGACGAAAGTGCTGCTTGCGTTGCTGTGGTGGTTCCCGCCGGCGACCGCCGTCCTGTTTCGCCGGATGGCCCGGACGATCAACCAGGAGGCACTCGTCGCGCCCCAGCGCGCCGCCCGCGACCAGGCCCGGCTCGAAGCGCAGGTGTGCCGCACCAAGTATCCGGTGCTGCTCGTCCACGGCGCCTTCTTCCGCGACTGGCAGGCCTTCAATTATTGGGGCCGGATCCCCGCCGCCCTGGAGGCGAACGGCGCCGTCCTGCATTACGCCGGGCAACAGGCGTCCGCTTCCGTCGCCGTCGCCGGGGCCGAAGTGGCGCAGGCCATTCGGCGCGTCGTCGAACAGACCGGCTGCGGCAAGGTGAACATCATCGCCCACTCCAAAGGCGGGCTCGACTCCCGCTGGGCCATCAGCCAACTCGGCATGGCCGACCACGTCGCGTCCCTGACCACCGTCAACACGCCGCATCACGGCTGCAATTTCGCCCGCAAACTGATGGAAACCATCCCGCAGGAGGCGGTCAACTTCATCGGCGAAAAATACGACGTGATGTTCACCAAACTGGGCGACCCCGACCCGGATTTCCTCGCAGCGATCGCGCACCTCACCGACACCGCATGCGCCGAGCTGAACACGCTCATGCCAGACGCCCCTGGCGTCTATTACCAGAGCGTCACCTCGCGCATGGCGTCGCGGTTCGCCGCGCCGTTCCCGCTCAGCCTGGGCTACAGCCTGATCCAGCCGCTGGAAGGGGACAACGACGGTCTGGTCGCCGTCCGGTCCGCGGCGTGGGGCAACTTCCTGGGTGTCGTCGAGCCCACCGGAAAGCACGGCCTCTCCCACGGAGACATGATCGATCTCCTACGCCGGGACATCGACGGATTTGACGTTTGCGAGTTCTACGTGGGTCTTGTAGCGTGCCTTTACCGCAAGGGTTTCTAGGTACCTGAGTCCCCCAGGCTTCGACAAGTTAAGTCGGGCCTTCTGTACCCCTTCGCCCGACACGCGCGGTGTTGTGATGTTTTGGCCCTCAGAACGTCTTGTAACTGGGTGCGTGTTCCAGGAGGGGGATAGCCGTGACTGCTATATCTATGGATCGGAAGACCGGACGGACGAAGCGCGCGTTGGCGCTGCTCTCGGCTTGCGCGTTGGCGGTGGGGATGAATCTCATCTCCAGCCTGGTGCAGGCCCCGCCGGCCGCGGCGGCGGCTCCCGTCGATTGCATGACGCTGTACGCGGTACAGCAGGCTGGCAATCACAGCATCTACTCGGTGAACAGGACGACGGGCCAGCGCACGGTGCTGTTCAATCTCACCGGCAGTCCGGGGGCGTTGTCGAGCACGGACCTCCTCAACGGCTTGGCCATCGACCCGCGCGACGGAACGATGTACGCCGTCTCGCAGGTCAACACAAACCAGACGGGGGCGAGAATCTACCAGATCGATCCGGTGACCGAACAGGTCACCGTTGTCGCCACTGTGGCCTGGCCAACTCCAGTGCCCGCCAACACCGGCGTTGTCATGGGCACGATGACCGCTACCGGGATCCTCTACTACGGGTACGTCGACACCAACTGGCGCCTGCACATTCTCGGTTTCAACGTGGACACGCGACAGGCGCTACCCGGCGAGATCGGCTGGGTCCAACTGGACGACGGCAACGGCGACATGGTCCTCGACGCCACCAACAACCTGTGGATCGTCTCGGGCAACAAGGTCTACCGCACCGTCAACCCGCTGTCCAGCACTGGCGGGGCGGGGGGCCAGCTCACCGTCTCGACCTGGGCCAGCCAGAACACGACGACCCCGTTCAACTCGGTGGCCGTCGGCCCTGACGGCTACATCTACGTCGGCTCGGGCGCGACCATAGCGAACGGCGGGTCGTTGCAGGTCTACAAGGTGAATCCCTCGCAGCCGGGCAACGTGGTCGCGCTGCCGTCCACCCAAGGCGGCGAGTTCAGCGACATGGCGTCTTGTTCGGCGATGAACGTGATCCGCGTTCAGAAAGACCTGCCGGACGGCCGGTCTGGGACGGGTGACCAGTTCGACTTGCGCATCGCCTACAACGGCGCCACGCAGGCGACCGCGCGGACGACGGGTAACGAGAACGGCCTGCAGGCGAGTGCCGCAGAGGTCGCGGTGCTCGGCGCGCTGCCCTCGTCCCCCTACACCGTGTCGGAATCCGCCGCCTCCGGATCCCTCGCCAACTATGTGTCGACGTACAAGTGCACCGGGCGCGGCGCGCCGCCGGGCGGGAAGATGGGCGAGCTCACCCCGATACCGGGTTGGGAACTCTCGGGCACCGGCACGACCGCCAGCGTCTCGTTCCCCGAATACCCCGCCGGCTCCACCGACACGCAATATGCGACGGGCATCCAGGTGACCTGCGTGTTCACCAACAGCCTGCCGGCGCCGTCCATCAAACTGGACAAGACGACCACCGGCGCGACCGCCGTGGGCGACAACGTCCCCTATGAGTTCACGGTCACCAATACGGGCAACGTGCCGCTGAGCAGCGTCCACGTCACCGACCCGATGACCGGCGCGGGCATGACGCTCTCCGGCTGCGACAACATGGGCACGCTGCAACCGGGCGACCATGCGAACTGCACCGGCTCGTACACCGTCACACAGCCCGATTTCGACAACGGCACGCTGACCAACACCGCGACCGCGACGGGCACCCCGCCGACGGGCGGCGACGTGACCGACGACGACAGCGCGACGGTCGATTTCACCGGCTACCACAAACCGTCCATCAGTTTGGACAAGGCGACGACCGCGACGCAGGTCGGCAACGTCGGCGACGTGATCCCTTACACCTTCCTTGTTGAGAACACCGGCAACGTCACCTTGACCCACGTGCATGTGACGGACGCGCTGGACGGCGTCGACCTGGATCAGTCCTGCGCCGATCTGGGCACGCTGGCGCCTGGTGACACCGCGTCCTGCACCGGCACGTATGCCGTGCGGCAGTCCGACACGGACGCCGGCCGGGTCATCAACCTGGCGACCGCGACGGGCACCCCGCCGAAGGGCGACGACGTGACCGGCGACGACACCGAGATCACGCCCGCGCCGACCGCGCCGGGCATCCAACTGGACAAGTCCGCGACCGAGCAGAGCTACGCCGCCGTCGGCGACGTGATCCACTACACCTTCTTGGTGACCAACATCGGCAACGCGACGCTCACCCACGTCAAGGTGACCGATCCGCTGCCGGGCATCGACCTGGCCAGTGCGTGCGGCGACCTCGGGTCGCTCGGGTCCGGTAAGACCGCCTCGTGCACCGGCACGTACACCGTGAAGCAGTCGGATCTGGACGCCGGGCACGTCGCCAACACCGCGACCGCCACGGGCACCCCGCCGACCGGCACCGATGTGACCGACGACGACACCGCGACCGTGGACGCCCACTTGACGCCGTCCATCACGCTGACCAAGACGCCGGACCACACGAGCGTGTCGGGTCCCGGCCAGCCGATCACCTACACGTTCGAAGTGAAGAACACCGGCAACGTGAAGCTGACCGGCGTGAAGGTGACCGACACCGACCTTCCCGGCATCGTCATGGATCCGTCCTGCGCCACGCTGGGCGAGTTGGCCGCGGGTGCTTCGACGTCCTGCACGGGCACGTACACCGCCTCGAATGCGGACGCCAACCGCGGCACGATCTCCAACACCGCGACCGCGACCGGCACTCCCCCCACCGGGCCGGACGTGACCGCTGAGGACACGGCCACCGTCACCATTCCGAGCGGTCCCAACATCAAGCTGTCCAAGACGGCCGCCGAGACTTCCGTTTCGGCCGCACGCCAGGTGATCCACTACACGTTCACCGTGTCGAACATGGGCAACGTCACGCTCACCGACGTGACCGTGACCGACCCGCTGCCCGGAATGATCCTGAGCGGCTGCGACATCGGCACGCTCGCCGCGGGCGTGGGCGCCCAATGCTGGGGCACCTATGTGGTCACCCAGGCCGACATCGACGCTGGCGTCCGCATCGACAACACGGCGACCGTGAAAGGCACCCCGCCGACCGGCCCCGATGCGACCGACACTGACACCGCGTCGGTGGACATCGCGCAGCACCCGTCCACGAAACTCACCAAGACCGCGGACGTGGACACCTACGACGCGGTGGGCGACGTGATCACCTACACGTTCACGGTGCTCAACAACGGCAACACCACCAAGTCGGTGATCAAGGTCACCGACTCCCTGCCGAACATCCAGATGAGCCCGGCTTGCGACAACGTCGGGCCGTTGGCGCCGGGAGAGACGGGCAGTTGCACCGCCACCTACACGATCACGCAGGCCGATCTGGACGCCGGCCAGGTCAAGAACAGCGCCTCGGACGGCGATGACACCGACGAGAAGATCATCGACGGCACTGACAAGCCGGCCATCCAGCTCGTCAAGACCGGGGTGCCTACCTCGGTGGCGACGGCCGGACAGACGATCGACTACACCCTCAAGGTGACCAACACGGGCAACGTGACCCTGAAGAACGTGAAAGTCACCGACGATCTCGCTGACATTCAACTCAGCCCAGGTTGCGCGAATCTGGGTGAGCTGGCGCCGGAGGCGACGGCGTCCTGCACGGCCAGTTACACCGTGAAGCAGTCGGATCTCGACACCGGCTCGGTGACCAATGTCGCGCATGCGACGGGTACACCGCCGCGAGGCGCGGACGTCACGGCCGACGACACCTGGGTCACCCCGGCGCACGCCGGCGCCGCGATCCAGCTCGTGAAGACGGCGACCGAGACCGGCGTCGACGCCAAAGGCCAGGTGATCCACTACACGTTCAAGGTCACGAACACCGGTGACGTGACGTTGCACGACGTCCATGTCGTCGACTCGATGCCGAACGTCCAGTTGGGCCCCGAGTGCGGCACGCTGGGACCGCTGGCGCCCGGCGCTTCGGCGTCCTGCACCGGCACCTACACCGTGACGCAGCCCGACCTCGACACGAAGACCGCGATCGTCAACACCGCGAGCGCGATCGGTTCGCCGCCGAGCGGCAGCCCGGTGAGCGCCGACGATTCGGCGAACGTGCCGGTCAACGCGCACCCGCATCGGACGATCGACAAGGTCGCCGATGTCGACAAGGTCGACAGCACGGATGACGTCATCACGTACACGTTCACGGTGACGAACGACGGCAACGTCACGTTGCACGACGTGTCGGTCGTCGACCGGTTGGCCGACGTCGTCATGTCGCCGCTGTGCGCCAACCTCGGCGACCTGGCGCCGGGCGCTTCGGCGTCCTGCACCGGGACGTACCAGGTGAAGCAGTCCGATCTGGACGCCGGTCAGGTGGTCAACACGGCCGCGTCCGGCGACGAAGAGGACACCGTCATCGTCCCGGTGGACGCCAAGCCGGCGATCCAGATCGTGAAGCAGGCGTCGCCGGCCACGGTGGTGAACGCGGGGACGACGATCACCTACACCTTCGTGGTGACGAACACGGGCAATCAGACCTTGTCGAACGTCAATGTGACCGACCCGATGGTGTCCCGCGGTCTGGTGCTGGACGCGTCCTGCGCGTCGCTGGGCACGCTGGCGCCGAAGGCTTCGACGTCCTGCACCGGCACGTACGTCGCGACGCAAGGCGACATCGACGCGGGTTCGATCGTGAACACCGCGACGGCCAAGGGGACGCCGCCTCCGGACCCCGACACCGGCATCATTCCGTCGCCGGTCACGGACGACGACACCCGGACCGTCCAGGTGTCGCAGGGCGGCGCGCTGGACGTCACCAAGGTGGCGACCGAGACGAGCGTGTCGGCCAAGGACCAGGTGATCCACTACACGTTCACGGTGACCAATAGCGGCAACGTCAAGCTGACCGCGGTGCATCTCACCGACCCGCTGCCGGGCATGGTGCTCGCCCCGGAGTGCGCGACGCTGGGCGACTTGGAGCCAGGCGCGTCCGCGCAGTGCACGGGCACCTACCCGGTCACGCAGGCGGATCTGGATCGCGGCTCGGTTAGGAACACCGCGACGGCTACGGGCACGCCGCCGTCAGGCCCGGATGTGACCGGTGACGGCACCGCGACGGTGCCTGCCGACCAGCACCCGTCCTTGAAGTTGGTGAAGTCGGCGGACGTGCCGAGCGTCAGTAAGGTCGGCGATGTGATCACCTACACGTTCACGGTGACCAATGACGGAAATGTGAAACAGTCGGGCGTCAAGGTGACCGACCCGATGACGGCTCATGGGCTGGTGCTGGAAACCAAGTGCGCGAATCTGGGCGATCTGGCGGCAGGCGCTTCGGCGTCGTGCACCGGCACCTATTCGGTGACGCAGGCCGATCTGAACGCCGGCAAGGTGGAGAATACGGCGACGGCGACGGGCAATCCGCCGTCCGGCCCGCCGACGACCGCCACGGACACCGCAACCGTCCCGGCAACTCAGGGCGCCGATCTGACCCTGCTCAAGACGGCATCGCCGTCGAGCGTGTCCCATGCGGGCGAGACGGTCACCTACACCTTCAAGGTCACCAACACCGGCAACGTCAAGCTGACCGGGGTGAAGGTCACCGACCCGCTGCCGGGCATCGTGCTCGGCGCGGCGTGCGCGACGCTGGGCGACCTGGAAGCCGGCGCGTCCGCGCAGTGCACGGGCACGTACACGGTGTTGCAGTCGGATCTGGACCACGGGTCGATCGTGAACACGGCCACGGCCACGGGCACGCCGCCCACGGGTCCGGACGTGACCGGCACCGACAGCGAGACGGTCGACGTGACCGGCCAGCCGTCCCTGAACTTGGTGAAGTCCGCGGACGTGACGAGCGTCAGCCATGTCGGCGACGTGATCAAGTACACGTTCACGGTGACCAACGACGGCAATGTGCAGCAGACCGGGGTCAAGGTGACCGACCCGATGACGGGCCTCGCGTTGGAGTCCAAGTGCGCCAACCTGGGCGACCTGGCGCCGGGCGCTTCGGCGTCCTGCACCGGCACCTACGCGGTGACGCAGGACGATCTGGACGCTGGCAAAGTCATGAATACGGCGACGGCGACGGGCAATCCGCCGTCCGGTCCGCCGACGACCGACACCGACACCAAGACCGTCCCGAGCGACCAGAACCCGGGCGTCCAGCTCGTCAAGCAGGCGTCGCCGCAGACCGTCACGCGGGCCGGCCAGGTCGTCACGTACACGTTCGTGGTGACCAATACCGGCAACGTGACGCTGTCCAACGCGAAGGTGGAAGACCGCGACCTGCCAGGGCTCACGCTGGCCACCGCGTGCGCGAACCTGGGCGACATCGCCCCGGCCGCGACGGCCTCGTGCACCGGCACCTACACGGTCACGCAGGACGACATCGACGCTGGCAAGGTGACCAACACCGCGACGGTGACGGCGAATCCGCCGGGCGACAACCCGCCGGTCACCGACGATGACACCAAGGTTGTGACGGTGCCGCAAGGCCCGGCGATCGCGGTGAACAAGGTCGCCGCCGAGACGCGCGTGAGCGCCACGACCGACGTCGTCCATTACACGTTCACGGTGACGAACACCGGCAACGTGAAGCTGACCGATGTGCACCTGACCGACCCGCTGCCTGGCATCGTGTTGGATCCGGGCTGCGCGACACTCGGCACCCTGGAGCCGGGCGAGTCGGCGCAGTGCGCCGGCACCTATGCCGTGAAGCAGTCCGATCTGGACAAGACCAAGATCGAGAACACCGCCACGGCGACGGGCACGCCGCCGACCGGCGACCCCGTCCACGGCAATGACACCAACACGGTGCCCGTGGACGTGCGTCCGGCGCTCACGCTCACGAAGACGGCGGACGTGCCCAGCGTCTCCAAGGTGGGCGACGTGATCACGTACACCTTCACCGTCCGCAACACGGGCAATGTGAGCATCGCCCACGCGAAAGTCACGGATGACAAGGCAGCCGTGACGCTGTCTGCCGCCTGCGCCGACCTCGGCACGATCGCCCCGAACGGGACGGCGTCCTGCACGGGCACCTACACGGTGACCCAAGCCGATCTGGACGCCGCAGCCGTGACGAACTCGGCCGTCGCGACGGGCACGCCGCCCGCCGGCCCCGATCCGCAGGGTAAGGACGAAGAAGTGACCCCGACGACGGACGAGCCGAGCCTGCAGCTGGTCAAGCATGCGACTCCCGCGCTCGTGAACGCCGTCGACCAGGTCATCACCTACACCTTCCAGGTGACGAACACGGGCAACGTGACGTTGAAGGACGTCGCGGTGTCCGATCAGCTGGCCGGTGTGCAGCTCGACTCCGGCTGCGCCAACCTCGGCTCGCTGGCGCCCGGCAAGTCGGCGTCCTGCAGCGGCACCTACAAGGTGACGCAGGCCGACCTGAACCGCGGCCACGTCGCGAACGCCGCGACGGCGTCCGGCACCACGCCGGAGGGCCCGAAGACCCACGACGACGACTCCGTGGACATCCCCGCGAGCATGAGCCCGCAGCTGACGCTCGCCAAGACGGCGAACGTCGCGACGGTGTCGAAGGCCGGCGACGTGATCACCTACACGTTCCGGGTGACCAATACCGGCAACGTGAGCCTCACGGACGTCAACGTCCGGGACAACCTCCCGAACGTGACCCTGGCCCCGGCATGCGCCACCCTGGGCACCCTGACCCCGGGCCAGTCGGCGACGTGCACCGGCAGCTACACCGCGACTCAGCAGGACATCGACCGCGGAAAGATCGTCAATGCGGCGGTCGCGACGGGCACGCCGCCGTCCGGTCCGGCGGTGCAGGGCCAGGATTCCACGCAGGTGAACACCGACCAGGCGTCCAGTCTGAGCATGACGAAGACCGCTGACAAGGCACATGTCTCGAAGGTCGGCGACGTGATCACGTACACCTTCGTCGTGCGCAACACGGGTGCCGTCACGATTTCCGACATCACGCTGGAAGACAACCTTGTGGGCGTCGTGCTTTCGCCGGCCTGCTCGGCCTTGGGTCCGCTGGCGCCGGGTGCGACCGCGTCCTGCACTGGTACTTACACCGTCAAGCAGACCGATCTGAACGCCGGCAAGGTGACTAACAGCGCCGTCGTGAAGGGCAAGACGCCGGACGGCAAGCCGGTGGACGGCGGCGACGACGAGACCACCACGGCCGACGAGCAGCCGGGCATTCAGGTCGTCAAGCGCGCGACGCCGACCACGGTGTCGAAGGCGGGAGACGTCATCACCTACCTGTTCACAGTGACGAACACCGGCAACGTGACCCTGTCGGCGGTGACGGTTTCCGACGAACTGAACGGGATCGCCCTGGTCGGCTGCGACTCGCTGCCCGATCTCCAGCCGGGCAAGTCCGCGACCTGCGCCGGGACGTACACCGTGACGCAGGCCGACATCAACGCCGGCGGCGTGACGAACGTCGCCGCGGTGACGGCCAAGACGCCTAGTGACAAGCCCACCGGCGACGACGACACGGTGACCGTCCACGCGTCCGACGAGTCGGGCGTCACCTTGGACAAGGTGGCCACGCCGAAGACCGTGACGAAGGCCGGTGATGTCGTGACCTACACGTTCACCGTGACCAACACGGGCAACACGACGCTGACCAACGTCGCCGTGACCGACCCGATGGACGGCGTCACGCTGGACAACGCGTGCAAGGATCTGGGCACGCTCCGGCCGGGCGCGAAGGCAGCATGCACGGCGACCTACGTCGTGAAGCAGCGGGATCTGGACGCTGGGAAGGTCCAGAACACCGCGACCGTCACGGCGACGCCGCCGAATGGCGTCCCGATTACTGACGACGGCACGGAGACGGTGACCACCACCCAGCAACCGTCCGTCGTCTTGGCGAAGACGACATCGGCGCAACGGATGCCAGGGGTCGGCGGGACGCTGACGTACACGTTCACGGTCACCAACACCGGCAACGTCACGCTGACGAACGTCGTCGTGACCGATCCGCTGTCGGGCCTGGCCCTGACCGGTTGCGAACTGGGCACCTTGGCGCCCGGACGGACGGTGCATTGCACCGGCACCTACACGGTGACGCAGGCGGACGTCGATCGCGGGTCGATCGTTAACACGGCGACCGTGACGGCCAAGCCGCCGACGGGGCCGAATGTGGACGACAACAGCACGCTAACCGTGCGCGCTGACTCGACGCCCGGCATTTCGCTCACCAAGTCCGTCGACGCGGCGTCGGTCGCGAAGGCGGGCACCGCGGTGAACTACCGGTTCACCGCCACCAATACGGGGAACGTGACGTTGACTGGTGTCGTCGTCGCCGATCCGCTGCCTGGACTCGCGGCACCAGGGTGTTCGCTCGGGACGATCGACCCCGGACAGTCGAAGAGCTGCACCATCCGGTATGTGGTGACACAGGCCGATCTGGACGCGGGGCACATCGTCAATCACGCGACGGTGACAGGCAATCCACCGTCGGGCGCGCCGGTGAGTGACGACGCCACCAACCGACTCGTCGGCGCGTCCGACCCGGCGGTGAGCGTGGTCAAGTCTGTCGACAAGACCGCGATCACTACCGCGGGCGAGAAACTCACGTACACCTTCAAGCTGACCAACACCGGCAACGTGACCCTGACGAAGACCAACGTCACCGACACCCTGCCGGCTGGCATCGTGATGGACGCGCGGTGCGCCGACCTCGGCACGCTGGCGCCCGGACAGTCGGCCAGCTGCACCGGGGTCTACACGGTCACTGCGGCCGACCTGGACGCCGGGCACGTGTACGACGTCGCGGCGGGCAGCGGCACGCCACCGTCCACCACGGAGAACCCGACGCCGACGCCGATCCCGGTCACGCCGTCCAACCCGGTCGACACGAAGGTGTTGGATGCGGTCGTCGGTGACTTCGTGTGGAACGACCGCAACGGCAACGGCGTCCAAGATGCGGGTGAGCCCGGCATCGGCGGCGTGCGGGTGATCCTGTCCCGGACGCTGGCCAACGGATCCGTCGTGACCTACGAGACGATGACGAACGCGCAGGGCGCGTACACGTTCAGCGTCCCGCCGTCGGGTGCGACCGGTTACACGGTCACGTTCGAAGCGCCGGCGGGGGCACGGTTCACCACCGCCCATCAGGGCACGTCGACGGCACTGGACTCCGACGCCGTCTTCATCGTCGGAATGCCAGGCGCGCCCGTGACGGGTGCCGCGATTGGCGTCGTCGGCATCGGCGGGCAGACCGACAACACGATCGACGCGGGCCTGTACTTCCCCGCGGTCATCAACCAGTTGGTCTGGAACGACGAGAACCATGACGGCATCCGGGGCGCCACCGAGAGTGTGCTCCCCGATGTCACCGTCACTCTGACGGGCAAGGATGGGACGGGCGCGCCCGTCACCATGAGCGCGAAGACCGATGCCAACGGCGTCGTGACGTTCGTCGTGCCGCCGTCCGATAGCGCCGGCTACACCTTGACCGTCGCAAAGCCGGACGGGAAGGCGTTCACCACGCCGAACGTCGGCGCGGACAAGTCGGTCTCCTCCAACGTCGACGCCTCCGGCGTTGCGGGCCCAATCACGGTCCGGTCGGGCGACACCTCGCGGCTGAACGCCGGTTTGGTCAGCTCGCGTCTGGCCGTGTCGAAGACGGCCGACCCGGCTAGCGGAACGGCCGTGAAGCAGGGCGACGTCGTCACCTACACGCTGACCTTCGGCAACCCGGTTCCGGCCGCACCGGCGAGTGTGGACTACGTCGACGACCTCTCCGGAGTCGTGGACGACGCGACGGTCAGGATCGGCGGCATCACCGTCACCCCGGCTGTGAATTGCCAGGACGCGGCGGGCGCGATCCCCGGCACCTGCCAGCTGGCGGCGTCCGGCATGAGCCTGACCTCGTCCGCTGACATGAGCAGCATCCGGGTGTCGGGAACGCTGCAGCCCGGTATTGGCGTGAAGATCACCTACAGCGTGACGGTGGGCGCTTCGCTGACGACGGGCGACCATCTGCTGAAGAACAAGCTGACGGCGCCCGACGGGCCCGAGATCATCACGGAGAACCCGGTGTCGCAGCTCCTGCTCACCAAGGAAGGCAAGCCGATGGACGGCCAGACGGGCACTGAAGGCGACACGATCGTCTTCACGTTCCGGATCGCGAACGTCGGCAAGACGACCATCCACGACATCACGCTCACCGACGCGATGCCAGGGCTTTCGGCGATAACGTTCGGCGCTTGGCCGGGCGTGGCCGGCGTCCTGGCGCCGACGGAGTCCGTGACCGCGACCGCCCTGTACAAGGTGACCGCGGCTGACGTGCTGACGGCGTTCGTGGTGAACCAGGCGGGCGTCACGGGGATGGATCCGGACGGCAACCGGGTGACCTCCGAAGCGGTCGTGAGCGTGCCGCTGCGGGCGAACCCGGCCGTCAGTCTGGACAAGCAGGTGCGTTCGTCCAGCGGCAGCCAGTTCGTCAAGGCGGGCGACAAGCTGAACTACACGTTCACGATCACCAACACCGGCGACATCACGTTGCACAACATCAACGTGACCGACCCGATGGCCGGGCTCGGCACAGTCACCTTCACCTGGCCGGGCGCTGCCGGGATTCTGGCGCCGGGGCAGCGGGTGGTCGCGACCGCGTCCTACACGGTGACGGCGACGGACATCGTCCGTGGGAAGGTCGTCAACACGGCGACGGTGATCGGGGATATCCCGGGCTGGAAGCCCGGCGATCCGGTGCCACCG
>Ga0209629_10001103_pt1 | contig 16349 bp, 14 predicted proteins | sample TergutCu122P5_FD_187286 | JGI IMG/M metagenome (GOLD analysis project Ga0209629, IMG submission 187286) | Cubitermes ugandensis P5 segment gut microbial communities from Kakamega Forest, Kenya - Cu122 P5 (SPAdes) (version 2) | ecosystem: Host-associated > Arthropoda: Insects > Digestive system...
TGCCTGACGGCTTCTTCACTGCGGCGCTGTCAACAGGTATGCGTGTTACCTGTTTCACTTTGCTGCCCTGCCCGTAACCGGTCGCAAGGCACACTAAAAACATTAAAAATAGCAGTAATCGTTTCATGATCTTTTTAATTATTAAAATATTGACTGTTTTGTTTAAAAAAAATTGTTTGTTCTTAAACCTGGATTTTCATAAGATTACCATGATTATATTCAATGAAAAAATCTTGAACATCTTTTTAATCTTGTAAAAATCATGGTTCAGACTTTTTTGAAGCCTGTTGCGTTCGACCCTGTACGGTAGATGTGTCTGACCGTATACGGTAATTGTGTTCGACCGTATATGGTCGGTGTGTCCGACCGTACAGGGTAGATCGCTTCGACCTTGTACATTAATTTTCCACCACCAGGGTTTTCGGATAAATAAACTGTTTGGGCGTTTTCAAAAACTTGTTGTTGCCCATATACTGTGTTACCACCTTCACCTGATATTTGCCGGCCGGCAGTTCGGGTATCATCACAATAATGCGCGCCGGCATGTTCTCGATAAACTTTACGGCATTGGTTTCCGTACCGTTTTCAGCCACAAACCACAATCCGCAGGCAGGGTCTGTGCCGTTGATTTTCAGGCTGTAGCCGCGCAGTTCCAGCACCCCTTTCGGGGTCAGTTTATCGTTGACTGTATCGCTGATGACGTCCTTCACTTCCTGAATATGCGGCAACGCTGCCGCAGCATTGGCTTTCTCAAACTTCACCTCGTGTTCCGTCCTGCGCAGCAGCGTCCCTTTGGTGAGGTTGATGTTGAATCTGTGGCGGTTGACGTCAAAAGAGTCTAACGGACCCTCGAACACCCCCGAAATCGAAAACGAGGTGTTGAACAGCGGCAGCGCCAGCGAATAGCCTTCGAGCAGTGCATCGGCAACGGTCTCTTCAAATCCGTTGAGCACAGCCAGAATGTCGGTGCGCGTCAGCAGCGTACCCTTACCCAGTATACGGGTGATGATTGCCTCCTTGTCAAGTGTGGCAATACTGCGCGTCTGCGCCGAATAGTCGTCCGGGCGCTCCGTAAGCAGATTTTCTACTAAATAATACTCCAGCATAATTTTTTGAATTTAAAATTGTTATTAAATAATAGCTTATAGTTCATAGAAGACCGTAAGACCGTAAGATCGTAAGACCGTAAGATCGTAAGAGACTGAAAACTATCGTCTGAAAACTGAAAACTATATATTGTTCATTGTTCACTTAATAAAGTATCCGAGGCTCAGAGAAAAAGCGCTGTTCAGTATCGCGTTGTCTTCTTTGTCATTGTCCAGGTTTTTAAAGCCTGAATGGAGTTGAAACCTGAAGAAAACGGATTTTATTTCGAGGCCAAGTCCCAGATTCAGCCCCATATCGAGCGGATTCATGTCGTCAATGCCTTTGCCGAGCGGGACTTTTGTGGTCTCCGAGACGCCACCTGCTTCGTTTTTTACTTTTCCTGAAAGGGCATAAGCTGCGTAGAAACCCGGAAACAGTGTAATCTTCGTGTCTGCGGCCACAGGAATTTTTAGCGTCAGATTGACAGGTACTTCGACGTAATTCACTGAAGCTGTTTGTTTCATTCCTTCCATATCGTCTTTTCCAACGAGTTTCCAACCCCGCTGGCTGAACAGTACTTCGGGAACAACCGAAAAGATTTTGGCAAGCCCGATGTCCACGACTGCACCGCCCCGGAATCCGGATTTAATATCAAATTCCATGCCTTTCTGATAGAGACTTGCCACGTTAAGGCCTGCCGTAGCGCCTACTCTGATTTTCATCTGCCCGAATGTGGACGGTGAAAACAATACTGCTGCTGCAAAGAGCAGAATAACTGAAAACTTTCTGTTGGCGACTGTGCGCCCGATTTTGTTAATTGTTACCATAATTTGTTGTAATTAAAAATGTTATTATTTATTTGAAAATTCGTAATTGCTCTCTTAATTCTTAATTTGTAATTGTTATTTTGTTTGAGGGTATAAAAAAAGCGTGTAAACTCATTTTTACTGGTTTACACGCTTTGCGTTTCGTATCATGGAGGAATGACCTTACTCTAATAGCATCAGGTCGAAATACATGATTCTTGTTTTGAGTTCTTTTTCGGGAGGTAAGCCTATATGGTCTTTCTCTTGTTTGTCAGACGAGAAAAGGGTCTTAAAGCCGTTTGCCTCATAGAATTTCAACGCCGGCCCGTTGTTGTAGGCATCGACGGTAAGATAACGGCAGGCTGTCAAATTGGATGGTAAGAGTATCCTTTTTTTGATATATGTTAATAACTCCGAGCCTATGCCTTTACCGCCAAATTTACTGTCGACTCCCAATCTGCCTATCAAAGTAGCCGGATAACTGCTTAAACTTTTTTCATGCGGAATATTATCAGTCAGTATTCGCCTTCTGTTATTGGGAAGGTTGCGGGCTTCAATACTTGAATTTGAGAGTGTAAATGCACATACAACAACAGAATTATCGCTGTCTAAACGAAAACAGTATGATTTTCCTAACAACTGCCGCTCATATTTGGCAGCATTATTGTGGAAGAAATCGTCCAAATCGTTATCTCCACACGAAAATAATGATATTTCGTATGTAAGCGGAAAAACAGAACATTTATCCAAAAGAAACCCCATACCTTCTATAATGGTAAGGTGCCAAGTCTTCTGGTTTTTTCCATAAACCGTTGAAACGAAGCTTTTTCTTCTTCCGTAAACTTGATGGAACCCCGTTTCTTTTCGTTTGCTTTTGCTTCCTTTATAAACCGGCGGGCTGCTTCGCCCTCCAATACCGGAATACTTCTGATAGGCATTGCCATAATATTTTATTTTTTGAAAATTACGGTGCAAAGATACGAAATAGTTTTCGGTTATCAGTTTTCAGTTGTCAGGAAAACGTTTCATTCCTCTCCCCTTTCTCCCCTCTCCAAATTGGAGAGGGGGCGGGGGTGAGGTTGCTGATAACTATAAAGCGTGTAAACCAGTATGTCAAAGAACGCTTTTTGATTGCTGTCTGAACCGAGATTTCAACAAGATTCATAAGATGATCAGGATTCATCCTGCGAATCCTTTCAATCCTGAAAAAATCTCGGTTCAGACAGTATTCAATTAATTTTACGGGAAATTCGTATAATAGTTATTACCATATCGGACATTGCCTCCCTGGTTATCCTTGAAAGTGACATTCGAATATTTAAGCGTGTAGCCGCTGAAAAGGCGAACTCCGTACCATTTTGAGCCGTTAATCTCCACATTTTCCAATGTCAGGTTAGACGTTGAATTGACATTTAAAATTCCATCGTTTTTACCGCCATATTCAAAAATACAATGTTTGATGACACTTCCCGGAGCATCGAAACCAATCGTGCCCCAATTGTATAAACCTGAATCGGGCAAACGGGTGAATTTTACTTTTTTAGACGACGTTCCATTGATCATTAAACGACCGGTCGCACCGGCAATGCCACTACCATCACGCATATATATAGTTACGCCTTCGTTGATGGTTAATATATATGTATACAAACTAAAGTCGCTGCTGAAGTAATACGGAACGGTTGTTTGATTGATGGTAGCGCTTTCCTCCATATCCGGGATTACCTGAATATAGAGATTCTTATTTTTCGTGAAATCGGATGTCATATCCAATTTTTCCAATGCTTTCAATGAATTATCCGTAGTTACATACATGGGGATTTCGTAACCCTCCACCACATTATTGGTAAAAACAGAAAAATAAGAAGTATGCGTCGCATCGCTTCCTACATTAAATCCATAACCCAATCCGTTTGTTAATTTGCAATTTGAAAATCCTACTTTGGCATTCACGAGGACTATTCCGCCCCAATTGGAATGATACGAATTTCCTGCATTGAGCAAATCGCAATAGGCGAACTGATTGTCGGAATTGCTCTCGATCCATATTCCTGCCCATGATCCCTTGTCATCATTGTTTCCAATAAACTGAATCCGTTTGGTTGCCGTACCGACCGCCTTAATGACAGAGCCGCTTTTAATACGGATACCGCCATACTTTCCCGTGTTGGTAAACTTAATCGTTACGCCCGGTTCGATGGTAAGCGTGGCGTTGTTTTCTACACTCAAATGGTCGTTGGCTGCATAGAAATAATCAACTGCTAATCCCAAATCCTTGAGCGTGGTATTTGCCGTGATGGGCGATTTAAGTTCGATCATGACGACCGTTTTCGGGTCGGGCTTGACTTCGATCGGGAAGTCGGCTTTTTTGTTGCCGCTTTTCGTGGTGGCGGTGATGGTGACCGTGCCTTCTTTTACACCGGTTACAACGCCTGCCGGGCTGACCGTTGCGATTGCGGTGTTGCTCGAACTCCATGTCACCGTCTTGTCGGTTGCATTGGCAGGTTCAATCGTGACCGACAGCGTGACCGTGCCGCCGCCGGCAGTCAGTTCGACACCTGCCGCCGGTTTGTTAATCGTTACACTCTCGACCGGAATCTGTTCCGCCGGCGGCTCCGGCTCCGAACCGGGGCAGCCGGATAAAATCATCATTCCCGCTGCAAGCAGCAGAGAAATAAGCCCCGCCCCGGCCCTCCCCAAAGGGGTGGGGGTAAGAGAGGAGCGGTCGATTGTTGAATCTTCGAATTTTTGAATCTTCGAATGAACTTCGTTGGCGACTGTGCGCCTGATTCTGTTTAAAGTTTCTGAAAACTGAAAACTGAAAACTGAAAACTTTCTGTTGGCGTCTGTGCGCCTGATTTTGTTAATTGTTACCATAATTTGTTGAAATTAAAAATGTTATTATTAATAAATAGTTTATTGTTTGATAGAAGACCGTAAGACACGTAAGATCGTAAGACCGTAAGAAATTTTGAATTGTTCATTGGATAGTTCATAGTTTGACAGTTAATAGCCATTCTCTTTTTTTTACGCGTCTTACGATCTTACGGTCTTCTTATTGCGCTTCGCTGTTGATATACCACTTCATGCCTTTTGGGGCGTTTGTGAAAACCCTGTTTTCGGAGGGCGTCACATAGATGCGGTTCCATCCCTGCCGAAGCATAACTGCCACGTTCTTCCCTCCTTTGACGGTTACATCACTGTCTGCAAAAACGAAGAGGCACACCGTGCGCTTTGCCCCCGTTCCGGCATAAATGAAAAAATCGACCAAGTCGTTACTGCTCGAAATGCCGAAGAAGTCAATGTCGATAAGCCGGGCGCCCGGATTACTGTATTCGGCATCGCCGCCTGCACCCAAAACGGTTGTGAAAAACGACTGGATGTCCATCAGATACTGTGCCGGCACTGCGGGCAGGTCGATGGTAAACCCGCCATTGGCATAGTTGCACTGGGCGGCCATGACTCCGGTGAGCTGCCCGTTGCTGATTGCAGCGTTGAGAAGCGCCCACACCGTGCTTATCTGCGAATTGTAAGAAGCGCCGTTTTCAACTTTGGCGGTAATCTTTCCGTCGAACGCATCGGCTTTGAGATTATCCATGTCATCCTTTGTGCATCCGGCCAGAAAGAGAGCCAGCAGGAGTGTACACAGGCTCATCTTAATCCTCCCGAAGGGGGTAGCAAGAGAACAGGATTTGCGATAACCGGCTAACGCCGAAGTAAGTTTAGTGCATAGAGAATTGCTTCTCACGTTTTTTCCGTTTGCCCCTGTACGCCTGTTTCTGTTTAAAGTTTCTGAAAACTGAAAACTGAAAACTGAAAACTTTCTGTTGGCGTCTGTACGCCTGTTTTTGTTAATTGTTACCATAATTTGTTGAAATTAAAATTGTTATTATTAATAAATAGTTTATTGTTTGATAGAAGACCGTAAGACACGTAAGATCGTAAGACCGTAAGACACGTAAGACCGTAAGACACGTAAGATCGTAAGACCGTAAGACACGTAAGATCGTAAGACACGTAAGATCGTAAGACCGTAAGACACGTAAGACCGTAAGAAATTTTGAATTGTTCATTGTTTGATAGTTTATAGTTTTATAGAAGACCGTAAGAACCACCCCTGCCCCTCCAGAGGAGGGGAATTGTTCATTGTTCATTATTCGTTGTTCACTGTTCACTGTTCACTGTTTATATCTATTCTTTTTTTCTTACGGTCTTACGCGTCTTACGGTCTTACGGTCTTCATTTTTTTTCATTCTCTCCATGATCCGCTTTTCCATATTGCGGTTTCCTTCTTCGGCCGAAAGCCAACTGTCGCACTGCTCTATTAATAGATTATTGTAGTGCAGCAACCGTTCTGCACGTTTTCGAATATCTTCTCTGATGTCATTTTCTTCGTTCATATCTTATAATTTTTTATGGGTCATTTGACGCGACAAAAGTACTGCCGCGAAATACGCTTGTCAATAGCCAATTTTGGCTATATGGCATGACCAATTTTGGCTATATGGATATGGCCAATATTGGCTATATGGATATGGCTAATATTGGCTATATGGATATGGCTATAATTGGCTATATGAATGTAAAGAATTATTCCTTACCTTTGCCGACGAAAAAGATTCAAAGTGCAAGGTTCGAGGTTCAAAATCTTACGATCTTACGGTCTTACGGTCTTACGCGTCTTACGGTCTTACGATCTTCTTCCATTGTTCAAAGTTCAGATTTCAATTATTCAGTTATTCACAATTAATATGATACAGATCATCGTAGTAGACGACCACGGATTGTTCCGTAAACTGTTAAAACAAGCGTTTCAAACGGACTTTCCCGACATTTGCGTGACGGGCGAAGCCGAAAACGGCGAAGAGTTGTTTCGCGTACTTGCCTCGACTCCCGCCAACCTGGTGCTTCTCGACATTAACCTGCCCGATATGTGGGGCGTTGAAGTCGCCCGCCGCCTTCACAGCGAGTATCCTGCCCTTAAAATCCTTGCCATATCAGCAGAAAACACTTCCGGCACGATTCAGGCCATGATTGAAGTCGGTATCAACGGATTTATCAGCAAACAGTACAGCAGCTCCGAGGAACTGGCAGAAGCCATTCGCTCGGTCATGAGCGGCATAGAGTATTTCGGACGCGATATTTCGGCCATTTTGTTCGATGTGTATGTAGCGAAAAAGAAAACGTCGGCCGTTACCGCCGAATTTACCCCCCGCGAACGCGAAATCATCCTCCTTTGCCGCGACGGGTTGATGTGCAAGGAAATAGCCGACCGTTTAAACATCTCGATCAATACGGTCAATAATCACAAGAAAAACATTTTTCAAAAGCTCGGCATCAATACGACGATGGAAATGGTGCAGTACGCGCTCAAACATGGAATTATCAGAATTGAGCATTGAAAATCAACTGTAATTACTACTTTTGCATAAGCGAAATGGTATTAAACTGAAAACATATAATACCCCCATTTGAGGATTTTTTCATTTGCTAACCTAAAAAACCCTCATTTGGGGGTATTACAGTATGAAAAAACTACTGACATTTGCAAAAAAATTTAAAAAATGGTTATGAAAGCAATCAATTTTCTATTCTCAGTGCGCAATGCGCAAATATTTATCTTCTTTCTGCTGTTTGCAGCAAGCTGCCATCCGCCGCACGGCAAGATGGATGAGAAAAGTGAAAATGTTGCCGTAATGGCAGATTCGTTGTGGACGCCTACCGGCAATGAGAAGTTAGACAGTTTGTTGCGCGTTGCGTCAACTGATTCAGAAAAGATCAACTTATTAGAGCAAACTATTTCAGACTCAAAACTCGTTCGAGATTTCAAAACACAAACAATTTACATCAATATGCTCGACAGCCTTGCCAACAAACTCAAAGACCCAAGAGAGAAAGTTGAAGCATGGTTGAAAGCAGGTCAATTTCTTCGTAACATAAGTTGCTATGAATCGGCAGAAAAAGTATTGTTTAAAGCTCAGCGTGCATCGGATGTTGTGAAAGGAGAGGAAAGAATGGAAATGAAAGCTAATATACTGCTTGCCAGAGGACAGAATTACGTTGATATGTCTGATTTTGCAAGCGCAGCTCCATTACTTACCGAAGCAGGGAACTATTTCACACAGAAAAACAACTATAAGCAATTAATCAAAATATATAATGCTCAGATTACACCTTATTTTGCTCAAATGGTTGTGCCTGATTCTTATGAAAAAACTTATTATATAGAGCGTGCAAATTATTTCCTTGACAAAATGGCAAAATTATACTCCGAAGTAAACGACCCTGTTGACAAGGCTACTTGTCTAAATGCATTAATCAATTATGAGATACACCTGAAAGAATATGAAAAGGCAAAAGTTCTTTTGGCGAGGCTTGATTCGCTTTCTCGCAGTTCTAACAATACGGATGGGCTTATGGTGTATTATGGCACTAGTGGTATTGTTGCTGAAAAGCAAGGAAATTTGGTGGATGGTATGAAGTTCCAATATAAGGCTTACGAAATTGCTCTTGAAGCAGGAAACATGGCAAAAGCAGCTCAAGGGTTAGCCAACACAGCATTCGATGCAAGCCAACTTGGCGATTATGTATTGATGCGCCACTATTCGCTCATGGGGGTTGAATTAGCAGAGAAATACAATATAAAATCACAATGGTGGCGTTTTTTGGAAAACCTCTCATTGTCTGAAGAAAAAGCCGGAAATTATAAGCAAGCTCTTGATTATCGAAACAAGTGTGTTGATATTTACTTAGAACTCTACTCTGAAAACAATGCTAATCAAATTAATCAATATGCCGCTCGATTTGAATCACTTCAGAAAGAACTCGAAATCGAGCGGCAACAACACGTTATTGACAAGCAAAACCTGCAGCGCGGATTGCTGGCGGGAGGCGTCGTGGTTTCTGCGGTGATTCTTGCCCTCCTGTGGTATATGCTTCGCCTGCGCAACCGCCGCAACCATGCCCTGACGGAACGTAACGAAGCCCTTGTTGAAATAAACGCCACGAAAGATAAATTTTTCAGCATTATCTCGCACGACATCAAAAATCCTGCCATTGCGCAGCGCGACGCCCTGAAACGCTTGGTTAAAAATGCCTCTGTATGGGATGCCGCAACCTTAGCCAACTATTATGACAGCCTTTTAGAATCGGCTGAAGGCGAGGTCGAACTCGTTTATAACCTGCTGGGCTGGGCGCAACTTCAAACGGGACGCATGGTTTACACGCCTGCGACTTTCAACTTAGCCGCAGGTCTTCGCTCCGATATTTCGCTGATACGCAGTTTTGCCGATAAAAAAGACATTACCTTAGACGTCAGGATACCCGAAGATGCCGATGTGACAGGCGACAGAAACATGATTTCCACCGCCGTCCGCAATCTTCTCTCGAATGCCGTCAAATTCACTCCCGCGGGCGGAACGGTGACACTGGAAGCCTCCCCTCACCCCTCCGAAGGAGGGGAATTCTCTCCCCCTTCGGGGGAGTTGGTGGGGGCTTGCATTTCCATCACCGACACCGGCATCGGCATGACTGAAGAACAAATCAACAGCCTTTTCCGCCTGGACAGCGCCCACTCCCGTCGCGGTACAGCCGGCGAACAGGGCAGCGGCCTGGGTTTAATCGTTTGTAAAGAGCTACTCGAAAAGCACGGCAGCAAACTTCATGTTGAAAGCGAGAAAGGAAAAGGCAGCCGGTTTTGGTTTACGATTTGAAATTCATTTTTTATATGTATATTTGCGGTGTTATTTCAATATAAATAAAATGAAAACGGCATTGGTCATAGATAATATCAAGGATTCAATACTCAAGTTCGTTCCGGCAAGATATATCTATTTGTTTGGTTCGTATGTGTATGGAAATCCTACAGAAAAAAGCGACATCGATGTTTACGTTGTAACACCGGATGAAGTAAGCAATTTTTCGGAGTTATACACAAAAGTAATCTGTGATTTAAGCGATAAAGATATTTTTTTTATTGACTTGTTATTTGCTACCGAAAGTTCTTTCAATACACGAAGAACAAATAGAAAATTTGAAAAAACAATTCATCAAAAAGGGAGGATTTTATATGAACAATGAAGAAACCGCAGAATGGTTATCCATAGCGGACAATGATTTTGATTCTGCAAAAATATTAAATGAAGCACCGCGTAAATATTATGAAATCATTTGTTATTTGTGTGCTCAATCGGCAGAGAAGTATTTAAAAGGTTATTTGGTCTCCCACAATATGATACCTGAAAAAACTCACGACTTACCTTATCTAAATAAATACTGCATTCAAATAGATAGCAATTTTCAAAATCTAAAAACAGAATGTGGATTTTTAAACCGATTTGCCAACGAAATTCGTTACCCGCATAAATATGAAGTAACAGAAAGCGACGCAAGCCTTGCTATTAATGCAGTAGATAAAATCAGGAATTTCAAACCCATAGTGGATTTAAAAAATATCGCCGGCAACTAAACATCAATTTTATAAAAAAACTGACTGTCAATGACGCCATTGCAATAATTATGAATTATGAATAAAGAAGATTTCAAATGAACAACAAACTCGTTTTTGCAACAAATAATAAACATAAACTCAGGGAAGTAAAGGATATCGTATCCGGTGATTTTCAAATCGTCAGTCTTGCGGATATTCAATGTGCGGGAGATATACCGGAAACAGCCGATACACTTGAAGGAAATGCCTTACTAAAAGCTCGTTACGTCAAAGAACAATACGGCTACGACTGTTTTGCAGATGATACGGGATTGGAAGTAGAAGCGTTGAATGGAGCGCCGGGCGTTTATTCGGCGCGTTATGCCGGGCCGGCGCACGACAGCCATGCCAATATGCAAAAATTATTACAACACCTGCACGGGCAAACCAACCGGAAAGCCTGCTTCAGAACAGTTATTGCATTGATAATAAACAATCAAACACATTTTTTTGAAGGCGTCATCGAGGGACAGATCACTGCATCGCCTCGCGGCACAAACGGGTTTGGATATGACCCTGTTTTTGTGCCTGATGGCTATACGGAAACATTTGCAGAATTGGGTGACGCCATCAAAAACACCATCAGTCACCGCGCCAAAGCCGTTCACGCATTGGCACAATTCCTGTCAACCCTTTGATCATCCCACCTTATAAATGAAAAGATTTTCCTTGACAGCACATGAAAAACGTCTCGAATGGCACATAAAATAAATTGCTGTATTTGACGTTAATCAATCAGTAAAATCATTGAATGTCTCAAAATGAACTTACGACCTGTCAAAATCATCGTTTGCCTGTTGTTTACACTGTGCTCCATCCATGCCCAGCGTGTAGGAGAATGGCGCACATATTTAGCATGTTACAACACTACGGCCGTCGCAGAAGCCAATAATCTGGTATTCGGAATGGCCGACGGAACTTTGTACAGCTACAACAAAGACGACAGCCGCGTCACTTTCTACTCGCGGCTCACCGGATTAAGCGAAAACGACATCAAACTGATTGGTTATAACCCCACTGTCAAGATGTTGCTGATCGCTTATACAAACGGAAATATTGATTTGATGGGCGAAGACGGGATTTACAATCTGCCGTTCCTGAAGAATGCCGGTAATATCGCTGATAAAGAGCCGCTTGATATATATTTCAATAACGCAAGAGCTTACCTGTCCTGCAAATTCGGCATTGTGGTCATCCAAATGGACAAAAAAGAAGTGGCTGAAACTTATCGTTTTAATCAACCTGCCTATTCGGTTTGCATCATGGGTGAAACGATTTATGCCTCAACCAACGAAGGACTGAAAAAAGGCAACACACGTGATAACCTGTTAGATAACAGCAACTGGAGCCTTGTTCCATTCAACACTCCTGATGTGGATGCAAAGCGTATCCGGCAACTGGCGCTGTTTCAGGACAGGCTCTGCTTCCGGGATACGATCAACGGCGTGTTCTACATGGAGCCTGATGGCTCAGTCAAAACGCTCATCAAGCATAATAGCCTGAAAGGCATGGTATTGCTGCCCGGCTATTTGATTCCCTATACAGCCTCCACACTTTACCTGTATAACTCCCTAAATCACTATGAATCAGTGAATATGGGCGTTGTAAATCATGTATCTTCCTTATCCAGTAATTCCACTTTCTGGATTGCCGGAGGCGTCAACGGAATTGTCAGCATCCAGCGAAAAGGGGAAAATCAATATGAAAAGGTTGTTTCAGGGTTGAATGTCGAAGGGCCTAAACGCAATTTAACTGCTTCTCTGACAATGCAAGACCAAAAATTATTGATTACAGGCGGCGGATTTGTCTATGACCGGTTTGGTAACCCCGGAACCTTGATGACTTACGAAAATGACGTCTGGACCAATTTTGATGAAAGCCAGATTGTTGCAAAAATCGGCTATGGTATTCGGGATTTCACATCAGTGGTCGTAGATCCCGACGATAACACGCATTATTTCGTATCCTCTTTCGGCGAAGGGATTTTTGAAGTGAAAGACAATGCCTTCATTAAACTTTATAACCACTTAAACAGCCCGTTACAAAGTTCTTTACCCAATCAGTCAAACGCCGACCGATATGTCAGGGTTTGCTATGTCACCTTCGATAAAGACAAAAACCTGTGGGCTACCAACCGGGCTGGCGGCAATGTGATGGTGGTTCGCACACCCGACGGACAATGGACAGCGCTCAGTTACCCGGGACTGATAGAATCCTGCATCGTAGATAAGATTCTCATTACCTCCTCAGGAAGGAAATGGCTGAATGTGCCACATGCAACCGGAACAAACGGAGGTATTTTAGTCGTAGACGATAAGGGTACTCCGGCAGTGAACAGTGATGATAACTCATTTTATTACAGCAATTTACGTACAGCAGGCACCAATACTATACATGGAACTAAATTTTATTGCATTGTCGAGGACTTGACAGGCAAAATCTGGATCGGTTCCAACAGTGGCCCCATCCTTTGTCAATCGCCCAATAATGCCATTGACAATCTGCTATTTACACATGTGATTCGGGAAGACGACAACTTCGTACCCTATTATTTCTTAGACGGTGAACAAATCAATACCATCGCTGTCGATGGCGGAAACAGGAAATGGATTGGTACCACCGGATCGGGACTTTTCTTAGTCAGTCCCGAAGGCGATAAGACAATTCTTCATTTCGATATGAACAACTCACCTTTGTATTCAAATAATATTCAGAGTATTGCCATTAACAGCAAGACCGGAGAAGTCTTTATCGGGACGGACAAGGGATTGATTTCTTACCGCGGCGACGCCACCGAACCGGCCACGAGCTATTCCGATGTATATGCCTATCCCAATCCGGTACGTCCTGAAATTGACGATCGCGTGGTAATCACCGGATTGATGGGCAACTCGCAAGTAAAGATCACCGATCTGTCAGGCAACCTGATCTATCAAGGTATGTCGGCAGGCGGACAATTCACGTGGAACTGTCGCACACGCACCGGCAGCCGCGTCGCCACCGGCATCTACTTAGTCCTCTCCTCCACCCCCCAAGCCGCCGAAAGCGTCGTTACGAAAATTGCTGTCGTTCATTAGCAAAAATGTAAAAAGTTTTCTCTTACGTGTCTTACGGTCTCACGTGTCTTACGGTCTTACGATCTTACGCGTCTTACGATCTTACGGTCTCCCCTCACGCCTGTCCCGCCATGCCCCCAAGCGGTGGAATCAGATTGCCGAAAGGAGCGTTTTTGCCTTGCTTGGCTTGTTCGTCAAACAACTTGATATTGTCCTGCAGCGTCATCATGAGACGTTTGGCATTGTCGGGCGTCAGGATAATGCGACTTTTGACTTTCGCTTTTGGCGTTCCGGGCAGGAGCCGAACGAAGTCAATGATAAATTCGGACGATGAGTGGGCAACGACCACTAAATTTGAATAAATCCCCTGAGCGATTTCGTCAGTGAGTTCAATTTGAATTTCGTTTGAAACTTGATAATTTTCCATAAATGACGCAATAATTTATCGAGCAAAGGTAGTGCAAGTTGAGCGAAATTGCAAATTTATTTGCAAATTTCCGGGACACAGCCTGTCTTCGCTTTTTTGTAGCAAAGGTAATACATTTTCCGGTCATAGCAAGGACATCCTCTTTTCATCACAATATTTTCGTGTTTTTTGAGTTATCTTATTACATAAACATGCTGCAAGACAAGTGAAAAAACGTCATTATTCCGTGTTTTTGGTTGTCGGGCTTGTGATCGTTGCGTGCAGTACGCAAAAAAACACGAGCGCGAACAGGCGTTTTCATGCCTTTACAGCACGCTATAATACGTATTTCAATGGCAAAACGTCGTTCGACGAGCAACTTGCAGCACAGAACAACGGCTACAACGAAAATTATACGGAGCAAATCCTGATGTTCCCCATCAGCGCACAACCAAAAGACAAAAAGTCGACCGGCGGTTCCTTCGACAGAGCTATCGAAAAAGGGAATAAAGCCATTAAACAACACTCCATCCAGAAAAAGCCGCCACGCACCTCCGGCTGGCAAAACAATCCCAAACTGGTAGCCCTGCAAGAGAAAAACGAATACAATCCTTTCCTGAAAAATTGCTGGATGCTGGTGGCGCAGGGGCAGTTCTACAATGCCGACTTCCTACAGGCTTCCGCTACATTCTCCTATATCACAAGGCATTATGCCGATGATAAAGAAATGATTGCCGAAGCGCGTATCTGGCAGGCGCGCTGCTATGCCGAAATGAACTGGCTGCATGAGGCAGGCACCATTTTTGACAACCTGAAACAAAACGGAATACCGGACAGAAACATGAAACAGTATGACCGTTTCTATGCCGATTACCTGATCAAGAGCGGTGAGTTGGAAAAGTCGGTTCCCTATCTGCAAACTGCCATCAAGACTGAAAAAAACAAACGTCAACGCACACGCATGAGCTATTTGCTGGGGCAGATTTATACCGGACTGGGTCAAAACGAAAACGCCTATCTGACATTCAAGAAAGTAGCAAACTCCAGTCCGCCCTACGAACTCGAATTTGCAGCCCGTATCCGCCAGACGGAAGTCATGCCCGGCACGAATTATCAGTCGGTACTGAAGATGCTGAATCGCATGGCCAAAAACCCCAAGAACAAAGATTTTCTCGACCAGGTCTATTATGCAGCCGGAAATGTATATATGAATCGCCAGGATACGGTCAAAGCAATTGAAAACTACGCATTAGGCATCGAGAAAAGTACGAAAAACGGATTGGATAAAGCGATTTGCCAAATCCGACTGGGCGATATTTATTTTACGCAAAAGGATTATGTTAAAGCCCAGCCCTGTTTCAGCGGAGCTTTGGCGGGACTGCAGAAAGAAAGCAAGGATTATGAGCGGATAGCCCGGCTGTCGGAGGTTTTAGACGAATTAGTCGTCCATGTAGAAGCCGTTCACCTGCAAGACAGTCTGCAAGTATTGGCTAAAATGCCTGAGAAAGAGCTACATGCCTTGATAGACAAGAAGATTGAAGAAGTAAAGAAAAAAGAAGCAGAGGAGAAAGCAACAGCAGAACGTGAACGTTACCTGGCAGCGCAACAGTCGTTGGGCAGTGGACTTAGAACGCGGACGAACATGCCCGGCGCCCAGATGATGATGCCGGCCGGCGGTGCGGAAAGCTCGTTCTACTTTTATAATCCGGCGACGGTAGCGGCGGGAAAGACGCAGTTTCAAAATATCTGGGGCAGACGTACGCTGGAAGATAACTGGCGGCGGCGCAACAAGGTGATGAATGTGATTGATCCGTATGGCGGCGATGTGGCTCAAGCTGATACGATTCGGCCGGATGGGTCCGGCAAAGCCGTTTCTGCTGCCGATTCATTGCAGTCGCTGATGGATTCGCTGGCTTCCGATCCCAAGTCGCGCGAATACTACCTGCAGCAAATCCCGTTCACGGAAGAAGACATCGAGTTGTCGAATGTGATCATCGTCGACGGACTGTTTAATATGGGCATGATTTACAAGGATAAACTCGAAGACAAAAATCTCTCGCTCGAAACATTTGAGGAGTTGGAACGTCGCTTTCCTGACAACAAATACAGGATGGATTATTATTATCACGCTTTCCTCATGGCGCTCCGGTATAAGGATAAGGCGATGGAAGATAAATACAAGCAGATGTTAATCAATACATTCCCGGAGAGTGACTATGCCATGGCGATTGCAGACCCGAACTATGAATACAATATCCGTATGATGGGGGCAGTGCAGGATTCCACCTACGAAGCCACCTATTATTTTTACCTTGCAGGCGATACATCGGCCGTACGTCGCAATTACGAGCAATTCAGCAAAACGTATCCACTGTCTGTACTTATTCCTAAGTTTATGTTTTTGAACGCATTGACTTATGTTCAGGCAGGCGATACGGAAGGTTTTAAGGCGGCGATCTCCCAGTTGGTAGAAAAATACCCGCGTGCAGATGTGACGGAGTTAGCCA
>Ga0209629_10001104_pt1 | contig 16343 bp, 3 predicted proteins | sample TergutCu122P5_FD_187286 | JGI IMG/M metagenome (GOLD analysis project Ga0209629, IMG submission 187286) | Cubitermes ugandensis P5 segment gut microbial communities from Kakamega Forest, Kenya - Cu122 P5 (SPAdes) (version 2) | ecosystem: Host-associated > Arthropoda: Insects > Digestive system >...
TTCGTACGTTAAATGGTTACCGAAGAAATAAGAAAAGAAAACAATATATATTATTTCTTCCTTGGCTACGAAGCATTTCATTGGCCCAAGTAATCAGATTACAGAGAGAGAGAGAGACTGATTCAAAGGGAGATTTTTTATGGCATGAAAGCCCCTAGTAGGTTAGAGACCTTCTCATATCCGAGGCTTTGCTATCACACTCAGACACACCACAGTCAGTAGAACTCCTCTGGAAGAGCGACCAGCCTGACGCACAGAACTATAACTGAGAAAACAAAACACTCACAAGACAAAGACATTTTTGCCCCCGGCGGGATTAAAACCTGCAATCCCAGCAAGCAAGCAGGAGCAAACCCACGCCTTATAACGCGCGGCCACTGGGATTACAACGGAAGATACAAGAAGACAGTAGAGATAAAGTACAAAACATCTGCTTCAAAGTAATTTGCACTTTACAGGTTACAGTGGACGCTTAGAGCAGCCGAGACGACGTAGGAAGTTCTAAGTATTCACAGAAAGTGATAAAAAATGTTGTTTGTTGCCATATACCGGACGTCAGCCTAAGTAATAAAAGTATTCCTAGATCTGAAGCCATGGTTTCTTATACATGAGTAGTGTGCAATACATTTTATGAAAGAAAGATATTTTCATACCTTTGGGTTTGAAAGGAGCGGGGACAGCGTGGTCAGTATAGCAAACAGGCTTTTGGATGGACAACTGGATATGTTTTGTTCAATACCCGGTAGGTGTAATGTACTTAATATCTTCACTGGAGCGTGCAGACCGGCTCTGGAGCCCATTCGATGCGCTTTCTCCAGGAATAAAATCATGGGTGTGTGAATCTGACGACTCTGCTCCATCTAACGCTAAAGTTACTAATGGATGTTACTTCCGCTCCCTAATAATTCTTAATGGCGTACACAGGAAGAAATTTACTTCTTAATTGTACTGCTGGGATCTCAAGTAACCCTTTATTCCACTCTTTTAATTCTCCCTTACAAGTAAAAATATTTGGAACAAATGTCACAAGCAGAAATAAATAATTAGCACATTTCGTATTACGTAGGCCTACAAGGTAAAAACGTAAGGTTTTCCTTGTCTGCGCTGTGAAGCCATACTGGGCAATTAGCTAATCTCCTCTACCCATTCAGAACCTCAGAAGAAAGGGAGTTGCCAGCGTCGTTCTACGTCAATTTACCTCGGAAAAAAAAACAGAGTACTCATAAATTACAATGGTGAGTGGGCCTCAGACACAGTTTGGACAATTTGGAGAAAAGTACCTGGACTCTGTCGGGATTCGAAACCCCAGGCCAATCAGTACGTATTCTAGTCGCTATAAAATGTATAGTTGCTGTCGGGTCAGTGAATGATTTGGTCGAATGGTACAATAAAACTTTTAGTTTGTCTTGTAAATAAAGCCAACTTGGTGTACAATTTTTCTTCGTATGTTTATTTCTTTTCTCTACATGTTTCGGGTTCCACCCTGTATACCAGACAGTCATCTACACAGGGTGATAAATACTAAGTGTCGCATAGATACAGTTATTTCTACTGATGATGGGCACATAGTTGCCCGAAACATGTAGAGAAAAGAAATAAACATGCTAGGAAAAATTGTGCACCAAGTTGGTTTTATTTACATGGTTATAAAAGGACACACGTTCAACAAAACATAAAATTCGACAGTCCTTCAGTTTGTAATTTATTTGACGTAGTGTTGGATAAGTGTTTTGTGTCGCGAGTGTGGATACGGAGGGAATGTGCAAAAGCAAGGTTACGATTTTGTTTTTTGATGAGGAAAGCCTACACCAAGTCGAAACTTGCAGAACATGAAGTCACTAAGGCACAAGACTTTAAAAGACATGTGTTTATAAAGTTACATGACCCGCAGAAAGTAGAGGACACACGAATGAAACCATCCCTTAAAACATTTAAATGGTGGTATATCCACTGTGAGATTTTGTATGACAGGAATGGGGATGTGACGTGGTATAAATTCCTAAGTTATTCACAGAATTTCCCAAAGAAGCCCAAAACCACGCATTTTGTAAATGTGGTGAGGTGTACGAATTTTCTGAAGAGACGTGGACGGATACATACCGGTTTAAAGTTTCTTAAGGAACAAGTTTTGTAAGAACATGTCCCCTGTCACATGAATGTTGCAGGAAACAGAGTATTAGTTTCTTATGTTGAACCACTGACAAAGCATTTTGCGTGCAAAGGAATTGTACACTTGACCTAAGAGTTCACTACGAGAACCCGGGCTCCAATCCCATCAGCCATTAAAAGACTGGGACATAAGAGAACATAGTTGCAAAGGACAGTGAAGGGGTTTGGAAAAAGCCGATACGAACCATAGATACGAGGTCATCTGATGCAACTCGACAAGAAGTTAGGAAGAAGGAAGAAGAAATGAACACAAAGATCAAGTAGAGAGGATGCAGATCCACTCGGATCCCCCATCGTTTCCACAAATCAATTCTTATTATCAGCTTGATAGCATGACGGAAATATTAAGTGCTCAACCCACCCTTGAAATAAGGACGAATGTTAGAGAGGATCGAGTTATATAATATTCATTGTGATCGACGTGTATGGAGAACGAAGTAAGTACGCCCTGTCCCGCCAACGAGGCTGTGACAGTAAGCCCCCCAACAAGAATGGTAAATTTTGTTTACCCATGAGTACCGAGCAGAACTCGCTATAGTTGTCACTGGACGAGTCTCTCACCCAAAAATGGTCTTAAGCGAAAAGCAGAATTAACATTTCAAAATCATTCCGTACGAAAAGAAGCAAATGTGGGAATACAACGAAATTTCGTGTCAGAAGCAGAAGTGCGGGTGAGGACAACAGCCGAACATGTAGCAGTGGTGGTCACACATTAAATGTTACTAGTTACACACATATATTTGTAACTATTAATACTAACGGAATTTTCTCTATCAGTAGGAAGTATTATGTAATAAAGGACATTGTTAGCATGATACCGAGATTATCGTTTAAGAAAGGTCGTGCAGGACAACGCTGCTTCATTTCTCCATACCGAAACACACGAATATCGGGACAGATCAATGAGGGTTGAAGATTTTAACACATACAGGCGTACATTTCACACAAACAGACAAATTTCCATCAAGGAGCAGCATCGCAGAATGGCGTAATTACACTTACAGCAAAAACGTCTCTGCACATTTGGGGAAATCGCATGAGGGAGACCGAGATGAATTCTGAACATCGGCTTGACATATTTACTCCGACAGCTACCTCAGAATTGCCTTCTTGGAAGAGACTTTAATTGCTTGCTCTCTGGGGCCGATTGCACAGGCGAACACACTTCCAGTAAGACCCTTGACAACCTAGTACACAACTTAGGTCTCACTGACTCGTTGAAAATTTTTAAAACAAAACTAGATTTAGCCTTTAGGCATTCCATTGTGAGTCACGAATAGACCGTTTTTACATGTCACAACTACTTACAAGCTATAAACAGGTTGGGCAAAATTCTGACAGCTATCTTCACAGATGATCTTGCCAGTGAATTGTGGATCTACCGACATTACCCTTTCATACAAAGCGGACGAAAATTGTGGAAAATGAGTACAACACTCCTTTTAGACCACCGGGTAGTAACCCGTTTCAAAGAGAAGTGGCAAAGTTGCAGAGACGTGATAACCTGGAGGACACAGTGAGTTAAAGGAAAAGTACGGCGTTTTGTAAAGAAAGATGAAATTAATATCTGTCAAGATAAATCTCAACTTCTATTACTCATGTAATTGTGATCTACTGAAGGACCACAACAATCTCAACAAAAGTGACAGGTCTCAAACAGATGAGAACGAAAATCAAAATTGAGCATACAGCCGGCGATGTAAAGCACGTCATATTGAGATTAGTAACGCGGATCGCACCCTGAAAGATGACCCTGGAATTTTTATCTCATGAAAGGAAAAAAAGCATCAAACACGAAGAGTTTAGTTTATGGAGCCGTGTTCATTATTGCATTGAAAACTCGCCACAAATTTTAAATTGTTCTTTGTCCTTCTGACGTATTTATTTACTCTTTATTTTTTTCTTTACTCTTTATTTATTATATTTTAAGTGTTTTAAAAAGTTTAATATTTAACCAAGTTACCCGGCCGCATATTCTTCCCTGTCAGATAATAAACCATTTTCAAGTTCTGTATAAAAATATTTATTAAGTGAATATTATTTTAAATTTTTCTAAGAAGTGACATGGACTTACCATTGCGAGTTACTTTCGCTCTGCCAAAATGCGTTTATAAATGTTGTTGCATTAAATTGGAGAAAATAATCATGAAAGAATGAACTGGTGGTTTTATAAACCGGATATTCCCTAAATTGAATTTGAGTGTGACAGAAAGCGTGTTCCCTGAGCGCCCTCTGTAAACTGTGTCTTACTGTAGTACTTTTTTCTATTTTCAAACTTTCCGTTTTATCTACATTTGTCTTTGCAATTATGTGTGTTACTGGAAGTTACTGGAAAAATATTGCTTAAAAACGTAAGCTATTTATTCTTACCATATCGTATTATATACCAATTTCAAAATGACGATATTTTCTGAAAGAAAAAATAAATTCTTTTGAAACGATGATCATGATTCTCTGATATTTCTGTTTCTTTAAATGTATAAGTTTCTTAAACAGTCTAGTGACGTGTGCTTAAGGGAAAATCTCTAAGTTATCATGTAGTTAGCTTGTTGAGACGTAAGAGTCAGGTGAAGAAAAACGAGAACTGTCTAATTGTAACATTACATTAACTAGGAGTCCTTTACCTTTCGTACGTGTATTCGGTAATGCTTCTTGTTAACTACCTGATTTCAATCTAACAAAACACTCCGTTCGCATAATTTGCTTCTTCGGTAGCATATGTAGACAATCCAACACATGCAACTGGCACGACACAAGAAATAGACTTGTTAGCGTATAAGCGTATTTGTCTCACATTCCATTCATCTTAATTCCAACATCAACCAATGGCGTTTGGTGAAGTATTGGAAGAAAAATAAAATTTGTACTTAGGTCAACTGGAATGAAGTAGTTAAGGTAAGCGTAGGAATCTGGAGAAAGAAGTGAAATGAACCACAACTTATTGGAAAAAGTATGCGCTGAATTTCCTTTAAACATTCTCATCTATATATATTATTTAAATGAAGCCTAGTATAAAATTGAATAAATTTGTGACTATTCCACTTATAATTGTAGCAAACACAGATTCCAGCAACTTGGAGCTGTCGAATGTAGAATATAACCTTACGAGAGACCTGAAACTCTATACAGAGTGTTTTTGCTTAGGGTCGAGTGTCTTAATTATGTTTACGACAAGGCAGAAAACCCATAAATTTCGAAGAGTCACCTCGTTCTTAATTTGCATCACACAGAAAAAAAGAATGAATTATTTACATGGTTTTTGAGTTCTTACAGATGTACAACTCATGGCCCTGTATTAAATAGCATTACTGTTTCTACATCTCTGTAGTTTCCACGCTGGTTTATTCTTACTACACAGACAAGAAAATGAAGTATGCAAATGCAGTGACTTTTATGAGAAAGATTCTAATTCCATGTCTCATGCAAATCTTTTCAGTAGACCAAAGAGTCCTTACTGTCATTAATAGACTGACGTACAGACGCATCTATATATTAATTACCAACGTGATGCACTGATTATTATTTATTGATAAAATATTATATTCCTCTACATGTTTCGAGGCTTAAGTTTTCATCTTCAGGAGGATACAATTGTATACATGCAGCATATGGTGCTGTCACTCTCGTAGAGAGTGACAGTACCATTTGTTGCATGTATACAATTGTATCCTCCTGAAGATGAACACTTAAGCCTCGAAACATGTAGAGGAATAAAATATTTTATGAATAAATAATAATCAGTGCATCAAGTTGGTAATTAATATATAGTCAATTCATGATACACGGTCAGAAATACATCAAGTAAAGGCGCGTGTAAATGGGATTTCTTATACAAAAAAATGTGTACCAATCACTATATAATAATTACCAACTTAGATGCACTGATTATTATTTATTCATAAAATAATATTCTTCTCTACATGTTTCGAGCCACAAGTGCTCATCTTCAGGAGGAACAAGTTGTACACATGCAGCATAAGGTACTGTCACTCTCTATGAGAGTTCCTGGTGACCTGTCGGTACACAGCTTGAGTTCTCACTCAAGCTGTGTACCGACAGGTTACCAGGAACTCTCATAGAGAGTGACAGTACCATATGCTGCATGTGTACAGCTGTATCCTCCTGAAGATGAGCACTTTAGGCTTGAAACATGTAGACAAGAATAGTATTTTATGAACAAATAATAATCAGTACATCAAAGTTGGTAATTATTATATAATCAATTCATGATGCACGTTCAGAAGAACATCAAGTGTACCAATCAGTTGAGACATATAGTACTTTAAAGTCATTTATCTTAAAAGGACTCTGGAAACGTATGTCTGAAACCTGGCTTTCTATTACACACATAATATATCTAATCTTACAAATCTCCTAGTGTTGTTAAATATTTCTTTCATTTTCTAAAGAAATGTGTGTTAAATATGTCGTGTATATATTCAAAGTTTGTCAACATTTTTATATTCGCAGTTTTTTATTCAGGAACAACATCATACATGTGATACCTAAACACTTTTATGATCCAGTGCTGTGATTTATGTTCGTTCCTAACTCCGGTGCTTTGTCACTAGTAAGCAGATAGCTAAAAACAATTCCACACGACCTGATAATTAATTTATAATTACGGCCATTAAACAGAGTACTATTCTTGTGTGCCGTTTTGTTCTACCTTATCACTAAATTGTTTCTTCACTCTGTCTCACTCTTGAATATATCATCCAACCCAGTAAGTGCGAAGGTCGGGAATGCGCAGTACAACACAGCTAGAAAAGTGCAGGTAGTACTTGCATAATCTTCGGGTAAATGGAAGCCAAAGGCATGTTAAGTCTTAACGATTTTTTGGACAACGAGGATCCCACGTACATGTGAGATAAATTACTTCAGTTTAAGAACTATTAGAGAAGTGCGTAAAATTAAGCCTGCTGTAGTTTAAAATTCTTGGAATTGCTCGTTGGCTGCTTGGACCGTTTGAGTTGCATAGAAGCTCTCACCTAACTTTTGGAGTATTATTATCTCTAAGATTTAAAATTTGCTTTTTAACGTGCAAGTTACATGAGATTTTTACTTTATAACATACCGTTAAAATGTTTGCTGGAATACAAGCCAGATCGACTAAGATTTTGTGTCTTTCTTCAGTTTCTCCTGGAGAATCCTAAAATAACATGTCCGCAGAGATTGCTTCGAGGAGCTTCCAGATTCATAGCGCAATCAGCCTTTGTCATATTTTCATATAATTTGAAAATATGTAAAATTTATTTTCGATATAATGTAGACAGTCTTCTAAAAACGATGTAAAACTCTGAATTGTCATCTACAAACTTTATGGTTCTTATACCAAGAAGGGTAAGTGTTGTTAAGAGAGGTAGCTCCTAGAATGAAGTTTTTCGTGATGTTTTATACTGGTGGGGAAGAAGGGAGGTTGTTAGTTGTGAGTAGTTTCCGAATTTCAACAGGCGAGCGGTAACTTGCGATTAAAGAATAATTAGATGTTTTAAATTATAACCGTGATTTTCCAAACACAAAAAGTTGGTACTTGTTACAGAAGAGTAGAAATTTTATTAAGACGAATGTTATTAATACAACACTTACAGACCAGTGTGAACTCTTATTGGCAACTAGACAAAATATGTGAACTGATAACAAGAACTGAAACAAACTTTCATCCTATTCTAACCACTGTTTACAGTAGAGAATACCAAAATTATCATAAAAACGTCCTTAAATAAAGAAATAGGGTTTAATACTAGGACGAGGAATGGAAGTCCACTAATTTAAGATTTCTTGGACCACTGCTGGATGGACTTCATTTAATTGCAATCAGATATCGGTTTTGGTATGGGTTTACATGTTGAAGGACCGTAAGCTGTCGGGTAAGTCATTACGACAAATTTGTTAAAATATGTTGAAAAAATTCAAGTTTTTTTTCTACATTCGGGAAAATATGGGGCACTTAACACGAAGACCTAAGTACGTTTCAAATGTTTGGAACTGACAAATGTAGCTCAAAGATACAACCAGAAATCATTTGTGAGTTTACTTGGTTAACATTTTAATATTCACCTTCTTGCGCTGGGCAAGTTATTCGAGGGTAATTGCTCTATCAGAACGCGCCTTAAATGACAGCAAAGGTTCAAATGAAGCACAAAGTCACATTATATGTAACTGCACTGCGTATCTTGCTCCTTGTAACCGTGTGTTATATGTGTCCTTTATTTCATAGTAACCTGATAATATTCTAAGTTAAATGGAAATTGTTCACAGCCTCACATCCAATTTCTTTTGTTACATGTTTATATTGGTAACATTAAGTTTCATTTCATTAAGCCGTCTTTAGCTTCGAAGTTTTCTTATGGAAAATCTATAGGAGTTTTTTTTATTTACAGAATGCATGCTGTATATGTCACCAATCTGGTACAGTGTCTCCTGCTGGAAATGTTGCGCGTGTAGCATAGCGTTGCGGGTCTGTGTTTTTCGGAACTGGAAGACGAAGCACTTTGTTTCCTATGTTTCCAAGAACATACTGCTTTTGTTTGAACAAGGAATCTGCCGTACACAAAACTCGTAGTGAGGGACGCGCGTTATCTGATTCCACTTTCAAACAAAAGCATATCCAATACTTCGAAGAAGTGACTAAATCACAGACAGACTTAAGCAGGGACGTCTAGACAGCGAAGGAATAGTCCCACTTCCTTTAGGATGCAAACCTAAAGGATATCACATAGCCTTTCCGCTTTCAGGGAGGCTCTCAGGAGCTATTTGGTTTCACAAAATATTCAATGCATTTAGACGTGAACATTTTTTTCTACTAAATTCGCAATGTTGAGCATAAAAAGAATGTTGAAGACGATGCTGGCTTCATTATTCTTCTGAGGGAAGTCACGAAGTTCTGTTATTTACTCCGTTTTAACAGACGTATATAAACCTACACGAACATGTGCCTAGCAAAGAACGTAGACGGGAATATACTTGTACTATGTAAGAAACAGAAGTGTGCAGTGTTTACAAAGGGACCTGTCCAGAAACAAAGCAGGGAAAAATTAAATATTAACTTCGTGTTACACGGTATGTCTAGTGAAACTGAGTGTTAATCAGCCAGTAAAGGTACTGTCTGCTTGCATTTAACAGAATGCTAGTCACAACTTACACACAGGCTACACAAGCCAGATGTACTGAGTGAAACTTAATGCAACCAACGGATTTCCAGGGTTGATAGAGAAAATCGGAAAAATTTATTTTCAGGTAGGAAACAAAAAGTATTAGTTATATAGGGTGTCCCACTCGCTACCGAACCCGGCATTTCTTTAATAATTCTAACACCGATGAACACAACGTTCGTTGTGTGAGAAATGAAAAAGGAATGTGTCTGTAGTGTGTGTCTGTAGTGCACCTAATTGTTGCGACACGGAGCAGCGGTCCGCCAACCAGTGGTAACTTTACAAAAGAAATGCCGGGTTCGGTAGCGAATGGGACACACTGTATATCCAACTCTTATTGTCGCATTATATTTCACTAATTTTTGTCTCATAAAGTTCTTCTTATCAGACAACGTACTACACAATTACATATCCAAAAGCTTCTCTTTCCAATAAGCAGTTTTAAAAGGAATATTTACTGAAAGAACCTGCTGAATAATTAATGATATTAAAATTCACCTTCAATAAATACGAAATGTTGCTTTCAAATGTGCCATAGAACCTTCCCATTTCGTAACTCATGCGAACCCTTTAGCACATGGGCCTCCAAATCTTTTTTCTGAAAAGAGCCACAACAGTCATTGTGGACTGGTCTGTGGGCCGCAAGTGTAAAAGCCGCAATACTTTATATATCTAACCTCTTAAATTATTGTGCCTTTTTTATCGCAAGTATCTATATGTAATTTACAAATGTGGCCGTGGGCCGAATAAAACAACCAAGCGGGCCGCAGTTTGGAGACCCATGCTCCAGCACTTGACGCTACGTAATTTGAAAGCGTGTGCCTCTTCAAGAAACTGAGAAACCCTTGCCAATTTAGTGCAGTGCAACATTAAGTTCACGCCACGTAACAGAATCCAGCTTTCTACTTAATCTAACCCGACATCCCAACCCGTCTTAATATAATCCAATCGCACTGATAGCTTGTGAAACAACAGAACAAATTATCACACTAAGGGCAAACAAACACATACGAGGATACAAAGAGGCAGATGCACACGCAAAACAAGAATGGAAGATGACATTATAAGGCCGAGGACACTGTTCCTGGCGCCGAAGATACATTTCCAAGGACAATTTTTGCACGTGTGCGAGCTACTAGATCTGAATTGAACTCAAATTCGACGCCGGCTCGGCCGTAGGCGCCGAGAAAAGTGGCGGTGTATATTGCAGTACTTCATGCTGTCACGTTACTAGAAGTGGATAAGCCTCTGACACATTTGAGAACCAAGAAGTACGACAATGTTTTAAATACAAGTATTATGTCTTAAAACACTGCTACCACGGAGGTGAAGCACTGTATCTAGATTGAGAGAACATACTGTGTATTCGGTGAAAATAATAATGACAGCGACCACCTTCTCTCAGAAGGTTTCAAATATGGAACAAAATATAGGCACAGTACGCATTAGGTAAGATTGAGGCACTTATGCCTAACAACTATTTCTGTGGAAAAGCGATAAGCTTTAAACCTTTTGAATGTGTGTCTCTATTCTTACCTTAGTTACCCAGCACGCAATGCGCTCTGTGGCCTGTAAGGTTGAGCCGTATTTTTCCACAAACTCTCACACTTGGCGCGATTTTCAGAAGAAAGTTATTCAATAAAGAATATCTGTTTTAATTTTCTCTAAAACTTCTTCTCGAAACATTTCTCATTCTGGAAGAATTCAGCAACATCCCAATGTAAAGTACCCATTATTCTTGTCAGATATTAATCAGTCTTGAATTTTTCAAAGATTTTCAAAAAGTCCTCTGTACACGGCCAATTCTGTTAGTCAAATTCACCGATAGGTTGTAGGAGTAATGGTATGAGAGTCACAATATATTCATTAAATATCACTGCTTATATTAACGTTGTTCTACGTAATATATTATCTTCATATAAGAATTAGAATCAAATGCCTGCGGAATTTTATGGTGTTTTATCTTGTCTTTTCCTTATTGGTTTTGCAGTTTTTGATCTCACTCGACTGGAATATACAAGATCCGAAAAAGAAGTGTCAATGCACTGAGTCTGGGATAACAACAAGACCCCTACCTTCCTAACTTTAAAAAAGGATTTGCCTCCAATTCCTATCGCACAGCGTGTTCCAATCGCTACCGAACCCGGCATTTCTTTAATAATTCTAAAAATCCTGTCTGAACGCAAATGGTGGCCACTTCCAGCACATGTTATGATGTCACATTTGTTACACAATGAGGTAAGTCCGCTTCAAATTTCGTTGCAATATCCTCATTAATGGTAAAATCAAAGAAATGCCTGGTTCGGTAGCGAGTGGGACACACTCTATTATGTATTAAAGCCATCTTCTCAACATTAATTTCATGAAAACTACAATAGGACCTGCAATCAAGAAGCGTCAATAAACGTGAGACCTGAAACCTCGCTGTGAGCTTTGCACAATAAACGAAAAATTGAACTTAACTACTGCTAAACCTTGATCCAACGTGCCAATATATTCTACATACAACAATAGTCTCTTTTTGAAGATCCAAACACTCATTTGCCTGAACTTCACACACCAACTAACGCACTTTTATGTATAATAAATATTAGTCTAAAATGTTTCACATTACAACACTTAAAAACGCTCCAAAATGTTTCGATCTTATTCAGATCATCTTCAGGGAGCTCATATGTTCCTTATTAAAGTTACTGATTTTAAAATTTGATAAAAACGTAAAAGTCAATGTGGTGATGCGGCAGCATAACATTTGGTGTGTGTGCGCGCTTTTTGTGTGAAGATGTGTGCCGGACCAGTCCGGCACACATCTTCACACAGAAAGCGCGCACACACACCAAATGTTATGCTGCCGCATCACCATACTGACTTTTACATTTTTATCAAATTTTAAAATCAGTAACTTTAATAAGGAACATATGAGTTCCCTGTAGATGATCTGAATAAGATCGAAACATTTTGGAGCGTTTTAAGTGTTGTAATGTGGACATTTTAGACTAATATTTTATTATATATAAAAGTGCATTAGTTGGTGTGTGAAATTCAGTGAATTAAAATTCACGGTAAAACAGTGAAACTCATTCACCTATTACAGATCGAGCGTAATTCTACTCTGGTTTCCAAACATAGATCTTCGGTTTTATTCCAAATGTAAAATTTCATGAAACTCAGTCCCGTGGGAGCGGAGTTGTTCCATGCGGACAGACAGAGAGACGGGACGAAGAAACAAGATGAAGCTAATTGTCACTTTTCGTAATTTTGCGATCTTGCCTAAAAATGGACACCGGTCCTGTCATAGCTCACGCGTTTATTCCCCGATCTGTCACCGCGAATGCTCGGGCTCAATCATAAGCCATCGTACGTGAGTTTTGGATGAAACAAGTTTGGCAATGGCTCAGGTAATTTGCTTTTCCCCTGTCAGTATTACTCCGTTTTTGATCCATGCTCATTTATTCGTCACCGACGCCATGTAACCGTATCAAATCAAACTGTCGGTACATGACACACTTAAAAATGGTTGCCGCTATGTAAACTTGTAGCTCAAAAATTGTTGGGATATGAATATAAAAGAGAACTAATAAATATGTTTCCACAAAAAAGACAAGTTTATGAACGAACAATCTTGCAGTGACACCGATAATTTATTCTAAATCGCGGTGGAGGAATTAAAATGGAATCAGAACGTGCAATAGCAGTATATTCAAAACACCACTGTAAGAGGAATAGCAAGACAGAAACGGCAACAAATTCAGCAGACTACAGTTTCCTGCAGACGGCACGTTGTAACGGACAACATCGATAATTTAGCGGCATCCTAAATGGGCGAAGTTTGTGTACTTAGCACTGAGATACTGGAACTTAAAGGTAATAGCAAACATTGTCAGGATGTTATCATAAAGAAACATTAAAACAGCAGAACCGGAAGTAATATTAAAATACGTAGTTTTGTCTGTGCCATGAAATATAGAAGGGAGAAGCCTTAAGAAAATAAAGGTAAAAAAATAAGTAGTGTTTTATGATTTCATGATTAAGAGAATACAATAAATGAAACCATTGTCACTATACAAAATAAGCAAATAAACTTATTACTCTTATTTAAGGGGAAAATGGATCCTGAATAATATATGAAGTTTAATTAATTTATTAAATCGTTATTAATAATTGAATAAATATTTACTTAAGTCATGACACAAGCACTGACGAAAATATGTTTAAAAAAGAGGAATATGTGATTATATAAAATTACACATTATTAATAAGAAAGGTATTACTAGTAGAAGAGCTTTATACTATGTATTTCAGCTAAACGTCTGCGTAAATCTTTAAAGACTAGTTAGTTAAAACTTCGAAATATCAAAATTTCAATAGAATGTATGAATACGAAATGTGTTATTGGTGGTCGCCCGAAGTTAGAAATATGTCGGGCCGAAATAACTGAAAGATGTCGTGTTGTATTTGGTTGATTTTGTGTTAAGAGCTTCGAGTAATAACACGAGAAGTTTAAAAAATGAGCTTGGAGTTATTTAACCAAAGTTGAACTATACATTGTTTAGGGTTATGAGCATGATCTTCTGGAAATTGATGCTAAATGATTCAATGGAACTGCTTGAATTCAATGTCAAGGTATAAAATCGCCATTCTCAGTCCAACAGCATCAGAAATTTCAGGTAAGTGCGAAACATTACGAACTCTGTCTAAAATAAATGATGTATGGCAGACAAAATTAATTTTAACAACCACGAGAAACTCAAATTTCACAGCTTTCCCTCAGAGTTTCTTTGATCCCCGTCATTACAAAATAAGACCGTACAGTGCCAAATAAAACCACTTGCCCGAATTTTGAGGTTTTCACAGCTGTGTGGCTGGGCCTTTCATTCTGCTAGAATCATGACTCTGCTTACTGAACAAGGGCTTTCCGACTTTTCGATGAAGGGAATTGGCTTTATATTTGAGAGATTATAGGTACAAGAAAACCTCCAGGTCCATGCAGATTAATGTCATATATTTCTTATAAAACATCCTAAAAGACCAGAATCCTCAAAATTGTTTCTCTGTTACTTTGCCAAGCAGGAACGAAGACTGCCCTTACTATAACCTGAAATCATTCACCCATTACCATTTTTGCTTATTATGCTGCAGGCGTAAAAAGTATCTCCAACTGGAGCCATCGTTATACTAATCCTGAGTAGATTTGTGTTGTCCTATCCCGTGTTCTCGGGTACGGACGTCACTTGTGGTTTCTGTCTAGACCAAAACATTATAAGGAATGACCCTGCTGAGGTAGGACAGCTGTCAGATATGATTCTGCTGGCCGTCTTCTTCGTATTCTGAAAAGACGATGGAAACACGAGAGTCCCGTGGAGGGTCGTTGCAATAAAAAGCTTATGCCAAAAGAAAAACGTCTCGTATCGTATATAATATTTTGAGGGAAATAAATGTTCTCTGTGATATATTTGTTATCCGTGTCACTTCAGTTCTTATAAATTGAAGTGTATGACAGACAGCAAGGTTTTGTTAATATCCAGGAGTTGGATCTTGTTTTGTCATAATTGCCACTAACATATTTTCATCTGAGTTACTGACAGTGACACAATAAAACAAGAGACAATAGAGTAATAAGCAACTAACATAAGAAATTGTTAAGACGACTAGAAATAACACGCGAAATACGTATCTTGGAAGTAAGGTTTCGGTATAAACCAAAGGGCTGTTGTTTAAAGCTAAGACCAAAATATAAAATAAACGGTTTATTTTGTACAATGAACCAACAAAGGTAAAATTAATTGACAAATTATTATACTGCTCCTACATGTTTCGACACTAATGTGTCATCCTCAGAGAGCTTGTAGGTAGTACCTTACTAAATTAAATAAGTATGTCAGTGAAGTCGTTGGTAATACAATTTAAATTTTCACGTATGTCTTTTGCTGTTGAATGACAATGTTTAAAATCCTTATAATATTAAAATTGTCCTAATTACAATAAAATGGTTATAATTATTTTAAATATTGAGGTTCAACAGCAAATTTTATGTGAAATTTTAAATTGTATTACCAACAACTGCACTGACATACTTATGTAACTTAGCAAGGTACTGACTAAGAGCTCCATGCGGATGACACAAATCCATGTTATTAATTTAGTAACTGCTCTCAGAGTAAAACTGCAGATACGTTTCCGTTTTTATTAATGTGAACATAAATATGGTGACTGTGACAAAATCATATATTAAGCTAATTTCAATTTAGTGCAAATTTTATACGAATACTCAATTCTTCTGTTTCATGACGTCGTGTAAATTAGTGAATATTTGAAAACCGTGCTTTCTGAGTTTTTACACAGAATGTAGTAGTAATTCTTTACCGACGTTTCGGGACATCCTGATACTTGAGGATGGGACCAATAGGTTGTCCTAAAACTCTGGAGTGGAATTACCACTACACGCTGCGTAAAGACCCAGAAGAGCATAGATCTCATCTACATCGCAGCGGAAGCTGTTCAAGACACATTGCTGCTTCCGTTCTTAGGGTAGTCAATCTGTATGCCAAACCACATTACGTCTTATTCCAAACGACATCAACACTGCTGTTCGAAATCTAACATCTCACACTTCAATTAGCCTATTTATCAAATTTAATATAAACGTGTATGCTTTATGTTGTTAAGCTGATCTTTCTGACGCTAGCCTTAGGAAGAAATATGTTTGCTGTTTGTAAAATAAGTATGATATTAGCGAGATATCAGCGGTTCTTTGATTGTTGTATTAGTGAATTTATATAGCATTATGGTATAGGATGGGGCGCGCGGTGACGTAGTGGTTAAGGCACTAGGCTACAAACCGGCATGTCGCGGTTTAGATTCCGGATGGTTTCATTGGAATTTTTCAGTGACAAACCTCGTAATCCTTCCGGTTGCACTATGGCCCTGGGGTCGACTCAGCCTCTAACAGAAATGAGTACCAGGTGTATTTACTGGGGGTAAAGGCGGCCGGTGCGTAAGGCTGACAACCTTACCACCATC
>Ga0209629_10001105_pt1 | contig 16342 bp, 8 predicted proteins | sample TergutCu122P5_FD_187286 | JGI IMG/M metagenome (GOLD analysis project Ga0209629, IMG submission 187286) | Cubitermes ugandensis P5 segment gut microbial communities from Kakamega Forest, Kenya - Cu122 P5 (SPAdes) (version 2) | ecosystem: Host-associated > Arthropoda: Insects > Digestive system >...
TCTGAAGCGAATGCCACGAAGTGGTTCCTTCATCTTAGGAATCAAGTGGAAGTCACAAGGGCTTAAGCTGGCAACGGGATGTACACAATGCTGGTGACTACATTGAAGGACAGTAAAACTTCGAAACATGTATCTATTTTGTATCAGTTGTGAATAAATAGTTGCCACTATTAAAGTTCCAACCCTCGTAGATGCACCAATTTCACAAATTTATTTTGTCATGAAACTCTACATGTTTCGGACAGTTCGTCTGTCCATCATCAGGAGTTTATTCACTGTACACTCAGCAGTGGTATATATCATACAGGTTTGTAGACAGCTTTCGAGCAGGACCAGTATGGAACTGCAGTTCCATCCTGGTCCTGCTCGAAAGCTGTCTACAAACCTGTATGACATACACCATTGCTGTCTGTACAGTGAATAAACTCCTGATGATGGACAGACGAACTACCCGAAACATGTAGAGTTTCATGACAAAATAAATTTGTGAAATTGGTGCATCTAGTTGGTTTTATTACAAAGAAATTTGTTACGATGCACGGGCACATGAACGTAAAGTATTGGTGTTTCGCATTCCGTTGTGTTTTCTAAAATGTAAATGTATAAAAGTCACTTTTATACGAGTACTTGTACTTTTTTACATTGGTTTAGCCTGATATTGGCATTAATAAGAAGCCGAAAATCAGATAAGTTCTTACTGTCAGCAAACAAGAATTTTTTTACCAATAAAGTTGTGTCGACTGAATAACAAAGTACTTTTGATTCAAAAGAGTAAATTCCCCATCATGTGGGCAGTTTGACTGAACTCCCATCTGGCTTTCGTCAGTACGTTTTGCCACACAGTCCCAAACGAAGCATAAGTCGAACAACTAATTGATTCATACGTGCTTATCGAAACAGCTGCTGATAGATTCCCATGCATTTTGGCTCACGTATTCGCGGACTGTTTTGCGGTAGTCAGGCATTTCGTCAGCTTGTGTCACTTTATTCACTCGCTTCTATGTAAAGGCGTAGCCGTACCAAAGCCGCATGGCATCATTCACGTGCCAGCGTTTGACTTATGAGGCGGTTCTGTAGTTCCATTTCAACTCCTTATACACTTAGTTCTTACACGAGTCTCCGATCCCGGTGGCCGCGCGGTCTAAGGCGTCGGTCTGCGGCTGCTCGCTTGCTGGAATTGCGGGTTCGAATCCCGCCGGGGCATGGATGTCTCTTGTAATTGTTGTGTGTTGTGAGGTAGTGGGGTGTGCGTCGGGCCGATCACTCGACCACAAAAGTCCTACCGAGTGTGGCGTGTCTGAGTGTGATCTCGAAACCTCAACACTGAGTAGACCTTAGGCCCACTAGGGCTGTCGAATTGTGACAAAAACTTACATGATTCGCACGTGGCACTCATATTCATTCCCCAGATCTGTTTCTATCTTGGAAATGTTAAAAAAAAACATCGTCGTTCGCTGTTATACTAAGAATAAACATTCCATTTTGTTCATAATTTAGGGAACAAAGGTGCGTCATAGTGATTATGAAATCCGTGTTTTCAAAATCGATATTACAATATTTGCGACTTACTTCGCTTTGGAACTAATTTTTTTCAGCTGATCGGTTAAGGATGAGTGACAGGTACCAGAAAGTGAATATTAAATTTATTTTCAATAAACTTGTATACTGAGTTTCGCCTTTTTATCTTCCTTTCTGTCTTTCGTTTCTACTGCTGTCTTTGGACTCAAATTGTATGAACTGATGCAAGGTTAAGCAGACAATTGTGTTCGCACGCTGGGGGTAACACACTCATGGGCTCGGTCAAGCGGGTGTCACTCCGTACGGAGAGGACCCTAGACACACACCGTGGCCGGATGTCAGCTATCGTAACAGCGTGCTATTTTATATCTTAGTCTCCCTGGACCAGTTTTCTTCAAACTCCGATTATCTGTGGAATCCTTGTGACTAAATTACAATATTCGCGGAACCTCCGTTCAGTGCATGTTTACTTTTTGGGTGCGAAACGAAATAAAACGTTTGAAAAACAGAAATTTATTTAAAAAAATAAAATATTTACACACATTGATGAAAAATGAAACCTTATTTGTGGTGGTTTGCACAAAATAAACTCATCGTCGATTAAGCACAAAGATGGGGAACAAAGTAAGCAGTGCAATTAAAGATTATTAAAAGTGTATTTAACTTTTTAATGATAGAAGCATATGTGCTTACGAAGCCCCAGGTTTTAGCGGAACGCAGTTTTGAATACCATGAAATAGGCCGCGACCGCAGGACGGCGGAGTAGAAGCGATTCTTTGGATATTCACTACGTATTGTAAAAGTTGCCAAATCAAGGATGGCGAGATTTGCGGAGCGTGTAGAATTGAATGTGATTAGAATTTTAGTCACAAAACCTGATGGGAATAACCACTAGCTAGTCCTAGGAGTAGGCTGCATATTAAGTGCATCTTGAGGGAATAGGATTGGAATGTATGAATAGGATTCTTCGTGGGCAGAGTAGATACTTTGTGAGGCTCGTGGTGAGAGGATAGTGAGTGCTGGATTTCCAGAAACTGCGGTAGCTTCCTTGAGTAAGTGACGGGATTGTTATCTTTTTAGGGAGGAACCGATTTAGTACCGAAAAGTGTCCGGTCACCAGCACTCGCGGTTGAACTGCATAAAGTGTCAGTATAAAGTGTTGCCAACCGCTACACTGCCTAACTTTTATGTTCATGGTACCGTGCATCTTAGTAATACTAGTTTATAAGATACCAACGAGATGCAACTTTTTATGTTTATTTGGTTTTTTTTAACTCTACATGTTTCGGACGCAGTTTGCGTCCATCATCAGGAGTAATTTACAAACTGTAGTGGCAGCCACTGGTGTGTATCCTAGGTGCGGGGTAGAATAAATCCCGTGTAGGAATTGTGTATTATATTCCAAGCCATCAAAATCTGTTGAACCATGGAATATAATACACAATTCCTACACGGGATTTATTCTACCCCGCACCTATGATACACACCAGTGGCTGCCACTATAGTTTGTAAATTACTCCTGATGATGGACGCAAACTGCGTCCGAAACATGTAGAGTTTAAAAAAACCAAATAAACAGAAAAAGTTGCATCTCGTTGGTATTTTATAAACTAGTACTGCCTAACTTGTACTTCCGTATTTGAAACAAGTTGCGAGTGCATGTTGACGAGAGCACAAGAGCACACAAACACTGACATAAACAGCTTTCCAAACGATGGAACTTTCACGTGTATTTACATGTAAAGATGAATGATGCGCCAAATGTCACAGAAGTAAAATCTTAAACGGAAGGGGCCACTTCAGATATCTAGAAGTAGATTGTTTGATAATATTGAAATAGGTCTATACGAGGGTAGAGGTTATCACAGCGGTGCTAGTGAATACTCAAGTCGTTTGGTGTGTGACGCCGTGTAGGTTGTATATACGTACCAACATTTCAAAGGAGGGTGCTACCTCCGGTTTGATTGTATTCCTAGTAGTAGTAGCAGTAGTAGTAGTAGTAGTAGTAGTAGTAGTAGTAGCAGTATTAGTAGTAGTAGTAGTAATTAAATAAAGTGATAAAATATAGTCTAACACAACTTTATTAATTTTCTTTTTTGAAGACTTCACAGACTTTATTAAATATTAATAACTAAATGTAAACGAGAACTCGTACATTTTACGGCATTGTAATATATATATATATATATACAGTCTTTTCCTTCAGCCTGAAGATGGCATCTGAGAGCCGAAACATGTTGCTGTAAAGTTTTAAAGAAGAACATTAATAAAGTTGTGTTAGACTATATTTTATTAGTTTATTTAATTATTGGATCAGAACACAACGGGCATGCCTTGCCTAAAAATTGTAAGTAGTAGTAGTAGTAGTCGTAGTAGTGGTAGTAGCAGTAGTAGTAGTAGTAGTAGTAGTAGTAGTAGTAGTAGTTTTGGTGATGGTGGTAGTGGCAGTAGTAATATAGGTGTTAGGACAAGGAAGACTATGGAATAGTGTATAACATACTAAGTCCATGAACACAATTACTATGATTGAAACCAACAAATGTACGCATCTATGTTAATTTTACGATAATAGTATGAAAACCACTAACTTCTACATGTTTCGGGCCTTACAGGCTCTTCATCAGGAAGTATAATAATTGTGTGAAACAGCCGTTTGATGTATTGTTCTGTTGCATGTAGAAGGAGTTCTACGTACTGAATTATGCTCAATAATTTTTTTAATATGTTCCTTATTCCGTGCATTACTTAGATTTGTAAAATGTATAAACAACTAACAAATGCACTTCAATTTTATGATGTATTTTTATTCATAATGTGTTCATCAACATGTTTCGGCCAGTAGTCCAGCCATCTGCAGAGTCATGGTACAAGAATACAATTGTAGTTAAATATAATACCCTCACTTCGTAATTTTAAAAATATATATATAATTTCAGTTAAAGTTTTACTTTTTAATAATAATTTGAAATAATGTAGGATAAAAATGGCTAATTATAAAATAGTGGAAGTTAGTTATTTAGTGTTTGTGGAGTGATGTCTACAGCAGTTACATAGTGAATTCTAACCCAGAGTATAGGTGTGTGGTGCACTGCTCGGAACTCAGTACGTTGGAGCAGTGTGTTGTTATACGGCCAGAAACATGTAGGAAATAATGGTTTATATAATATTATTGTAAATCCAGTTCAGTTGTGTGCACCTGCTGTTTTGTATTTTAGTAATTGAGTAGTTATACACGAAATGGAAAATGTGAAATTCTTAGGCACAATAGATCTACAGGAGCTCGGCGGTTTATTTCAGATATTTCATTAAAACATATTTATCTCTTTCCAATAATGGCACTCACTTAAGTTAAATGATTTATTATATTGTTCTTCCAGTTTCATACTGTCGAAACATCTAATATTATTTATGGCTGAATATAAATACGAGCTTACCTATAATACTGCCACTATCTTATTACTGCCATTAATAAGAATAGCAAAAATGATAAATCTGTAAAGCTGTAAACATAAATTATAATACACTTATACACTAAAACATACAAGAATTAACACTTGTTGACGGTTTCTTTCTAGTCTGATCCTTCGTTTTAAACACGCCACCCCAAGCGGACGTCACACTGCAACCGATGGATTGTCTACTGCTGGGAGGTCGATCGTGGGTTTCGAATTTCGGCCCTGAAACTGGCTATGCTGATTGAAAATATAAAGTTTTCCCTTTATACGCCATGAATGCGTATAGCGAGAGTAGAGGTATAGCTCCGCTCATTCTTAGCCTCCGCACTAGACGGAGGTGAAAGGTCAACATCACGACCCGGCCGCTTTGCCACCCACCACCCGGAAATAATCCCGGTACCCGTTGAATAAGTGGGTGAGTGGGCCCCCTGGGCCGCTCTGTGTTTTTGGAGAAGAAGCCATCTCTCCCCTCCGCTGGGGCTCGAACCCCAGACCATCCAACCTATACCGACTACACTGTCCCGACACACAGCTGTGCTGTTTGATGATTTAATTGTTTTTAGGCGCGTTCGCAAAATTGTGAAAAGTGACTATTAGCTCCGTCGTGTCTGTCAGTTCGTCCGCCCTTCTGCCCGTATGGAGCACCTCGACTGCAACTGGACTGTTTTTCACTATGATACTTACCTATGTATTGTTCGAAAATCTATCAAGAAAGTTCAAGTTTCATTACAAACGGACAAGAATAACGGCTGCTTTACATGAAGACCAATACACATTTTTGTTCATATCTCGCTCAGTTCTCCTTTGAATGAAAAAAGCTTCAGGCAAAAGTTTATTGAAGATCAAAACACACGTTTTATTTATTTTTAAATAACCAACCAGACCCACTAATTATACCTATTTTGTTCTGTTATAAAACTCTACATGTTTCGGGCATCTTCTGTGCCCATCATCAGGAGTTTTCAACTGTACATTCGGCACTGGTAAGTTTCATGCGGGTTTCTGATGACCGCCTCCAAGCAGAGTCAGGATGTTCCATCCCGACTCTGCTTGGAAGCGGTCATCAGAAACCCGCGTGAAACTTACCAGTGCCGAATGTACAGTAGAATACTCCTGATGATGGGCACAGAAACTGCCCGAAACATGTACAGTTTTATAACAGAACAAAATTGGGATAATTAGTGGGTCTGGTTGGTTATTTAAAAAGAAATCTATTACGATGCACAGTAACATGAATACAAAACTAATTTTATGTTCAATGCATTTGTTTTCGAAAATCGTGCCGTTTGTGAGAAATGTTGATAAATATTGTAGAACCGGACAGACCACACACAGATGACAGTATGTTGCATGTGCACTGCATGCTGGATACCTAAGGCTACAATCACACACTCACAATATGTACTTACTTAATACTTAACTGCTTTTCCACTGCACCAGTTGTTGCCCGAACTCGCCTTATTGCTATGTTACACGTACATTTTCTGTTTTGTTAATTTTTCTGCTCAGTACTCTAACAATTAATCATCCAGAGTGTGTCAGAAGCAGGCATATCATCATGATCAACATCATCATCTTCAACTTCATCTTCAATATCATCGTCGCTGTTACCATCGTTGATATTTGGTGATTGCTGATGATCGGGTTCCTGAGGTGAAATCTTTAATTTTTCCATGTTTTCCTAGACTTTCATTATACGAGTGTAAAGTAGTATTCTAAAAGCGCCTGGCGGCCGCTCTGAATCTTTGTCAGTCTTCCAGTGTCCTAACATCGATACAGTTTCTTACACGCTTGCAAGCAGGGTTGTGGGTTGTTAAGAAGCACTGATAGGCAACTCGTCTGCAGTCAGACAAGTTTCTCGGGTTGGTCGTGTTTTTCACTTTGCCTTACATTTACTCTCCCTTATCTCGCTTTGCTCATTGTCCCCGCTTTAGCAATTTCGCGGAATATTCCGGAACTAATACACGTTAACCCACCCCATCCCCTAAACAAGACCAAAGTTCTGTGTCTTTTGCTGCTATAATAGCTTGCAGAAGTGCAGGACAATATTTTGCATGTCATGTTGATACTGTGGGGGCCCTGGTTTCTTGGCGCACTGACTTCTGAGCTCGTTTTTTCCGGACCAGTTCCTTAAGACAAAGCGGAAGCACCAGCCGTCCTGTTGCCAGACTCAAATAATAATTAAGACCTATAGGAGAGTCTGTGGTGTGCTTTTTGCGGTTGAATGTTGGTGGAGCCTATTGCTTGCTGTGTTTGTCTGCCGCCGGCCTTCTGACATCTTGTCCTCTTAGCGTGGGGTTAGTTTCAAAATAATCATGTGGTGAAAGTGAATTTGTCCACACACTTAATTACGCGCCGCCCCATAAAGAAATGGTGTAATGGGGGTATAGCTCCATTGATTACTAACTTCAACACCATGTGGTGGTGAGTGTTCCACTTCACGCGCCGGCCGCTTTATTCCCAAGACACTGGTAGGACGCTGGATGTGGCCCAGATCTAGCCTGAGCAATTTGCCCCCTCTGGCAATGGAATCACGACTCCTCAGACGTCCGGCCCATTGTTCACTGTATATACTGAGCTATCCGTGTTCCAGTATATGTATGTCTGTTAAGTACATTGATTTCTTCTCTGTAGTCCTCAACCACTTGTCAGTTGTGATATGGACGGGGATCAGGCAACGGCAGTTAGAATAGTGGTGGTACTACAGTTACTACTACTACTACTACTACTACTATTACTACTACTAATAGTAGTAGTACTACTGCTACTCGGGACGGAGACTGTTGTTTACGTGTTTAAAAACAAAGTGCGTAGGAAAGTATTTTGAATTCAGAGGATGAATCGAGTGAGAAACTGAAGGCATTGAGTAACCAGAAACTCGCGCTTTTTGCACAGGTCGTCTAGCCGTATTAGGATAGCAAAACATACGAAGTTGGGGTGCACTGTGGAGCATTTGGTTGAGGCACTGCGCTACAGGCCAGAATGTCGCGAGTTTGATTCCCGATGTGGTTGTTTGAATTTTTCATTGACTTAATCCTTCCGGCCGCACTATGGCTCTAGGGTAGACTCTGCCTCTAAAATAAATGAGTACTAGGGATATTTAGTTGGGGGGGTGTAAAGGCGGCCGGTGCATGGGGATGACAACTTTACCACTTATATGTACCGACTGTCTAGAAATTCTGAGAACCTCAACGTCCCGGAACCGTAAGGACCTGTCCCGGACTGTAATGTGTTAGCTTTACCTGTAGCTTCACCTTTAAAATACAGGGAGCTTGTGGCTGGGATGAGAGAGACAATTGCACATGGAATTTTCGTGGATGAATCTCCCGGGCTCGTACATTTGACAGAGATTTTCCAAATAGCATTATTTAGCCTTGATTTTTAAAAGTTTTTAGAGAACGCCTGATGATGATGGGTTTCGATCGAAACATGAAGCAATGAAATAAATCTCAAACTGTTGTGTTAGGCGGAATGGTGTGTGTTTGTGTGATTGACTGGACACAGCGAGACGGATACCATCAAATCCAGAAAGGACACTAGAATAACCTTACGTTTGGAAGTTACACCCTGCGGATGCAATGTGACCGGGCGTGGCTCGATGTCTGTACTCTAAGGACTGTAGTGTCAGCCCTCGGTTTAGGGTGCGTGGTGCCAGTTCTGTCGGCTTTATGTAGAAACAGTTACTGCATACATTCAGCGATGTGTGGGGGGTGGGGGGAGATATGGAAATTGGTATTCAAGACATAGAATGGTCGGTGGGCTCAGGATAGGGGCAGTTGGTATGCTGTTGTCAACACGGTAATGAACATTCGGCTTTCTTAGAATGCAGGGAATTTATTGACTAGCTAAGGGAATAGTAGAGTCTTAAGAAGAACTCTTTTTCATAGAGTTGGTTGATTTGGCGATTGTCAAGCGTACTTTGAAATTTAATTTTCGGGTGAGACAGGGTATGTATGAGTGTTTTTGTGTAAGTATGATTTTGAACAGTTCTTTTTCAATTGAACTGTGATGTATTTAGTGTATGAGGTTTCATTAATGTCGCCCTATTTTAAAATGTTAGTCGGTATTCATGAATATTATATAGGACTACTTTTATACATACGTACATATATATATGTATATATATATATATATATATATGAGAAAATATAGACTGGAGGTTCGATCGGAGGTCGTCCTAGATACGAACTACACAGCCGAGACTGCATGATTTTGTCTCCTTCAGCACGAGAAGAGACAATATCTTAAGAGCGGAAAAATTGCAAAACTGTATTCCGACATTTTGGCATTGGTGTGTCGCAGATTTGTTGCGTATATTTTAAGTCTGCTGTCATGTGGAAAGTTGAGAAACACAACTGCCTTGCCTGTATCAGCGCTCGAAATAGTCGCTGCTTGCTTGCTTGCTTGCTATATCTGTAGGCTCCGAACAGCTGCTACGCGGACACAGACCGTCGGTGTCGTTTTTCTCTTGTTCGGTTGAAGACCGTACCGATGATTAGAACCAGAACCGCGTCTTTTTAAATTAGTTTTCGGCATTTAAAACTATACGCATGAAACTGTCTTCATATGAATTTTTTTTGGGAACGCATGTGTTGGAAAAGATCAGCGTATAGTTTATTCCCCATTTCTCAGTGATGACTCAGACGCTGTAGTTTACGTATGTGTAAGGCGGAGGCATTGAGGCGCGTTGGTGCAACTTATGTTGCTGTGGAAAAGTAATAATTATCACATATTCTGAGTGTGTGTTTGTAGCCTTAGGTATCCAGCGTGCAATGTCCATTCACCTTATTGTCATCTGTGGCCTGTCCGGCTCTACAGTATTTTTCCATGTTATAAAAGGTACGATTTTCGGAGAAAAATTGTTGAACATAAAATGTGGGTTTTGATTTTCTCGAAACTTTCGACTGAAGCTTTTCTCGTTCTAATAATAACTGACCGAGATGTGATAAAAAATGTATATTGGTAGTCACGTAAATTACCCGTTATTCTTGTCCGATTTTGATGGAACTTGCATTTTCGCCAGCGATTTTCGAAAAATGCTCAAATATCAAATTTTATTAATATCTGTCAATTGGGAGCCGAGTTTTTCCAAGCGGAAGGACGGACCGACGTGACGAAGCTAATAGTAGCTTTTTACAATTTTGTGAACGCACATAAAAATTGAAAACGCATGACTTTTGAAGTATGAATGAAATTCCAGAGCAATTTATCAAACCAGGCTGCAATATACTGTGCTGTGCGAGAGTTCGGTCTTCCGCCGCGTTGTATTTGAGGTCTTCGCCCCTAAGAATATTGTGTTATTCACTCTATTTGGAATAAAGGAAAAATTACCAGAGCACAAGAATAAATCTATTAGTGTGCAATCCTATACTCGTACATAGGACCAGGAAACTTGTAATTATCGGAGAATGTCACTGATATCACCATCTTGCAAAATGTTATGCCACATTTTTCTCTCACGCGTTATTCTGTCGGTTAAACACACGATAGTGGCCACCTGGAAGTCATTATGTAGGGGCCGTTTGTTTAGAAGCAAATTAAGAAACAACGAAATGCGCGTCTTTCTCAGATTTTAGGACCTTGTTAGGTACGACACTCAATGAAAGTTTCGAGAATATGGCAGACTTCGAACACTGCTGGGAATGACAGTAAGAATTCTGAATCAACCCTTCCACCGCCGAGTTTTCTTATAAGCTGATCTATCTTTTTCAGTTGCGTACTCAGTGCAGTTAGTAGTTCAAAAACAATTCGAACAGCATGGTATTCCAGGAGAAATTTCTTTAGCCCTCATCTTGAGGTGCGTCATCCCCGCTGTGTTGTCGAATAAACATAACAAGTTAATGGTACATATGTGTATAGTCAAAAACACAACTATATTCTTTATAGTACGTTTACCATTACTAAGGTACAACTACGTGTTTCGGCCATCAATGTTGGCCATCTTCAGGTTGTACATGAAGCACTTAACCATAAGCTATATCTACACGTGAGTGGAGGGGTGGGGGGATTTACATTTTGTGGGATGGGGTGGGTGCGAGATCTCGTTTTGTGTTTGTAGAAGGGGTGTGGATCGGGTCTGCTTAGGGGCCGAAACATGTAGTTGTACCTTATTAATAGTAAATGTACTATGAGGAATATAGTTGTGTTTTTGACTATAAACATTTGTACCATTAACTTGTTATTGTTTAGCCCTCATATTCGTAGGCACTAAACACATTAAAGGCCAGAAATTCCGGTGATTTTAAATGAGAGACTTCTTTTATAGCACGCAACTGGTTAAGTGAACTAAGTGGTTAAGAACATAAAATTTAGAGACTACCTGGTACTGATCGGTTCAGGATGCTTTATCCTCTCGTTTCCACTCTAAAACCCTAAAGGCTAAAATGTACACATCATTGGCATAACCTGCTGTTTTTAAAGCATCTGTTTCCCTGTGGAAGTGCAATGCATTGATGACGAATTGCTGCGAAAAACTTGCGGACCAGTGAGGCAAAATAACGGGAGGATAGTGAGAATTGGGCCTAAAGTGAGAGATGTCAGTTCCGTTTTGCGATCGCTCTTCTGCCGTACATGCTAAAAGTGTGTGCTAGTTGGATGTTTTTGAGCCGGTGTGTCTTGTGACATTTGGAATACAAACGCGTTGCTGCATATGTAACAGCAAGCCATTGTGGCAGGGTGTGGTAACGTCAGGGCAGTCTTGTTCGGCTCTCTTTTGTCACTTTATGAGCTTGTGCTGTTGCCTACGGGGCCTTTATTTCTGATTTCATTTAACGACACTTTTCGGCTGTATTTTTTGTTGTATGTCGCACCAGCCCTCCTCAGTCCTAGGCCGCCTGATTGTTGGCGTCTTTATATCACACATAATTAGATGCACGTACTCGGAAGGACTACGAGTGATCAGCTCGTCGCAGAGGCCGCTACCTACACAACACAAACATTAGACATGAACATCTATGCCCTGAGCAGGATTCGAACCCACAATGACAGCAATCGGGCGGCTGCACACCTACGCCTTCGACCGCACGGCCACCGGGATCGGCCAACTGCTTAATTTGTCTTTTTCATGTGTGTGTGTGTGGGTTATACAGCGTTGATTGACAGAAATGTTAATTATTGCAGACAGCCACGTTGCATGTTACATCCAGGTATTTGCTTGGAGTGTCTTGCGAAGGGCAAAAAATGAGGAAAATCACCAATTAGGTCGAGAATCGAGCACGGAGCCCCAGAATACGAAACGAGAGTGATAACCTCACACTGTAGATGCCGGTGTGTGCCTGCAGAGTTGCCTTCTGAGGAGCGAAGCATGCATTGGAGAATAGTTTCTTCTCGTCTGGTAGTGAATGCATTGGAAAAGTGATAAAGTGTCCGTTCTATACCGCCCTTTTGTGGAACTCCACTCCAGGACGACGTGTTGCACAACTAATTTTTTTCAATATCTCTTTATATATGTGTATAGGAAATGGTGCAACATCAGTTTATGGTTTCGCCGTCTATACCGCGGCTTATCGACGCGATAACGCAACTGTACGCATCCCGGCACAGCGCACCGCGACGCGACGCAACCGAAAACAAGTTCCCTGGGTTCCAGCGCGCGTGCACGAAAAGCGTTTTTGGTTGGTCGTTCTTCTATTGGATTTCTATTTGCCGAGCTAGTGTGAAAAACGCATGGGACGGTAATACGTGCATTCCGGTGGAACATAATACCCTAAATGAGATCGCATAAATCTTCAAAAATAGCCCGAAAATATTGTGTGGTGGTAGTACTGAGTAGCAGCAAAAAGGGTTAAGGAGGGAAACTATGACGGTAGTGGGGAGGCAGAGATAGAAAGGGGGGAGGAATTAATCTGACAAAATAAAGAAGAACATCTCTAACACAGACTTTGGCACAAGCCCATGGAGGCTGTGGTGGCGACAGTACTGCCGTCTGTGGAGAGATAAAGCAAACTAGGAGTTGAGCCACAAAAATTCAGCCACACCCCTGCATATGAATTAGTTTGTCCGCAATCTGCAGTGTATGAATGGGAATAATAAAAACACTGGAAATATTTATAAATATTATTACGAAAAGGAATGTAACGAATATCGTTACGACGATTATATCGGGGTTGAACGGGGGAGTGGAGGGGCTGGACATTTGCTACACGATTTTGAAGTGCACAGTTCTTTCAGCGTTTCAGTCAGGAAACTCAGGCGAGTAAGTTGAAGAGATGGAAGACTTACTCGTAATTCCGAAGGTAATATTAAAACTTTTTACAGAAAAATAGGATGTATTTTGGTAGAGTAATTTCAGTTTGCTTAGCAAACTGTTTAATCGTAAGAGTCAGTGAACATGTATATGATTCTTCGGTTTCATAGCAGTAAGTAAATATGATCTCGGCAGCAATGTTCGTCTTTCTTATGACTGTCACTGAAGCAGGTGAGTGCAAGTGTGCGCTCTGTTAGGAGAAAATCTGCCAGTCATGAAACGTTGTTTGTAGATATTAATTGGTAAGTAATCCATACTTAATTATTGATATTTAAATCGTTCATTAAAATATGTGAAGTAAAAGAAGCTCAATAGATGGATGAAAGCCAAACGCTTTTATGGTGTCTGTGTTATGTTAAAATAAAGAAATAGAAAACAAGCCTACGTAACCGCGTACGTCTTCCGTAATTCTGGTGGCCAACATTCGCACATTACTTCAAGAACAGAAGAGAAGAATGAAACTAGTAGAGATCCCTTTAATTAAGGGACTCCCTAGCCCGTCTCCTTCGGTTGTACGTACAGTGCCACACCGATCACCGGTCCTCCCCTCCTCCTAACCCAATCCCATCGTACAAACGAACCTGATTAACTTGACTGTATCAATCCACTTTATTACTTCTAGTGCAGGGAAGTTTAATTTTCAGCACTTTCTGCTGTATAGGAAACAGGATTACATATACATCTGGGTAACAGAAACAGAAGACGCATAGCATGCAATTACTGTCAGTTCTCATTTCCTTTGTGAGCCAGAATGTTATGAAAAGAACTAGCCAGGCAATGTACGTAAAACCTACTATTGAGGCGCGTTTGTGCAACCACTGTTGCAATGGAAAAGCAATATATATATATTACATATTCTCAGTATGTGTCTGTAGCCTTAGGTATCCAGCACGCAATACGCATGCGCCATATTGCCATCCAGCGCTACATTATTTTTCCACATTATCTCATAAACGGCACGATTTTCGAAAGAACAGTTATTGAATATAAAATGTGTTTCGATTTTCTGTACGTCTGTTGTCAGAAACGCTTCTCATTCTAAGGAGAACTGCCCGAGGTATTATAAAAAATGGAAATTGTTCTTCATGTAAATTGCCCGTTATTTTTGTCAGACTTTAAAGAAACTCTATTTTCTCGACCGATTTTCGAAAAATATTCAAATATCATATTTCGTGAAAATCCGTCTAATGGGAGCAGAGTTGTTCCATGCGGACGGACGGACATCACGAAGCTAATAGTCGCTTTTGGCAACTTCGCGAACGCACCTGAAAAAAAGATCAATATTTCGGGAAATTATTCAAAAGTCATTTGTATAGTAAGTAATGACTGTAGAAATGTAAGGCAGGTGGCAAATACTGGAAAATATTTATCTGAACTTGGAAGTAAATAAGATAACAAAATAGGTAGGATGCAACACTCGTCGCGGTTTTGGGGAGTATAAATATACGTACAACTACAAAGGGATTTGCCTGAAGAGACGGTGTAGTAGTAGTAGTAGTAGTAGTAGTAGTAGTAGTAGTAGTAGTAGTAATAGTGGGAGGGTGGTGGCGGTGGTGGTGGTGGTAGTGGTGGTGGTGGCGGTGATGGTGGTAGTGGTGGTGGTTGTTGTTGTTGTTGGTATAGCTAGTGGTGATAGTTGTGGTGGTGGTAGTGGTGGTGGTTGTGGGTACTGCTAGTAGTGATAGTGGTGGTGATGGTGGTGGTGGTGGTTGGTACATCTAGTGGTGATAGTTGTGGTGCTAGTGGTGGTGTTGGTGGCGTTATGGTAGAAGTGGTTCTGATAGTAGTGGCTGTTTTCGGGGTAGATGGCTGATTCTGTGTGGAAGTAGGCATGTGTGTTATGCAACGCAATATGTTCTTGTTATGCGGACATTGAACTGCGTCTCAGTCTAGTAAAACACAAAACGTTATTGTACAGAAACCAAAGTTGTGTTACAGTTTAGCAGACATAGGAGACACAGTTTGTTATTCGAGAGTTGTCTTGTTTGAATCTCGGTCTTTACAAGACCTCGTGAGATTTTTCACGCACTACAAGGAATAAGACGTAAGCAGCTACTGGATGACCTTCAGGAAACGACATAATACTGGAAATTGAGAGAGGGAGCATTAGATCACAATGTGTGGAGAACTCGCTTTGCAAGAGGCTATGGACCTGTCGTCAGGCAGACTATGCAATGCATGAACTGTGCGCTTGCCTTTCTCGTCGTGATCTGGTGTTAATTATCTGATTGTGACGTACCGTTGAATCGCCCAGTCGTCCAACTCTGTAATACCTCCGTCTCTGAGAATATTTTATGGTGAGCAGAGCTAAAGCCAAGACCCAACTCCGGCTATAGCGGAACTGTATGGACCATTTAGTGATCTGAATTCGTAACTTTGTTCGTAATGTGGGTTGCTGTACTTTGCGCCTGTCGAGTGACGTCAGCTGAAGATGCTGCATTGAGAATGCGGCAAACGTGTTTGTGCTTTATAGTACGACACTGTCTATACCTCAGGCTATGCAGCGCCTATTGTAGGATGATTGGTGAATGACGAATTGAAAAGGATTTGGAAGGAACTGATGGCGGCCTAGTCGAGGCACTCAGCCGGATTGTCCAGAATGTACCGAAGAAAACCCCGAATCCCGTTAGACCTGACAGCCAGTTTCCAGAGTGAGAACTGAACCTGGCAGGAGCTTGGATAGCGTATTTGGTATATTAGCTGGGCGACGGGCTTGACGATCTGGGGTTCGTTTCCCAGCAGGGGTAAGAAAGTTATCCAAAACGTTTACACGGTCTCTGGGGCCCACCCAGCCTTATTCAGTAGTTCTTCCTCTGGGGTAAAGCAGCCGGTGCATGAAATTGACCACTCACTTATATGAAGTGCTGAGGTTAAGAACGGGTGGAGCAAAACCTCCCCCTCTCCTACATGCCTGCATGGCGTGCGCAGGGACTGCTTTACTTTCTGTACCTGTCATATACCAGTTTAGATTGTTACCCCTACACCAAACTGTCCCGTGCAAGTGCAACAAAGAATGATACAGTTGTGGTATTAGACACTGAATGCTGAAGGCGGGTGGTCGCTCCTCTCACTCATCCTGCCAGCTTATCCGAACAAACACGAAATTCCTCCCCCCCCCCCCCAA
>Ga0209629_10001108_pt1 | contig 16323 bp, 9 predicted proteins | sample TergutCu122P5_FD_187286 | JGI IMG/M metagenome (GOLD analysis project Ga0209629, IMG submission 187286) | Cubitermes ugandensis P5 segment gut microbial communities from Kakamega Forest, Kenya - Cu122 P5 (SPAdes) (version 2) | ecosystem: Host-associated > Arthropoda: Insects > Digestive system >...
TTAAATGAAAGAGGAATTCATTTTGTTCCAATATTAACTAAGACCATTGTAGGTGACGAACCTAATGAGAAACAAGGACACATGCCAACATTGGAAGGTGGTGATTCACAACAAAACCAATTAGACAGAATAGCATTGCATCCAGTTTGGTCATCAGAGGTTACTCATTCACCACAGATGCTCAATCTTTCTGTACCTTCATCACCAAAAAGTAAATTAGATCTCACTGACGAGGAAGAAAATTCTGTTTATGATAAGAAGAGGTGTGTTGGTTTACCAGACAATGAGGAGGAATTTCAAGCATTGGGACTTAAAAACTCAGTGCATTGGATAGCATACCAATGGAAATTGTTGATGCTGTTTGCATTTAACAGCCAACAGCTAGGTTACAATTTTCGTTTAGCCACTGAAATGAGTGCAGCAGAAAAGTTTGATGATGTGGTACTTCAGTATGTGAAAGCTGGAAGTGATGGTAAGCACTGTCGTTTTTTACAGGCAAAACACTTCCAGACAGAGAGTGATAGCAATAAAATTACTGCTAAGGATTTAGTGCAGAAGGAGGATGGAAACTTCAGTTTACATAAATATTTTCTTTCCTTTCAAAAGATTAAAAGGAACTTACTATTTCAGTCAGGAGAACTGCAAGATTTTATTATCTGTACCAACAATGATTTTGACTTTGATAATGGTTTTCAGCATCAGAGTTTAAAGAAACTTCATCATGAGAAACCTCTTTATTTAGAGCCTGTTACTGAAGCAGATGAGATGTTAAATGTTGGCGGTGAACGTTATCGACTTGTGAGCTCTTCATATTCTGAGAGAAAAAAAGTCATGTCTGTGCTAAAATCAATCTTTGAAGAGACGTCAGAGTGCAGAAAGTTAGCTAAAATGTTAGCTGAGCATCTACTAGAAGGTAAAATGATTACATTACATGGGCTATTTAAAGACTACCACATGCCACTAGCCTCATTTGTTTTTAATATGACAGACAATAAACTGGCTAAAAAGTTTGTAGAGGGTAAATTGGATGACCAGTCATGCCCAGGGACCCTTGCTTTTCGTGAGGCATTGCATGAGGCAATAGAGACAATAAAGAAACAGCCCACAAAACGAAATAAAAAACTTCCTAAGAAAAAAAACCTGACACATCACAGCACAGACTCAGACACTTTGTGGAATGACTTTAGAGAGCATAAACTGAACTTTTCTGAACGTTTCAGAAATGCATTCTCCCCACACACAGAATTCAAAAGGCTTCCTGAACTTCACGTTACTGATGAAGAAGTTGAGGAATTCTTAGACCATTTAATTTTTGCAGTCAACCAGCCAAATGAAAAGAGATTAAGTGAATTAGTCAGTGACAAGTTGGGACAGGAGTTGAACCTTATTGATGGTGATTTAATCACCAGTGATTTCCAAAACAAAATTCTAGACTGGTTTAAAGAAAAACAAGGAAGCTACCAGTCAGAGACCACAATGGGTAAATTTTTTTGTGACCTACGAGAAAAAGTTTGCCAATTAATCCTCATAGGTCCGACATCTGAGCATGTAAAAACATTACAGAAATATGAAATAGAATTTAATGATAATGCTCTTACTGCTGCATTAAAAAAATTTCTGGAAGATGAAAAATTAGTTTTTAATTATATTACTGATCCAACACAAACCTTCCTGGGAAGCATAAGAGTTAACCAGGTGATGAAAGATATCAGTGCATATAAAGCGCAGGGAAGTTTCATTTTTATTAGACTAAAGAATTTACTTCTACTTGAAGAAACGGCTTTGATGGCTTTCAGAAAAGAACAAAGCAATTTACTGATTGTAGAGTGCAAAGAAGAACCAACAGGCCAGACAGAAACACTATTTAGAAAGTTATCTGAAATAATAAAGGAGAGACCTGGTAAAAAAGTGATTTTGATAGCACCACACAATCACCCTTTAGCTTCTCAATTCAAAACTGGACAACACAAAATTCCATACCAAGAAATGGTTGATGAATTCAAGTTTGGGGACCTGACTTCTGATTCACAGAAAATATTACTAGAAAAATCAGTGAAATTGCAAGACATTGAAATTATCTTGAATAAACTCATGTCTGCTGACTCAGAAATAACAAAAATGTTACCACTTGCCAGTTTAATAGAAGGAAAGAAACTTGAGATTGGTCAACCTGTGCCAGTTTCTAAAGTTTATGACAAAGTTTTCTATATTGAAAGAACCTTGAATTTTCAAAGTGATGAAAATCCCACATCATATTCAGCTGAGAATTTAGATAAACTCATGATGCAAGCACAGCGCCAAGTGTCACTGATTTCTGACAGAGCAGGGATGGGCAAAACAACCATAGTGACCCATCTGGCTCAGCAAATCAAACAAAATTTTCCCTGTCACTGGGTGGTGAAGATTGATTTAAATGACCATACAGATGCACTTAAAGCTCATTGTAAGCAAAAAATAGAAGCAGTGGAATTTTTATCCCAAAGGTTATTAAAACTTGACTCTCCTTTCGAAAAGAAACTGTTTGAACAGCGCCTTAAAGAAGGCCAAGTAGTAGTGATGTTGGATGGTGTTGATGAAATGAGTCCCAGCTATGAAAGAAGTGTTATCGATTTACTCCAAGCTCTAAAGAAGAAGTCAGTACAGCAGTTATGGGTCACCACCCGCCCCCATCTAAGAGAGACACTGGAAAAAAATCTGCAGCCACACACTTACACTTTAGAACCATTTTCTAAAGGTGACCAAGTTGAGTTTTTAACCAAATTCTGGCGTCAAAAGTTGAATCTGCAAAGCACAAGCCAACAGCAGTGGGAAATGTATGCTTCAGCAATAATTGATACGCTAGAAGAATCAATTAATGACAGAGAGAAAGAGTTCACTGGTGTCCCATTACAAACCCGCCTGTTGGCAGAGGCTTTTGAACAGTCAGATTTATCTGAGTGTAACTTGCCAAATAAGCTTGACTTGGTGGACTTATACATGAGATTCACTAAGAGAAAATATGATATTTGTCAGGAGGATAAGATGAAAATCGTAGTGAGTAATGTGGCTGTAGAAGAGCAACTAGAGTGTGATTTCAGGATTTTTACAGAGGAGCACCAACGTTTAGCATTACAGGTGTTATTTTCTAAGGAAGAAGTAGTAATTTTTAAAGAAATTAGACAGGCTGCGTTTAAACCCCAGCGTTTAGCAAGGTATGGGATTGTACATTATATTGACAATAAACCACACTTCATTCATCGCACTTTTGCTGAATATTATGTTGCGGATGTTTTTATAGACAAGTTGTCCAAGGCAACTACCCCTGGTCAAAAGTTACTAGATTTTTTGCTGAAGGATATTTTGCTGAAAGAAAAGTATCAAGTGGTATGCTCTTTTCTGGATGGGTTCTTAAAAAAGTGCAAGCTATTAAAAGAGATCTTAGAACAGTCTGGAAAAAGAATATGTGAACTATGGCAAGATGATGCTGATGGCTGTATAGGACAAAAGCTTCTGGGAAGTTTGGGGCGAACAATCCTACATCAAGCAGCACAAGAAGGACATACACATATAATTCGATATTTATTAGATAGCTTGAAAGCAGTCCAGCATTTAGAGACTATGCATGCTCTTTTCCTAAAGAAAGACGAAATGGGGCAAACTGCTTGGCACCTGTCTGCAGAGAATGGTCACTTACAGACTTCAGAGGAACTATGGGACTGGGCTAACCAAGCAAAAGTGAACCTCAAAAATGACGTAGTGTTAGCCAAAGACAATAATGAACATACAGCCTGGCACCTGGCAACAAGGATTAAACGTCGTGAGGCAATGACAAAATTACAGAAGTGTGCTGAACCTGAACTAAGTCAACAAGAGTTAAAAAATCTGTTGCTAGCTAAAGATAAGGAAGGAAAAACTATCTGGCACCTGGCAGCATGGAGAAACTATTCTCATGTAGTCCAAAACCTAATGGAATGGGCCGAAAAGGTAAACCTAAACCAACAGGAATTCAAGGCAGTGTTGTTGGAGAAAGACGATGAAGGACGAACACCCTGGCACTCAGGAACACTGAATAACCACCCTGAAGTATATGAATGGGTTACTAAGATATTAAAAGACCCTAAAGAACGGGAGGAGTTGTTAAAGGAACTTTTATTAGACAAAGACAATGATGGACAAACCATCTGGCACCTAGCAGCACGGAGTATTCATCCTGATGTATTCAAAAAGCTACTCGATGTGGCTGACAAAGCATTAAGCAAGGAAGAATTATGGTCACTTTTACTAACCAAAGACATGATGGGAAAAACTGCCTGGCACCTGTTAGCAGAGAACGGCAGAGCAAATTCATTAAATACGTTGTGGGAATGGGCTAAAAAGGTGCATATAAACGAAAATGAGTTAAAGAATAACTGGTTGCTTTCCCAGGACTCTAGGGGAACTGCCTGGCACTTGGCAGCACAACGAGGCCACATAACTGTGTTAAAGAAACTGTGGGATTGGGCTACAGAAATGAATCTGAACCTCAAGGAAGACCTATTTCTACTCAGAGATGTTTCAGGACGAACTGCTTGCCACCTGGCAGCAGAGATGGGTAACACAGAAATTTTAGAAGAAATATTTGACTGGGCCAAGGAGGCAAAACTGAACTTTGAAGTCGATTTGTTGCTGGCCAAAGACACGATTGGAAAAACTCCATTGGAACTTCTAAAGGAATGTCGTTTTATATCAGAAGACAAGGAAGCACAAGTAGTCCAGCGATGGAACTGTTACCTCCCTGATGCTTAATTACAGATAGCAACCCATTTTTTGCACCCAGTGAAAATGCGGTGCGTTCCTTCCTTTAAAATGTGGGCAATAATTAGGGCTGAGTCATTCTCTGTCCAAAATTAAGTTTAGTTTCAGGTGCTACTCATATATCCATAATTTTACATAATAGTTTTTGGCTTGCAGTTTGTACCTGACCTTAAAGAAAGCAAGATCAGTTACTACAAATCTTGTTTAAAAGGAGTACATAGTTAAATGCACTCCACAAGACAAGGGGCTACAGTTCTAAAAAGCTTCACACAAAAAGTTTTACTCAACTGAAATCCTGCAGATTCCTATATATTGATTCAGGATGGTAGTTGTAATGAAAAATTCTTCTTATGGCCATAAAAACCCCTTAATTTAGACCTGTAAAGCTGCGATCTCAACCTCTGCATCAACCAGTTTTTTTTTTAACTGCTGTTATCCTGTCATAAATGTCTTGCCAAAATATGCAGAGGACCTTCAAAAGTAAAAAAGAAATATCTGGAAACAATTGTGGTTCACAGTCATAGTGTATTTATGAAATGCTGTTTATCAGAAGCCCAGTAGTCAATACAGTAGCAGCTGAATCATAGACTGAAAATTTAAACATTTTAAGGAAATATACCAGTCATATTGGTTTAGCCACCAGTGGGAAATTTAGCCACTGATGGCACTCTAAATAATTTGTATTTCCACTGCTTGAATTTTTGGCCCTAACAATGCGAATAATGTAGGTTATTTTAAGTGAATGGTATCACCCTCATAAATTCAAAGCAAGTTTTGGCAAATAAAAACATTATTATCCAGAAGAGGACTTGTTGCTGTCTAGTGAATTCTTCAATGAATTACCCTTTCTCATTTGGGTGAATCATTTCATGTCAAACCACCACTGTTTGAAGGCAGATGGTTACATTGAACAATTAAATCTTGTCGCGTCAGGTCTCTTTAAATTGATAGACTTCTGTGACCTTGGATTGCCTTTATTGCCACCACTATGTGGCATTATTGCATGTCACGGCTTAGCGGTATGGCTTTAAGTGCCGAAAGGTTTTTGATTTATGTGCCCATCAAAATGCCAAGCAAAAATGCAATCAAGTTCTGAAATGATTCTTATAAGAAGTCGCAAAGTTTTACAGATAAAGTGATGCCTCTCTTCGGTTGTGATGATATAGATGATGGCTTGCAAAATCAGGCTCAAGTTGCTAAATCCCTTGACATTTCAGTAGCCCTCTATTTTAAAGTAAAGAAGAATGCTGACCATGATACTCAGTAGCATCACACTGCATCACATCTCTCAAACAAAATGAGTGTAACAAAGTGACATGAACAGTGATGTCATTCACACAGTCACAATGTATTCATGAGCTCAAGCAAGGGAGCATATAAGAAACAGTGTCATAAGAATTTGTCATTATGTTTAAACATTAATATAATTGAATAATTATTACTAGTGGCATAGCTACTTTTTTTCTTGCCTGAGGCAAGTAATCACAATGGCTGTCCCTAACAGATATAACAATATTGACAATAATCACAATTATTTTTTGATTGACCTTTTATTTGACTAAATAATTTAAAATTTGTTCAGCACAGAAAATCAATTTTTTAATTTAAACTATGTTTTTGCCTTGCTGCCCCTTTTGACACTGCTGCCCAAGGCAGCTGCACCACTCACCAACCCCCTCCAAGCTTACTACTTTTTGCTTTATCATGACTTATTATTTTTAATATTATCTTATTTAATTTTGTGTAATGTTAATGTAAATACATTTTGTTTATGTTATATGGCCATCAAGCCATTTTCCTTTTTTCTTTTCCTGTACTTTGCAACGCTAATGTAAGGCAGTTGATGTAAAAATGGTCAATGAACTAATTTTAGAAAATTTACTTTAGCTTCTTGTTTCAAAATCGTAAACTGTTGAAGTGTGGGAAAGAGGAAAATTGGTCAACTAGAAGAGGCATGATGCATGAGTTGGAATAGGTTAAGAATCACTTCTGCAGTGATTTGCGTGTGTGGTCATTGTGTAATGTTCCCTGTTGCCTCTGAATGGGATGGCACCCAACTGGTACAGATGGTGTCAGTAGTTAGCACTGTAATGAACATATTGCACAGTGTGAAGTATCAGATAAATTGCATTCATGTAACTGCAATATTCAGTCATGCACCGCATAATGATGTTTTGGTCAACGATGTACCGCATATAAGCCGGTGGTCTCATGATACTGTAGTACTTACCATTGTGTTACAATTTCCTACAGTATTCAGTACAGTAACATGCTGTACAGGTTTGTAGCCTAGGAGCAATAGGCTATACCATATAGCCTAGGTGTGTGGTAGGCTACACTATCTAGGTTCGTGTAAGTACACTCTATGATGTTCGCATAAAAACAAAACCGCCTAACGACGCATTTCTCAAAACATATCCCCCTCATTAAGCGGCACATGGGTGTATTATACTGGTAACTGTTCAAAGAAGTGCTTTTGAATGCTCTCTAATTAGCACTCCTGCCAAATCAATAGTATGACTTCACAGTGCAGCATGTGGTTTTTTGTTTGTATGTGGTGAAAGTTTATGAAGGTCTGCTGCCACAGAGAAATCATGGGGCTTTTAATTTGACTATGAATTTTTAGGATACAAATCTCTGAGATGAGACACAGGGTAGTAGAGTGAAAATGGTGGTGGCTGTGTCATTTTTGCAAGAATTATATCTGACATTAAGAATGCCCAGTATGTCATTTTTTTGTTCTGATCACTATTCATACATAATGTTTGTAATCATTTGTGTGATGTGCAATTTATATGGTAAACCATTAATTTTATATGTGACATATACATCAAACAATGAACTACATCCACTTTATTGAAAAAATGTATCAAAAATATATGACACAAAAGAGTCTCTAAGATTATATTTTTCTTCCATTATTGTATCTTCATACGCATGCCACTCATACCTTTAGATCTTTGTATCACATCCCTCTTCATTGTAAACATTTAATGAAATCTTAAGGTGATAATTGTAATTTTGTGGGAATATGATGATTATATTGCACATTAGTTTGTACTGTACTTGTTCACTTGAATATAGTTTTATTAATTGTAAGGTTGTTTGTAAATCACAACAGTCTATATTTGCACCTTTGTGAGATACTTCATCTTGTCATTAACACTCTGAAATCCTGCAACAGATATGGACAGTGTTCATTTACAATATACACATGTCACCAATCATAAACAGTGCATAACACACAAAGTTGAAGAGGTGGTTTCATAACTAATAAGTGGTCATAAACTGTCAATATCATTCTTTAAACACCTGATCTGTGTAACAAGACAAGCAGCACATATCTACATTCAGCATTTAAACTCAAATAATTTTCATTTTGAAACAATAATTGTATAAAAGTGAAGGTAAAAGTCTACTCATCACATGCCACGCAGGCACATAGGGAGTGTGTGTTCAGTGCCACACCACAGGTGCTTAACCCCTGGAACAGCCCAAGCACCAATTGTACAGGAAGCTAGGTGGGTCCCAAAGCCAGGCTGGACAGGTGTGGAAAAGAGAACATCTCTTGGCCCCATTGGGATCCGAAACCTTAACCATTCACCTCGTAGTGAGTTGCTATGTTGACTGAACCAATCCGGGCCCTTTAATAAATGTATAATTACATTATGTTTACACACAACGAATAATATTGATTCAGACCTAAACATTGACATATATACAGCTGTTTACTGTCCTCTTGCTGATCAAGACCATGATATTAGTCTTCACAATCATATAAATACTTTTGGTCATGCATTGGAGCACAGCAAGAGTTTATCTTTATCCACAGCCACACTTACAAATAGCAATTTAGTAAAAATGTGAAGAGGAGGGGTTCAAGAACCATTTGATGTCACTACCACAGAATATAAATGGAAGATTAAGGATCATCATTAAGAGCTTCAGAATTGCTGGCCCCATGGAAATGCTTAATTTTTTGTTCTGATTTGGCCCAGCTACTTGTAATCAGTGGCGTACCGAGGGGGGGGTTTGGGGTGTTCAAACTCTCCCCCGAAATTCTGAAGATATTGGTGGAGTCCTCGATCGCATAAGCAAGAAGAACCGACGTCTCGATTTCCTTTTGTAGTTCACTGTGTTCTCATACGGTTTTAATTTATTAAATAAAGGTTTCTTTTAATACAAAATGTCTTGCAGTGGCGTATCTGGTTTCGGAGTTCAAACCCACCTCCGACATCCCGAAAGTTTGACAAAGTCAAACTGGATTGCAAATTGAGTGGAAAATGTTTAGTGTTCCTATTCCAACATCCTAATTTGTTTAAAAATTGCTGAATTTAGGACACCAACACCCCAAGATGTTCAGAAAAAGGCAGTAAAATTCTAAAACTACCTAGGTTCACAATTGTTTTATATTAACAATGACAAATAAATTGGTTGTCATCATAAATAGTCTGAAGTACCAAAAATTAAGAAAATTTTACTATATGAAATGAAATTTCTTGTGCCAAATTACAGCTGCCTCCAGAACCCCTGACTAAGGGGCTACCGCCCCCAGATCCCCGCCCTCTCTGTCTGTCCTCAACTGAATTTGTTGAACCCCCCCCGAAAAAAATTCCTGGGTACGCCACTGCTTGTAATGCAGCATATTTTAATGTGTACCTTTGCTACCATGGTTACCGTTGACAGTAATTTGCTACGATAACCGTTGACAGTACTTTGTTGTGGTTACCATTGACAGTACTTTGCTGTGGTTACCGTTTAGAGTACTTTGCTGTAGTTGCCGTTACCAGTACTTTGCTGTGGTTACCATTGACAGTACTTGGCTGTGGTTACCGTTGACAGTACTTGGCTGTGGTTACCATTGAAAGTACTTTGCTGTGGTTACCATTGACAGTACTTTGCTGTGGTTACCGTTGACAGTACTTTGCTATGGTTACCAATACTGATGTTCCTTTCCTTAGGCACAAATGACAGCTTTACCAAAATGTCTAACAATGGTACTAGAGTTCATATGGTCCCTATGGTTACCTTTGCAACCATACTTACTAATGTTATTGAACTTCCTGTGGCAACTATGGTTACTGATGACCCACATGGTTTCATTCCTATCAAGATTACCAGTTTTGTAACCACAACAAACCCAGGAATTTGGTTAAGTTGGTAACCACGATAACAGGGGTAGACATAGTATGCATAGGGACACTGTTAAGCACAATTTACCATTGCAACCTCAGAAATTTTGGTATACTTGGTGACCGTGGCAGGAAAGGTATCCATAATAACCACACAAACTTGGTAACTACAGTAGCATGAGCAACCTTTGTAGCAAAGGCCAAAATATTAACCATAGTGTGGCTGGTAAACTTGGTGGCAAAGTCAAACCAAAATGAGGAAGATAAGCATGGTAACCAGAGAATAGAAGAACTTAGGAAGCAGCTGTAAGAATGGTGATCATAGCAGCCATACCAGGCAACATACAATGACTCACCCAGAGCTGTGCACGAGTTGCCAGAGGCTGCTGGACGTGAGTGGGTTTTGGAAAATCTGGGGAATGGCCACAGAAAGTGTACAGCCATCTTATTCCTTTTGGTAGAATTCTGTCTGTTGGAGGAAGTTTTGAGAGTGTGACAGAGTAGCATTGTTACCAGTCTAAATCATGGGTCTACAACTGACAGTCTGAACTGAACCTTGGCCATATTTATAAATTATTTATATACTATAAAATTTACATAATAATTTACACTGATAGGTGTACAAGTTATTGTTATTTTCACATGTGTGACCTGTGAACCAGTGAGCAATAGCAGATGGTTTAAAGCAACAGGATGGCAGGAGTGGACTTGATTAACATATTTGATGAACCACTTGAAGATTGGTGTAGAAAATGAAGAGAGAATTACCATAACAATTCATGGTTTCAATTCAGGAATTAATTTTAAAAGTTAAAAATAAAAAAAAAAGCTCAACCAGCTGTAGAATAAATGTGTTGTGCCCATGACACCTGGTGTTGTTAATTTTACACCCAACAAAATTGCATGATTATTTTGTGGAGTTTCACGTTCAAGTGATGCATGCTTTCAGACACAGACTATGGTCACTGATGAGAAACATGGCATTTTAAGTACTTACTTACTTCCTTCTTGAGAAGCTAAGGGTTTGCGAGCTAGTCAAGAAATTCCCCGCATTTTATGGAACCTGAAAATTTATTACTGCTTTCACAAGTGCCCGCCACCTGTCCCTATCCTGAGCCAGCTCAATCCAATCCATACCCCAACATCCTACTTCCTGAAGATCCATCTTAATATTATCCTCCCATCTGTGCCTGGTTCTTCCCAGTGGTCTCTTTCCCTCAAGTTTCCCCACCAAAACACTGCATACGCCTCTCCTCTCCCCCATATGCACTAAATGCCCCGCCCATCTCATTCTCCATTTTATTACCCGAGCAATATTGGGTGAGCAGTTCAGATCATTAAGCACTTCATTATGTAGTTTTCTCCCCTCCCTGTTACCTTGTCCCTCTTAAGCCCAAACATTCTCCTCAACACCCTCAGCCTGCATTCCTCATTTTAATTAAAAAAAAGTTTTCATGCTTTAAAACTGGACATCTTAATATGTGTAAAGCTGTTTTGCAATATTCATTATGTGAGGGAGAACACATCTCTGTCATGGGCACAATGGTTTTACAGACTATTGTCTACTCTTGCATATCACCATGTATTTTACTGAACAAACTTGGTATTGAAACCAACAAATACACTTGACTGGGGAGTAACTGATAATTGTCTACAATTTGCTTTCTACATGTTTCAGCCCATCATGGACCAATGTCAAGGTGTACCAGTTACAAGAATAAGTTACCGAGATACCATTATGTTGCATGTCCTAGATGCAGTTACACATTAACAAACAGAGAATACTGTTTTAAAGACGCAGAAATAAAAGAGTAAAGAGAAATACTTAATAGGTTTGTTGAGCTCATTCAATTATCAGTTTGTTTTGGATGTATACTTATGCAGTTCCACACTTCTTGTTTCAAAATTCTTAACCTCATTGAAAACCCTTCAATTTAGGCTGACCACAAGATTAAAAAGCAGAGGAGATAAGGGATCACCCTTTTTAAGCCCCCTATTAATTCTGATGTTAAGAGTCATCTGCAAGTGTGTGGTGACAACCTGATACATGCTGGAGACCACGCGGACAACAAATTGGTGAACTCCCTGCAATGGGAAACAAAAGTCATCCCAGTGGATGAGCCCATCATTTCCACATCCAAATAGGTCAAGGCACGTTAGGTGGAACTTAAAAGACCTGGTCGTTTGTTTTCTTTGCCAGTGAGAGGATTGTTCACAAGAATTTTGCTCCAGACCACGCTGTAAATCAGCTGTTTACACAGGGGTTCAAAGATGTTTGTGGGGGGATGTCAGGGGAAAATAACTCACATATACGGCATGCTCAGAACTGGCTTTGACTTTATAACATGCCCTAACATGTATCTTAATGTCCAGCCTTTTATAACAGAAAACAATGTGGCCACGGTCCATCAACCTGTACTCCCTCAACCTAGCTCCTTCTGACTTCTTCCTGTTCCCAATGATGAAAAACCAGTTACAGGGAGAACGATTCTAGGGTATTGTGGAGATAGTTGCACTGTAGGCAGTGCTAGACAGTATCATGAAATAAAAATTCCCCTGATACACTTCCAGCAGTGAGAAAGGCACTGGGCCCAGTATCATCCTGTAATTAAGGTAATCGTAAAACTGTTACACTGTCCAGTGTGGAAACGTTTGGCTTTTACTTCATGTGTATATATATATATATATACAAACAATATTCCACTAAGAAATTTACATAGTAATTACTCTGAATAACAGTAAAAACCAGGATTGAAATTATTTAACAAGAATACTTTAATATAAATATTACATTTATTTCTTTCTAAAGAAACTTATATGTATGAGATGTTCAAGAGTGCAAAAAAGCTGGCTGGAGGTTCCATGAAATATCAGTTATAATAGACATTCATACCAGGAAATTCTGATGTTATCAAGGCATGAGTATTTCCTGCGCTTGTCACTACTGAAATATAGTTCATGAAGGATTAGTTGTTTTCAGCCCTAAATGAAAATATAAACATTAGAACCAAAGTACATGCAAATAATACAGTTCAAAAGAGCAAGATATCAACAGTTGCTCTTCAAATTGGTAGCTTTATCATGAAGATGATTAGGCAAGGATGCTTAGACAATATGCTAGTAAATTCCAAAATTTGTTTCTCATACACTGCAACAATCAGAATATAAGATAATGATGCTCATGTTTGGATACTCCACCAGGAAACAGGGCAACACAATCAGGAAAATCTAATACAAAGGTACAAATTCATTATTAAACTCATATTAGCCATCAAACCCAGTTCCCACAGCTAGTAGATTAATAATTAGAATTCCAAATTGCCTTTATTTCCTGATATTAAGTATAACTACACAGCAGAACATACCCAACAAATATAAGGATGCTCTAATGGCACTTTCTGTCCTGGATTTAGTAGTCAAGTTCAAGTGATGCAGATGTCATCCATGTGAAAGCTATGGATGGACTGTGTGTAAGATGGTGGACACAGTAGGCAGCGGTATATGTTGTGCTCAAAATTTTGTGGATAGCAATGGTGGTAATGAAATCTCCAACTGTGTAAAGTGTAGTGTACATGAGAGTTAGCTAAGAGAAGCCCTTGATGAACTTAGTTCACTGAAAATGGTTAACAAGCTCCTACAGAAAGAAGTGTTAGCATATACGACCCATAAGAGCACGTGGGAGATTGATCGAGTCTCCAGTGATAAGATTGGTGACCCAATGGAATACAATGGGTGGACGTTAGTAACATCAAATAATCGAACTGATAAGTCACGAACACGGATCAAAGATACATTTGCGAAATTTAATCAACCCATCCAGACTGCCAATCACTACATGCCTCTGAATGAAGTGCTTACTAGTAGTGAAGGTACTACTGCAGTGTCAGCAAATGGTGTTAAGAAAATGGTCAAGAGCCTATCTCTTAAGGAAACCACGGGAAATGGTGTAATCAGAACGAAAATAAAGAAAAAGAAAGTTATTGTGATTGGTGGCAGTCATGCGAGAGGCTTGGCAGCGGAACTCTCGGCGTCACTAGGAAATGTTTTGAGGTTATGGGTACTATAATGCCTGGTTCGGGACTAAGACATACCACTGGCTTAGCAAGCAGAGAAACTAGTCAACTACAATATGATGAGTTCGTAATCATATGTGGTGGAGCTAACGATATCAGCAAAAATGAATCAAATATTGGACTCCGCAATATCAGGAAATTTGCACTACAAAAAAACATACCAACGTCATCATAATATCGCCTCCTCACAGACATGATCTGCAAGACTCCTCCTGCATAAATGGTGAAATACAAGTATTTAATAGGAAATTGCATAAAATGTTAAAGGACATGTATTATGTAACTATAATTGACACAAATTGCACTAGAGAAGATTTTACTCGACATGTTCTCCAAATGAACTCAGCAGGCAAAGAAAAGCTATACTATACTATACTACAGGCCTGCTCCCCCTACATTACCTCTCCACTAAACTATATATGTAATAGGGCACTTTTTACTGGAATATTTCCTGATAGAATAAAATTTTCAACTGTGAGACCACTGCTCAAAAAGGTGATAAAAGAGACATATCCAATTACCAACCAATATCATTATTACCAGTATTTTCAAAAATTTTGGAGAGAGTAATGCAAACTATATTACTAAAGCATTTGAATGATTATAATATACTCAGTAGTGAACAGTATGGCTTTCGACTGTTAATGCCACATACCAATTAACTAATGAAATTTTACATGCACTAAACAATAAATTACTAATAGGCGGTATTTTTTGTGATTTAGAAAACGCATTTGATTGTGTTAATTATAAAATTCTATTATCCAAATTTAAAATTTATGGCATAACTGACAATCACTACGAACTTTACAAATCCTACTTGGCTAACAGAAATCAAAGAACACTAGTGTATGATCAGATGGGAAATGCTACAAACTCTACTTGGGCCAAAGTTATACATGGTGCCCCACAAGGTTCCATTTTAGGGCCCTTGCTTTTTCTTCTTTTTATAAATGACTTGCCTAAGTTTATGAGAGATAAATCAACGCCTATTTTATTTGCAGATGATACCAGCGTTTTAATATCTCATTCTAATTTGTTTGATTTTAAGAATGATATTAAAATAATATTTACTAACTTAAATGAGTGGTGTACACAAAATTTACTTTCTTTGAACTTTTCTAAAATGCAATTTATAAATTTTGCAACTAGAAACAATAATCAAATGGAAATTATTATAGACCACAATAACAAAACTATTCCTATATGCAGCTCTACTAAATTTCTTGGTCTCACAGTAGAATGCACTTTGTCATGGAGACACCACATTGACTCGGTAACAAAAAAACTAAACACTATATGTTATTTGATTAGAAATATTAAACCATATTTGTCTGTTTCTATGCTAAGGATGATTTATCACTCACTTTTTCATTCAATTATGTCTTATGGCATAATTTTTTGGAGTAATTCATTACATAGTTCTATAATTTTCAAAATGCAAAAAGGGTAATTAGAACAATGATGGGATGTGGATATAGGGAATCTTGCAGAAAATTGTTTGTGGAATTGAAAATATTGCCACTCTCATCATAATATATACTTTCCCTACTATTGTTTGTGGCTAATAATTAAAATTACTTTATTCCAAACAGCGTATATCATGATAGTAATACTAGACATAGAAATGACTTACACTTACCCCAGGTGACACTGGCCATGTATCAGAAAGGAGTTTATTATTCGGGCATAAACGTTTTTAATGGTCTTCCTAGAGCACTGAAAGATATTTCCAGTAAGCCCGGCTAGTTTAAGATTGCTCTGAGAAAATTTTTGCAAACATGCTCATTTTATAGTCTAGATGAGTTTTTTGACAAATAGTGATATTCTTTGGTGTTTATCCCGCTGTCCTACATATTGATTAGTATTTACTGAAACATATTTTGTGTAATATTACATCCATACTCTGTATTTCTGTATTGTATCTCTATCGCTTGTTTTTAAGTGTATGGCTTCATATACTACAGAGCCAATTTATTGAATAATCCTACATCCACTGGATACATTCCTGTATATTGAATTTTGGGAAATAAATAAATACAAATACAAGATTTTGTGTATATAAAAACATTCTGAAACATTGGTCACATGACTCCTATTTTAGGAAATAATAAACACATATCTAAGTTTGAAAAACATTCAGAGTTTTGATAACTTGTTTCTCATTTGTCAACTATGTTACCCTATTCATTCATTCATTTATTTTTCATTCCGTCAATCCATACAAGGTCATAGACAACATAGAGGATATAGAACATGTCATACTGCTAATGCTATCTAGATATAGAATAAGTATATAATAGGGTATAACTTAAAGTACAACCTAACAAAATACAATATTTTAG
>Ga0209629_10001109_pt1 | contig 16321 bp, 12 predicted proteins | sample TergutCu122P5_FD_187286 | JGI IMG/M metagenome (GOLD analysis project Ga0209629, IMG submission 187286) | Cubitermes ugandensis P5 segment gut microbial communities from Kakamega Forest, Kenya - Cu122 P5 (SPAdes) (version 2) | ecosystem: Host-associated > Arthropoda: Insects > Digestive system...
AGTGACAGACACCCGATCCTAATAATGTATATTATTGGATTGAACTAAGCGGAATTCAAGACAGGCTTTAGTAGACATTCATTCAATTACAAATCTGGAAATTCAAAGTAAGTCTTTAGGTACGCTTAATTTGTATGATGCGTATTATCTGTCTACCCTCGTGCAATGTAGGGAAAACTAGAAATTTGAGTGCACATAGCAGACAAATTTGGCAGGCTGCATTACTTACATGATAAAGGAACTGAACTACATGCTGTGATAGAAAGATAGATCTGTTCCTTTTCCGCCTCCTTGCATTTATGTAAATGACATTATAAGCCAGCAAAGATATGACACTGTGGGAAATAGTTCCATTAATATTTAGGCCTACTTTACGTTTATTTCCCAAAGCTCTTTATCGCTGTTGTTCTGCTAGTACTAAGTAAAATGCATTTAAAGGTCAGGTTATCGGACCAAGAAAAATGATTCTGCAGAGAGGATACTCTGATCTACAGCACAGAGGGAATGGAAGGGGAGGGGCTGTCTTGAATCTCAGTGATGATAATGGGCCGGCACACACATACATGTTTATTTACACATTCAGAACAACACCGCTGCAACACTTCACATTTAACATGTGTGATTACTACTAACCAACTTTTCCTTCCACATCAGATGGAACTGCAGTAGTGCGCGTCATTTTTTTAAGAAGTATCTAAAAATTTCATGACGTAAGAATGGTGAGTGACTCTATAATCAGAATCAGCAATATCGCACCATCTGCTTGTTTCACTTGCAAAAACAGACACTTTTTGTTTCGATCACATATAATGAAATGAATTATTTTCGCAAATGTCAATTTAAATCGCACAATGTGTGTCGTAGATTCGCCCTGCCCCATATCTACATAAACCAGGTTCTTGAAATTTGAGGTCAATCTAATTATTGTCTTTCGTGTTGGTATAATGACTCCAATATACAGATTTTTTTGTGGCAAGTACAATAATCCGTCTTCTAAACATTTACAACGAATTAACTTCCAATATCAGGCTACTCACCGGGCTCTAATTGTAGTATCTGTTGTGTTGTAACTAGAACCGTGATCCCGAATGCGTAGAAATCCGGCACAGGGTTTGATATAAGATGAATCACAGTTCTCAGTATCTAACTTGTATACTTGTATGTAGCACAATATGTAGGTAGCAGGTTCCTCCGAAACCTTGGTACCTGTCTTCCAAACTGCGTAGTGTAACAACCCAGAATACCCCAGTGACTCAGAACAGATCAATCTAAGGGGTCCATTAGTTTAGGCATTTCTTTTCCAGAAGACTGAAGCAGAGTCGGCTTCCGAAACGTCGTGTCTGTTTAAAAAATTTACAATGGACAAAGTTAAAAAAAGTTGACTGTCAGTGAGTAGAGTAACATAATTTCCGCAGTCAAAGCCGTGGGAAATTCAAATTTTAGGAGAAATTCTGATTTAAATTTATTTTCTTCGTATATTTCCATTTTCCCACTTTAAATTCTTTAGAGTGACATTTTTTGTATTGCTATGACATAAGCAATGGAACCTCCATATGAAGACACATGCAGCAGTAAAAAGGACTTTAAAACAAATAAGGAAAGAGATACAATCGAAAAGTATGTGAAGGTGAAACCTGGATTAGGAAGAATGAAGAAGTCAGTGAAAATAAAAGAGAGTAGCGGAAAAGGGTGGCGGCCACCTCTACATCAGGGAAGACAAAACCACAGACCAAAAAACACGGATAATGGAATGCGTCTTATCTTGTCCCCCCTTCAACGCACACCTTGTGTAAGTCACACCTCCCAAGTATGTAGGCCTACTGGCGGGTTCTAATATACATGAAGTGATCGCTGAAGCGGGTTCTTAGACATCCCACGTCTGCCCCACATAAAAACTGTTACAGCTGCGCCAAACTACTTTGTAGACTCCCGAATTCTTGTATTTGCCCTGATGTAGCTGCTACTTGTTAAGTAATTTGAGAACTGTGTTCTGGGTTATTTGTAAATCTGCCATCTTGAAATAGGTTGGTTACCTTTGTGATGGCGGATATGTAATATGTAAATCTAACACATTTTTTTAAATTTTGTAACAAGCGTGGTATTTGTATGTATCTCTATTTCTGTGTAATGTTCCCGTACACACGTTGTATCACGTGCTGGAGGAATCCGTTATTTTGTGCTACTCGCAGTAAGATATTTAGTTCTGATTTTCTACCTTGCTGTGAGAGGGGCATTGCTAGTACGTACGTGGGAAGAGTGATATAAATAAGGTCTGTGTTGGAAAGAAACACAAAATAGAATGACGTGTGAATTACAACCTACACAGCTTCATATATCTGTGTTTTTGGTCTGTAGCGTTTTATTCCCTGATAATGGCTGGGGCAGCCATCGAAGCATGTCGGAACATTGCTTGACTGCGTAAGTATGTGCACAGTGTTGGACCAACTTTTAGACAATACGTAGCCTGGTAGTTATACTGTCCAGAGCAACTGAAATCTGGTCTGACAGTTACATTTTCCAGGCTGAGTGCATTCCGCACTTACACTTCCAATTCGCAAGACAAAATATCCGGGCTGGCAGCATGGGGAGCAAAAGCGAATGTAATAAAACTGTGCGCCGCAAAGCACCGCTGAGTTAATCTCCTGTGAATAATTGTGGCGCGTGTCACTGAAAGAGAATTTTGTGTTTCTGTGCACTTGACCTTCGAGTGTGCATTGTAATGAGTGCGTTCTGCTATCGTTTTAGCCCACAAATAACAGAATTCAAGAAAAGGAGATTTTACATAAACCTTGAAAACCCAGCTTCTGTGACTTACGAAATGCTTAAAAATGCCTTTCTTGTTGATATAATAGGTAGAACATAAACGTTTTAATGGTACGCGGTTTCAAAAGTGGAGAAATTTCTGTTGAAATTTTGAAATCTTCAGGTCGCCCACTGGAAAATAGGCAAGAAGTGCTCCAAGTCACCCACAAGGAAAAATCGCGTAGGATTAAAGACGTTTGCAACATTATAAGCCTATCGTTGGTAGCAATTGCCGACGCATTTTAACCCGAGATTTAAACATGAGGCAGATGGCTGCAAAATTTTGCCACGTCTGCAGAATGACTGCCAGAAACAAAAACTGCAAGATCAGACTGAAAGGACGGAAGATTTCTTTCTAAGCTCATAACAGGTCGTATTGTAAAAATCAAGTTAAAAGAATGAAGATTCGAAGATATTGTGATGATTTTAAGTCGAATCACAGGTGGTTCTGGACAGCACAACTGATCGGGATTTCCACAGACGTTCCAGCAGCTGGAAAGGCACTGGACCCTCTCTGTAATTTAAGAAGTTGACTGCTTTCAAGGGAATAATACCAAACTGTAACAGAAGTAGGTATAAAATTGTCATGTATAACATAGTATTATCATTAATTCCCAATAATAACGAATACATCCAGAGCTGGAAGTAACACAATTTGTTTTGGCCCATAAGATAATGATTTTCAGTTCAATTCAAACATGCAGTATATGCACAGTTTACATTGTAACTGAGTGTAACACTACCGGTTTTATTTTGAGTACATATTTCACTCTATTCACTCACGGTCCTTTTATACGAGTGCGGGCTGATAAGTAATGCACACAGTGAAATATCTAGAGAAAGAGACCATGTATTAAACAAACGAAAGTAGGAAGTTAAGTACAATATTTTAGCTACAAATTGACATACTTATTTTTCGACATAGTCTCCTTGTCGTTCAATACATTTTTCCCAATATAAAACAAGTTTACGCATGCCGTCAATGAAGAATTCAGGAATTCTTTGTTTGATCCACGACGTCACAGCTTGCTTCACTTTATCATCTGAGGTGAAATGAGTCCCCTTGAGATCCCTCTTGAGGTGAGGAAAGAAACGGAAATTGCTTGGCGCCAAGTCAGGGCTTTAGGGCGGATGGGAGAGAACCTCAAACTTCAGCGTCTCCAGAGCATTAATAGTTGCGCGAGCAGTGTGCGGTCTTGCATTGTCATGCAGCAACAAAATCGGCGATGTTGACCGCCTAACTCGACACACCCTCCGCCGTAGGGTTCTTATGGTTTCAATGTACCGAGCTGAATTGACAGTATTCCCAGCTTCCCAAAATTCTGTCATGTAAACTCTTTGTCAGTCCCAAAAAACAGTCAAAAAAATCTTGCCGGCAGACGGCACTGTTTTGAATTTTTTCGGGCAAGGAGATGAAGTGTGCCTGTATTGCATGCTCAGTCGTTTTTCTTCAGGGTCAAAATGATGAATCCATGACTCATCCCCAGTAACAATATTAAAAAGAAATTGATCTCCCTCTCCGCGATAGCGCTTCAAAAGTTCTTCACAACTTTCAACACATTTTTGTTTCTTTTCCGGCGTCAACATGCGTGGCACCCATCGAGAACAGATATTTGTGTAGCCAAGTAAAACGACATAGCCCACTATTTCTTTAGACATTCCTAGCCTACCTGCTATCTGCTTCTGGGTGATATGGCGGTCATGCTTGATCATTTCATCAACCTGTTTTTGATGCTTGTCATGTCACGGAAACCGGCCTTCCACTGCGAGGTTGGTCAACAATATTGGCACGACCTGGTTCACATTCACGAAATTTAATGGCCCAACGATTTACTGCAGTTCTGTTAACAGTGTTTTCACGATACACAGCCTATAAACGGCGATGAATTTCAGCTGGCGTTACGTTTTCAGCACTTAAAAATTCAGTCACCTCACGTTGCTTCAATCTCGTTGACATACCACCATAACACGACACCATGTTTTAACACGCACTGATTTAGAATCGGTGTAGAGAAAGGAATAAAACTTTGTACCGCTGTGCAGGAGGGTTGTGGCTACAAGGACACACTGCGCGCGCATCACTACTATGCTCCGCTGGCAAAATATTTCACTGTGTGCATTACTTATAAGCCAAGTTACGTATTATGGGTTCACTGCTTTAGGAACCAGTTAAAAAGTCGTGGTCACGAGACATTTAGAAGCATAGCAGCTTAAGAAGAGGGGATAAACAAGTGATTCACAAACTATGTCACTACACGAACATCAACCTGGAGGCGTGCGGTCATGTGAGTGTCCCCACATCAACCCCCCCCTCGCAGAAAAGAGCTTAGGTGGTGAAAAGAGCCGGGAGACGTACAGAGCGCCCGGAGCGCGTGGTTCTTTGAGGCTGGGTCGGTGCGACCGGTTTTATTGTAGCGCTACGGGGCTGGGCGGGTGGGCTGCCGGTGCCGTGCTGGGTCCCTTCCAATATGTACGCGGGTTTCACTCGATCAGCCGAGACAGTGACCTGCCGGCCGCGCACGACAATTGTAAGTGTCTTGTTCGTGCTGGCGATCACTTTGTGTGGGCCGCTGTACGGTGGCTCTAAGGCGCGTCATATTACGTCCTGCCGTAGGAATAAGTGTGTCGAATCTTCGAGGTCCTTGTGGATGAATGTGGTCGGGGATGCGTGTCGTGCTGTTGGGGTCGGTCGCAGCTGGTCAATATGGCGGCGGAGCTGCTGTATGAAGGCGGATGTCTCAACTTTCGGGGCAGCTGGGACAAGGAGCTCTCCGGGAACACGCAGGTGCTCGCCATACACGAGCTCTGCTGCGGACGACTGCAAGTCCTCCATGTAGGCGGTGCGTATGCCGAGGAGGACTAGTGGCAGGGCTTCGGTCCACTTATCGTCCGCATGGCACATGATGGTAGCCTGATCTTCGTGTATCTGTCTGTTACTTACGTACCAGGGGGCACCAGTTTTAAGGCGAAGACACTTAGATTTTAACGCCTGTAGCCTCCGGATATGGAAGCGGCCTGCGGACCTCCACGCGTGGCAAGCATAATCCATCATGGGACGGATGAGTTGTTTATATAGCAGGATTCCGTTCCTGGCGGAGAGATCATTCTTCCTGTTCAGGAGAGGACCCAGTATGCCCTTCCTCTTAGCGGTCTTCTTTCTAACCTGTTCGATGTAAGGTGACCAGCTGAGACCTTCGTCTAGGGTTAACCCCAGATAACGAGTGGTGTCGACCCATTCGATTTATTCCCCTGAGGAGTGTAACTGGTCGCGGCGAATTATCGCGCTGCTCTTAGACACATTAGTGGCGATTCTCCATTCACTCAACCTCCGTTGCATGTCAGTGAGATATGACTCCAGGTAGCTGACAAGTAGCGTCGGGTTGCGATACGTGGCTATGATGACCAAGTAGTTCACGTAGAGGTTTAACTCGACGTGTTGGAGGGTGAGGGTATGTCGTTGACATACAGACTAAAGAGGAAGGGGGAGATCAATCCACCCTGAACCACACCGGCCCGCATGCCTCGACGAAATGACGTGGCCGTCTGGAAGGACTCTTCGAACGTCCGACCCCGGATGTAAGAGGAGATTGTATGGACTACGTAAGACGGGATGTTTAGGAGTGTTAGCATGTAGAGAAGGCCATCGATCCAGACGGTATCGAAGGCTTTGCCCACGTCGAAGAAAGCTGCGCCTGTTAGCCTCTTTTCGCCAAAGTTCCTGGTGATTCTTTCACTGAGGTGGGCTAGCTGCAAGGGAGTGCTATATCTTGGGCGAAACCCCAACTTCATATCCCGCATCAGCCCACGCACGTTTACTTGATGTAAAATCGTAGCTAATAGGGTTTTTTCAAATAGTTTACCAATCGTGTCCAAAAGGCCGATAGGATGAGGACTGTGCTGAATCCTTCTCCGGGTTAAGTATACAGATCAATCGGGCTTGCTTTCAAACTGTACGGAAGTGATGGGTGAAGAGGATCGCATCGAAATCGGAAGCTGGGGGATATCGCTCGCTGTGGGAAATGCTTCAAGACCCTGTTCGGGATACCTTTCGGGCCCTCAGTTTTGCTGACCTTGAGACCCTTGATTGCTTCCCGAAACTCCTCAGGGTTGTTAACTGGGGTTCGCTGGTAGGGGTCATGAAGTAAGACCTCAGCGCCACGTCAACAATCTCAATACATCCCGGGAACGAAGGTTCGGTCACCGGCTGAAGTTGAGCCTCCAGATTGTGGGCAAATTTTGCGGATTTCTCAGAGTCTGAGATAGAGTTTCCCTCAGGGTTGACGAGTGGAAGACGGAGTATGAACCCTCACCACCCATTTACTCATCTTCCACGGGAATCGTTCTTCGAGTGTGAGGGAGTCCGTCGTCGTGCTCCACTTGTCGTTCCTCCACTAGTTGAGCCTGTGAATCACCGATATTTTCAGGCGGTTGATTTCTGCTCTAAGGCCGGGGTCCCTGGTGATCTGCCACTGCTTCCGCATCCGGTTCTTCTGGCGTATTTCATCGTGAATTGTGGCCGGTATCGGGGGACGTGGGTCGTTGCGCGGAAGACAGTTAAGAGTAGATGCCACCAGAAACTTCAGAAGAGCGCCGGAGACGTTCTCAACGCACGTGTCGATTGTCATCGCGTTGTGCAATTCCGGATCGGACAGTATTTGTTTTTCCACGTGTGTTTGGAAGGTAGCCTTGTCAGAGGTGGTAGCTTAGTGCAGAGCACGAAGTCATATACACTGGGAAAAGAAGGTTCTCCACGATCACCATATCCAAGACATGGGGAGTAGCGGAGAAGTTGTATGGTTTGGTGGTAATTGTGTCCGGTCCAAAGATTGGAAAGGAGTTCTCTTCGGCATTATCATGTAGGAGTTTCCCCCGTCTCGAGTTCAGCCGCGAGTTCAAATCCACGTATTCCGTGTTGAGGTCTCCGACCGTTAGGACGGGCAATTCTTCGCAGAAAGAGGCCAGGTCCGCTCCGATCAGTCGGGGTGAAACAGAGAATTAGGTCGCAAGTTTTTTCACCGTTCTGCCAGCCAATATAACTTGAAAGGCAGTAGCCTTCAATAGGGTCAGACCCGAAACAGGCAATGAGTGATGAACTATACGAAGACGGACCAGGATGGCTGTACCGCCATCCGCTGTCTGTCTGTCTGTCTGTGCCGTAGCAGACATAATTGGCCAGTCAGAAGGCTTAACCAGTGTTTAGGAATGTCACGCTTAAGATACAAATGTTCACACCGTGCTGGCTGAGAAAATGCTCCAATTCAAACTTGTTTCCGCGCACTCCGCTTTCTAGCAGGCGAGGCGCAGGGCTTTACACGGTTCCGTCTTGTTAGAGCGTTGTGCCATATTCGGCCACGAAGAGTATAACAGTCTTTAGGACACCCGCGTGTAGGCTCCCCTTTGGGCAGGGAGGAGATGGACCTGAGGAACCGACGAGTCGGCTTCACACATATTTGGAGGGGAAGGATATCGAGGAGATCAGAGAATCCCTCGAGTGGGTGGTGGGTGTTCGGTTTGGGACCACAAGGCCGGTGGTTTTTGGTTTGGCGGCCACGGTTTTGACACCCATGGCTGCCTTTTTTTAGTTACCAGCAGCTGGTTTAGTGACTGCTGTTGATTGGGGATGAGGCTTCTTAGGCCTGGCCGTCTTCCTGTTTGCGGTTACTTTAGGCTGCTCCGGTGCCTCCGTGACTGGCTGAGGAGAGAAATTTGGATTAGGGGTGGAGTGGTGGTGGTCTTGACAACACGCCTCCCTTGACGACGAGGCTCCATACCCTCTTATAGTTTCCTCTGCTGGCATAAGGCCCGGCCCGCTGAGCATTCGGAGCGGAAGGGTGTCCTGTTGCTACTTTTTTCGCACTCTCTCTGCTGCCTGCTTTGCAAGCTCCTCCCTTGCCTCTTTCCACTTTACACAGCCCCTTTAATTCGCTGTGTGGTTACCCCGCAGCCACAACACTGAGGCTGCTCCCGCGGTGTAGCGTACCCACCGAAAATGTGGGATCAACGACACGCGGCGCACCGAGGCGCTTATCCGCTGTTTCGCTACGTTTGTCCGAAGCGCTGGCAGCGTTTGCATTGCAAGGGTTTCTTTGAAGCCACGTACGACTCCATCGACATTCGCAGGCCACAGAGTCCTGTGACTGATGGCACCCTAGACACCTCAGGCCCTCGCACCACTAATACAATGAAATGAGTTGTGGGAGGACCGTCCTTGGTTGGGTCCTGGTCATGATGGCCCGAACGCAGCTGCGTGTCCCCCTGGACATGAATGCTGAGGGATTCGAGCTCCTCCCGGAGGACGCTCTCAGGCATGCCTCCGCCCAGTTTCTTAACCGGAAGTCGCACACAGCTTTCCTTCGGGAGCGTGATGATGTGGAAACTCACACCCTTCCCACACCAATAGAAAGCAGCGCGCTGACCGCGGTTCTGAAACTATTGGCGGTTGACGGGACATCCATCAGCTTATCAGCTTTTATTTGGGCCTTCAGATAGCCAGAGCAGGTCGCCCGCAACGAGGCCAGGAAGGCACGCGTTTCACGGTCACCTGAAATAAAAATGGGGTTCTTGTTAGGACGCTCCCCTGCTGGTAAGCAGGTGTTGTTCACCTGGGCGCTTGCAGTGGTGCCATCCGGCTTTTCCCTCAGAGGCCAGAAAATGTCACAGGACATGCGCCTGTTGACTTTCTCGAATGAGACAGCAGGCTCAGACTGGTCTGAACTCATGGCTGTGGGCTTGAGCCGCCCACTTGGCTGAAGCGGGTTGGCGGGCCCGACCAATAGAGCCGCACGTCACCCCTACCTCGTGGGACTACAGTTGCCGGCTGCAGGCAGCAGCTTGTTTGCCCGTGACTTTCGGTGCTGTAGGGGGCAGATGCGCGGACCCATCGCCAGGCGCTGGGCGCCGGTTTGCGGGCTCGAGTGACTCGCCCGAACTTGCCAGCTCGTTGGTTTTGCGCTTGCCCGTGAGCTGTCGCCACCTCCAGATGTGGTGCTATACCTCCCAGCAAGCAACGCCGGCTTCTTCCGACGAGACATCACCATCCTCAGCTCCCTGAGAAGTGCATGGGTAAAGCTGAAGGGTGGAAATAAACTTGATAAAAGTCATATCTTCCTGCTTCGGCATGATGTTTTCGCAGGATCTCCCATTCAGAACACCGTAAAATAGACTCCTGACCGGCCGGCAAGGAATGCCCAGCTTGGGAAAGTGGCCTCTTTTTATACGGATTTCTGCCGGCCAGCAGACTCTGCTGTTGGTTAGCTGCCGGATTTGTCATGCGTGGCTTGTACAATAACTCCGGCTTGCTGGGGCAAAGGATCTTCAATGCGATCCTCCTCACCCACTACTTCCCCACAATGTGGTGCACGCCCGAGTGATCTCTATAATTAACCCGGGGAAGAATCTAGCACAGCCCTCATCCTATCGGCCCATTAGTCTTTTGGACACGATTGGTAAACTATTTGAATAAATCTTATTAGCTAGGATCTTACATGAAATAAAGGTGCGTGGGCGGCTGCGGAATGAGCGGTTTGGGCTTTGTCCCAGATATAACAATTCCTTGCAGCTAGCCCGCCACGTGGAAAGAATCACCAGGAACTTTGGCGAAAAGAGGCTAACAGGCGCAGTCTTCCTCGACGTGGCCAAAGCCTTCGGTATCGTCTGGATCGATGGCCCCTCTCAAACCAACACTCCTAAACTTTCCGTCATACATAGACCATGCGATCTCCTCTTATCCCCGGGGTCGGACATTCGAAGAGTCCTTCTAGACGGCCACGTCATTTCATCGAGGAATGCGGACTGGAGTGGCCAAGGATGGATTGATCTCCTCTGCCCTCTTCAGTCTGTATGTCAACGACAAGCCCTCAACCTTCGCCACGTCGAGTTAGACCTCTACGCGGACGACATGGTCATCATAGCCAAGTATCGCAAGCCGACGCTGCTTGTCAGCTACCTGGAGTCTTATCTCAACGACCTTCAGCGATGGTTGAGTGCATGGAGAATCGCCATTAATGTGTCTAAGTGCACCGCGATAATATTCGCGCGTGCAGGACGGTGGTTCGTCTAGCCCTGACCAATTACATTCCTCGGGGAATCAATCGAATGTTTCGAAACTACTCGTTATCTGGGGTTAACCCTAGACAAAGTTCTCACCTGGTCGCCTCACATCGATCAGGTTAGAAAGAAGACCGCTCAGAGGATGGGAATGCTGGGTCCCCTCCTGAACAGGAAGAGTGATCTCTCTGCCAGGAACGGAGTCCTGCTATATGAGCAGCTTATCCGCCCCATGATGGATTATGCTTGCCCCGCGTGAAGGTCCTCAGCCCGGTCCCATGTCAGGAGGCTACAGGCGTTACAATCCTAATGTCTTCTCCTTACTACTGGTGCCCCCTGGTACGTAAGTAACAGGCAGATACACGAGGATCTGGGTGTTCCGCTCTTTGCCGACCACATCGGAGCCCTGACGGTGAGCTTTGACTCAAAGTTAGCTGATGTGGGGAACCCCCTATTACGGCCACTCGGCAGATACTTAAGCTGTCCGAGGGTTGACCCCGTCGCCTGACGCGAAAGCGAAGGGCGGCCGGGCCCAGCAGCCCAGTCGAGGCCATCGCCCACGAAGGCCAAGTCGAGTAAACGAATCGCGTTCAGATCAGCCGACTGCCTGTCGTCTACCCTGACTGAGGTTTTCTTTTTTCTCTCAGTTTTAAGGGAAATGCCAGGGTATAGGATGCAAAGTCGGGGCACGTCCCGCACTCCCCTCCCCCAGGTGCAGTGGCTTCACCTAAGCGCATGAAAAAGTCGCAAACCTGCAGTTTGCGACTGGGTCAGTCTGGGCTCAGAACACAATCATCCAACCAAGCAAAGTTTATTCCTCCCATAATTAGTCCAGTTCCACCTAGGCAGTTGTCTTTGGCTAGATCAGTCAAGGCCCTCAGCCTGACTTCAAAATCGTTAGCGTAAGCGTATTCCCGTGTTAGAGTTAAGGTGTCTGTTATAGAGCCCAGCTATGTGATCAAATGCTGGTATGGCTAACAGACAGGGGGACGTCGACTTACGCTTGGCGCAAGTCTCCGCCCCAGTTAGAACTTTGGCTTGGCTTGGCTTGACCAGGAAAGAGCCGTTTCTGCTAGCGCGGAGCAGAGGCTGGATATTGGGCAGAGGGAGCTTTGCTGAGATGAGAGGCAGAGAGACGAAGGAGGTGTGAGGTCATGTGGGTGTCTCCACAGACGTTTTAGACTAATCCTCAAGAGAAGATTGAGCAATGAAAAAAATACCTCACCTGTAATACAGTATCATGTACAGTGTCAAGAGTTGACAGGACAATAAAATTCATGCTTTTCCATCAACCTGCTGCACAAGCAATGAAAAAACCTGTTACTGTTACACATTTTACAATAAAAAACTTACGTACGTACCCGTACATAACCTGTAATAAGAAGATTTTATTTGTTAAAAAATATTTTAGCCTATTGTAGGTATTCACCGACTTCTCCATTCTTTTTGCTTTCTGACCATAAACACTGCGATAACGGGGCAACTAATTCGAACAGCAAAAACGCTAGAAGCAGAATGGTGGCAAGTTTGCGGGAAAGCGCGTGTACGGAGACAAAGGAAGATGAGTCAAGAACTGGGCGCGTTTGGGCTGCTGTTTCTCACCATATTACGGTCCGTTCTCGATTTGTGCGCGTTTTTAAACTTATGAACCGTTTATTTCTTCATTTCTCCAATTTTTTTTCGGACCGAGGCCAACTGCTGATAACTGAAAGCCCGGATACCGAATCCGCGGTTACCGCGGTTCACCTGTATTCGAATCTCAATTCAAAGTTTTGTCGTGATGTGACTCCTTCGTGCGTCCCTTTTAAGTGCTACAGAGTACATCTATTAATTTGTACTTCTTTTATGCAGTATCAGTGCCTAAACCCTTGTACAAACCCTTTAAAATTTCGATATTCGTGACTTTCGCTGAAAATTTTCATGAAATTTCGATTTACAGTTATAATGACCTGTAATACCCTTTACTTTACCTAAGACCACAAACTTCATGAATGTCACAAATCTTTTGTCAGATTTTATAAAAAAAACTCATATGAACTTAAACTACAAATAATGTCACTAGGGAGCATTTGTATTACCACGTGGACTACAATTTTTCTCTTTCTAAAATACTATTCTACTTGTGTCCCTTGCAGTTGCACAAATATATTCCTTTCTTAAATAAGTGGAATTCATTATGTCCAAATGCGACCTACTTCATGTTAATTTGCTTTAGTTCGTCCCTCACTATAAACATTCTTGCTGAGACAGTTTACTTCTCACTTCCGACAGCTCGTCTTCACGAAATTGACCGTCAAATCTGTTAAATATAGACGTATGTTCACGGTCGTAACGTTAAACTCCTTAAGAACTGAAATTGCTTCTTCGCATATCATAAAAAATGGCTTTTTCATCATTACATTACAAATGTATAGTTTCGTCCACCTCTCCTGAAATATCCGAAATTTTTAGGAAACTTTTCTTTTCTGTCTTGACTTTAAAGCCCTATTCAGCGTTTAAATAAGTAAAGACATTATTAACTAAAATTAACTAACACTGCAAAACGAAATGACGGGTACAAAGTCGTTCAAGGAAGCAGGAAAGCCACTCTCACAAACAACACTACCTCCACGAAAAATGACTGAATTGCAACTGAAAAATACAACCCGACAAAACTAAGACATCAGCCAGGCGGCCGAATGCAAGGACGTCCCTTCTTACCGTCTAACCTATTTTTCCAATCCGTTCTCCGTTAAGGTCACGCGCAATGTCTATGTGGATGGGTCACGTGTTGTATTGCTGTGCAATCTGTTTAGTGCTTACATAACTTAAATATGTGGCCCCGGGGTTGATACCCATTGCCCTCGGGCAGAATCAAACACACCGTTATTAGGTTATGGGCGGGACATTCTCTTTGCATATTACGGAGTGAGGAATAAGAGTAAGACAAATAACAGGGATGGGAATGGAATATGGGAGGAGGGAGATAAAGGTACGAAAGGGAAAGAAATTGAGGGTACTGTATAAAGTAAAGGAGAAGGAGGAAAGGAGGGGCCTAGAATGGCGATTGAATGGGAAAGAGATGGGATAGACTTAAGGTTGAGAGGAGGGAAGGAGTTAGGTGTGAGAAAGGAATAAAACAAAGGCAAAAATGATTTTCTGCCCTTTTGAAGGATTATTCATTAGTTACTTTGCATAAGATTGACCAATATAGTGTAGATGCCAAATTTTGAAGTGAGAACTGCCAAATTTAACTTAATGGATGTGTAATTTATTTAACTATAGGTAAAATCTACCTCTATACAAAACATTAAAGTAGTTAAATCAGGGTACCGCACTTGAACACATCACATGTGCCGGCCCGGATTTTATCACATTTGGGGACAGTACTAAATGATTTGGCAGTGCAGCATCACATCCACATCTTGTTGCTTCAGATACTATTCTAGTTGCCACGTCGCTTTATTTCTTCTTTCTACAATTATTTTTATTAGTGGAACACTGTTATTGCATTTTGAATTAGCTCCCTTTAGATGCATTGTCTTCGGGGTGTCCTGTCCATCCGTTTTGCACAAGAAGCACCAGACTGAAGGTACGCATGGACAAGATGGATCCAACCAACACTGTACGTCCTGTGCAGCGCACCACAGGCCATGAACCCACACTGAAACATAGATGTAAATCTGCCCATATTACTGATGTCAGCGCCACACAGAAGTAATCGGTCAGATTTGCATCCCGGCTGCCTTTATCCTTGTAACAACACTAAATTCACAAACTATTGCAGTCTGATAACCACTACAGTTCCCACAGTTGTTACGTACACATTTGCCTCACCGAAGCTTGCCACGAAGTCCCCACAGCTGTTGGACAGTAACAATACAAGCACTATGTAACAATTGACGATAGCCCTTGTTTGTATAAAGAAAACATTCTTCGTGCATATTCACCTAGGACTGCTAGTATGGAGAAATATATGACGTTGTGACAGGCCAGACATGTAGTTGGGACAACAAACAAGAAATAAATTTAGATTTAACGTGAGGAAATTACATACAAGGAAAACACTTGTTCGACAAAGAATTTTATGGAAAGATACACCTTTGAGTTGTGAAGATGGGACTTGGATGCGATGAAACTTTCTTGCTAACACAGAGTTAGGAAATTAATACGGCGGAATCGAGGATACTAGACTGTGAGAAAAGGGAGTGGATAGAACTGGCTCTGGAGCGTGCCCAGTAGTGGCTTGTGTGTTAGTGGTGTTAATCCCTCGGCTGCTGCTGACAGAGATATAACACATGAAATCCGTGACCTGTCACCTCCTGTACTTTGGGTACCAAGGGTAAAGGTGGCACCAGCGTGACTCCTGCATGACTTGTGGTAGCTGTACCGGGTCCTGGTTATACTTTGTCCAGCAACTGTGTCATGGTACGTAGTGTGAATCATCCCTGGCCAACAATACCCAAGAGGATATCTGCATAAAACCAGGTAGATCCATATTTTCCTTCGCATTAGAGTGGCTGCTGCCGCGCGCATGCGTGGTGTTGCTGATTGATGCAGTTCCAGTTCAAAATAAACTGTTTATATTGGCATTCATTTCAATATAAAATTAATGCATAATTTTTTTTCTGTTGTTTTCCATCAGTGAGCGCAGCAACTTCGGTCAGTGTGAACATCTATCTACGATCAATCAGCAAAATAGACGATTATAAAATGGTGAGTCTGGTGACGTCATCGGTTTCGATAACTAACAGCCATTCTGATCGAACTGTGTGTTACTGTATATATTACACCGCTTGGTGTCATGTGTTTTGTGGACTTTTCTTGCTTTCCAATGTTGGTTCTCAGGCAGTTTACAACTCGCTCTGTTGTCTGTCCTTTCCTCAGACAAGAACAGATCTTAACCCTTCAAATGCCATAAGCTATCTAACCAGTATATCTGTTGGTAGAGCCATAGTGATCAGTTTGTTTCTCTACTGCTAACAACTAAACCAAATAATAATTAATTTCTCGGCCTGTAATGGCCATTAATAAACATGAGGGGCCATCAGAAAATAAATCTGCAAGACATGCTTACTGATCCTTTGATGTAAATAACACAACATTTCATGAGCCGAAGACAGGTTTAATTTAAATAAAAATATAATACACCTATGATAAAATTAAGTAATTTTTAAAGATATTGCTACCTAGTACACCAGTGTAATAAGACAGTAAAACGAATGATACGCACTTATCATGGGCCTTTATTTATGATCCAACATGTTGCAGCTTAACCTCCATCCTCAGTGCTCGCATTAATACTGCAGGAAAATTAGAAGACCGTTTCATATTAAAGATAAGTATTTTTAAATTATAAGTATCATTGCAAACAAACCGATGAAGCGTAATATAAAAATATAAATACATATATACATAAAAATGTAAGGGCAAATATAAATATAAAAGTATAATATATTTCTTAATCTTTTAGCTAAATTCTTATAGAGTAAGG
>Ga0209629_10001110_pt1 | contig 16321 bp, 9 predicted proteins | sample TergutCu122P5_FD_187286 | JGI IMG/M metagenome (GOLD analysis project Ga0209629, IMG submission 187286) | Cubitermes ugandensis P5 segment gut microbial communities from Kakamega Forest, Kenya - Cu122 P5 (SPAdes) (version 2) | ecosystem: Host-associated > Arthropoda: Insects > Digestive system >...
TCCTAAGAACCATCTTCAAACAACTTCAAGATGAGCTCCAGGAAAATTAAACACAACAAAATAAGATCAGACAACAAGTGCAGCTAGGAAAGAGCATATGTAATGTAAATGAGTAAAAGAAAACACACTGTAAATACCCCGTGACATACCCAGGCGGTAAAACACGGGTTGAAAGTAATAAATGCAAATAAAAAAAATAGAGTAATTTACAGAGCAGAGGACACTGAGAAACATAGAAGGCAACAGAGACTTCAAAATGGAGGATAATAGACTGCCTAATAAAGCAATACAATAGAGCTGAGTACAGGAGAAATGTTGGGAGACATGAAAGGAGAAGGTCAAACAATCAATGAGGTTTGGATAGCCCTTAAGGACTGAGGCATTAACAGAATCAGACACCCACCCCATCAGATATCTCAGAAATGGCCAAGTACAGCACTTTACATTATATATATCTTTAATCACAATGCATATGCTCATTTCCTAAGCACACACCATGGTCTTAGATCCGTAGTCTTGGTGTCTTCCACTGTGAAAAGGTAAGGATTACAAATGGCCATGGTAAACTCCAAAGGTTTAAAAATTATAGAAACGCAAATAAGTTTAAATAGTACAATTTAATAACACAATCAGAATATGATCTATAATAATCTATTGTGAATTTTAATGCGCTTCTGAACTTATATGAACTGACAGTAACTCACCATAAAATACAATGTACAGGAAAAAATGGGGAAACATCAAAGTACCAAAGAGAAATAGAGCTTTAACATTTGAAAGAGCACAGTTATTCTGAACTGCATTTTAAAAATTGGCTTATATGTCTAAGGAAATGGACAGCATCATAGTTACAACTATGTCTTATTAATGGTGTTTAGGAAAACGTCTGCAGTTTATTGTGACAACCAAATAAAACCAATAAAAATTCAACATGCCACATTACAGAATGCTACAGCAGGTGGCATGCAGGTGCCCAATAAATGGTTAGATACCTACAGCAAAATTATCTACCATGATAAATAATAATAAGAATACAAAACTGGTAAGGCCAATATACAGAAGATTAAAGGGTGGCATACAAAGAGATTGAGCCAACTGGCTCAAACAGTGAAGTACCTGATATCTCTTTGGGAGGTGCCCAGACAGGACTTCCCCTGTGCCACTGATTATTTTGACAGAAGTTTCTTGTGGGTTTCTTTACTCCTCACATGCAAATGTCAAAAAAGCACATTAATTAGGCCATACTACCTTCTCCCACATTCTTCCCAATTCACTATGCACTATCATCCCATCATTCAACACAAAACATACATTATTATGAGTCAAGAGTGCCAGGAAATTGTTTGCAAGGTGATGAAAATTACCGTTATGTAAAATGACCAGATATTTTAATCACCAGTACTGGACAAGACAGTAACATAGTTGTCATTTAATTAAAATCCTTAATTCTTGTGACAAAACCATAGGAAATGCCTGAAATTTAGTTTTTTGTAGACTTTTGAGTGTTAGATTTAATAAATTATCAAATACCAAAATCAAGATGATGCAAATACGCCACCTTGCACCATGCTGCCAGTGCCCCTATTATGAGTTAAGGTCAGTGTTGTTACATAAACCATAAATGAATGAATGAATGAATGAATAAATAAATAAATAAATAAATAAATAAATAAATGCACACACATACACATACAAACATATCATGAGTATGATACAAAATAAGAAACCAAGATATTATGGATGTACTGAATGTTGAAGGTACTGTGCATTAACTAGAAGATTAAAAAGGAAGGGAAAAGAAAGAAAGAAAGAAAAAAAGAGAGAGAAGGAAAGGGATGGAAAGAAAGAAAGAAAGAAAGAAAGACAGATAGAAAGAAAGAAATTGAAGCAACACAAAAGCAGAACTAATATTCACTCCAACAAGGTAGATGTAAAATTTGTCCCTGTGATTAATTAAGCACCACACACACTGACTTCATATGAGGTATTAGAGACACAGCTCCATACAGCCAGTGCTTCCACACCAGATGGACAGCACTGGTCACCCTCATGTTCCGACTACTGTACCCCAGGAAACAAGCCCTGGTGTACATTGAGCAGGACAATGGATGGGATCCAGAGCCAGACTGAACACTTGTGAAAAAGGGAAAAATCGCTTGGACTGCCCATAGCCATATCACAATACCTAATAAGCTCTCTTGCCTCTCTAGAGCTACGTATGTCAGGGGTGTACAAATCCTAGGCGCCAGGTTGCCATGGTGACTACATTTTGTGCAGTGGCACCTAATATTTGTTGATCCTCAGTATGGAACTTGCTTCATGTCCCCTTTCTAGAACTTTTAGGTGGCTCCTAGATTTTTGAAAAATTGTCACACCCCTGCTATACACACATTGACTTATATACATAAACACACACAAATACAGTACATACAAACACAGCACTCACTCAAAAGACACTCAAAATGAGGCCACCTGACCTACTACTTATGCTCCGTCTGTTACAGGAAGGCCATGGCTTGGATATAGTCATATTTTTTGCCCTGATGGCAGTGTTCCTATTACTCTTCTGCATATTTTCTATGTACCGGTCAAAGGAAACACGTGACCGTGTGGCTGCAGCTGTTACCTCATCATCACAGGCACCACATTCCACAACCTCACATCAAGGACAGGCTCAGGTTCATGAGACTGAGATTGCTTCCAGTGACGATACAGGTCTGGGACAGATCACAGATCACGCCAGTACTATCATTCTTCCACCAACGTCAGGTTCACCTCAGGTCTCTGAGCTACCGCCACCACCCTACCATATTGCAATACTGCTGCCTCAGCAGACACAAAACTCTGGAACAGTACAAGCAGATGAAGAATCACCTCCACCATCATATGATAAGGCTGTCAGTTAGAACAACAGGTGACAGCACAGGGTGGATCACAGTGGTAACAAGTTTGTGCATGTTATTGGCAGAACGCTGATTTATAAAATAAGTTAAGGCTTTGCAATTGGGAAGGGTAGGGGAGGGGGGGTGTCTTCCTGTCTTGTATTATTTTCAGCCCATATGTCTTTTCATGATCTACCTGAGCTGAGTTACAAACACCCTTATTGATTGATTAACATTGGGTTCGAGCCCTTAAGGTCCTGACACACCTAGGCCTTACAGACAGGCCCTTTGAACAAACAACCTTAACATTTCACATTCTTTTCAAAGTATATATACAGTTCACATTTTTTAATCTTTGAGCATTATAATAATTATATGACCATAATGCAGTAATGTTGCAACAGAGTGTTACTGTATTCAATAGCACATAACCATTTGAACTCCTACATCCTCATACATAAAGTGAAATCCTATTAAATATTTCAAGCAGAACTTGAAGGGAATAAACATCTAAAATGAGATAAAACACAATAATGTCCATCATTTACAAATATAAATGAAAATTACTTTAGAGGCTCATGTTATTTCTGTTTTACTGTGTCCTATAATAGACTTCACTCATAGACAACTTCACAACTAGTGAATTGCTGCGAGGAAAGATAATAAACATACGTTGAATTGTAATAATTGCTTCTAATGTTGTCATTATAATGAACTGTGTGCTGAAGGCTAGGATTGATTTAACTGATCAAAAATGCGAGGGTTATATACAAAAACCAAAAGGTGATTTCATCAGCTGTGTGACACAGTCAACTCTGGTTCTGAAACCTTTTTGTTGTGGCCAAGTGAAGTGAGATGTAAGACAAGATCATGTCTTCTGAGAAATGTGAGGCAATGCTACAAACTGTTCATCAATCACTGATTCATGCCAACAAGCTTATTTATCACAGAAAAGTTGGACTTCTGGACTATCAGGATGATACAAATACACCTTCACAAATGAACTTTTGAAGCTTCAAAATTCATCTTAATTTTGAATCAGCTAATTTTGAATTTGACTCAGTCCTGTTAATTTAGTACCAAAAATAAAGGTACATACATGCATTTAGTTTGAATATAATTGTGTGGAACTGTGATTTTTATGATTATTATCAAACTCAAAAATGAAGCACAAATGTTCAATGCCTTCCAAGATGCTACGACATCCAAAATGGCATCCATTTACAAAACTGTTGTTCAACTGTTTATTAACTATGTCTGTATTTTCTTAAACTCTTTCTTACTATTTTAAGTGTGCTTTGTACTCTACAAAAGCCGTTGTGTGTATTTCTCTGTGTCTATCTACTGTATTTCTGTCTTTAAAATGTTGTAAGAAACATTTTCAGTCTTACAAAATTTAGGATAATGAATCTGAAAATTCCTATCTGTTCAATTATAGAAGTGTAATAAGATGGTGCTGTCAGCCCAATATCATATCATGATTTGAAATTAGTGCCAAGATTTCACACATGTTACTAATACAAGATATTTTGAACTCAAGACAAAGTATATGTAATTCTCAAAAGTAAATTTTGAAGAAAGTTTATGACTCAAAATAACAGAAATTATAACTAAGTAACATGGGGAAAAACACATTTTAACTCATTTATTTGCATGAACAGGATTCTTTGTCACGACTATACTCTTCCAGGACACGAGACTGCGTACTGTTGTAGACAGGCACCAACATTTTGGAAGAACTTGCCACCACCAAAATGTCAGTGTCCATCTACCAAACCACAAGACGTCTGTCATCTCCAAGAATATAATCCTGACAGTCATCACCACAGAAGGTTAAAATCTCACAGCACTTGTCAAGTGTTTCAGAAAGACTGAAATTTATGGCTACTGCAGGAACAAAACTGCTCCACTCTGACAGAAACATGATGTGTTCTTAGAAATGAATTCAATGTTTATCAATAACAGAAACACTATTCTTTCTAACTGCATGCAAAACATACTGGATTTTAAAATATGGAAATTGAGAATCTAATTCCATATGGAGAAATTTGGCAACTTCGAGCATTAATGCTGAACGTATTAAAAAGCAGAAAAATACAACCAGAAATGTTAAAAATTATGACAAAATTTAGAAGGTACAAGTTACAACAAATAAGTAGTTATTCATTAAATGCTATATAACAAAATCTATACATTCAAGATTGCAAATTTCATTTACATCATTACATAGGTCAAATTTTTAAAATGAACATTTTAAAATACATTTTAATATGATCATTATTCACTGCCTCTGTTTACTGAAAAATATGGCACTGCAAGTGCTGATTTGTTCTCCAACGAAAGCAGGTTTTTATGTAAAGCGATTTCTGATCATAGAATTTACAACCTGAGAAATAAATTTAGAAGTATATTTCAATATGAGACTGCTGTAGTACAGGTACTGACACCATGTTGTCTTGTAGACAGATACCAAGATTTTGGAGGGAAATACCACCTCCAACTTCAAGGGCAAAGTAGCAATAGGATCCTCTGACTACATTGTGTCACAACACAGAGGACCACAATCTGAACATGCATCACAGCAAAAACCTCAAAACTCATATACATATACTTTAACATGTTTGAAAGATTGCACGTCACCCTTTCCCTGTAAGTTTAAAGTCTGTTGAAAATAGTTCGATAACAAAATGTACATAGCTGTTTCAATTTGTGGAAACAATTGTCAAGATTCATCTACTTTTGGGTACTGCTCTCACTTCTGACCATGTATTTTATAGACATATTTATAGTTTATTTATAAATAACTTTGTATGGTGTTATGATTCTTTCACATACATTATATGCTGACAATGACAAAATAAATGACTTTCTCGTTACTTAAATTTGATTTTAAATACAAAACAGAGGAAGATACTGTTAAATGGAATAAAAATTAATTAACCTGTATTAGAACACACATGTAATTAACCCTTTAAAGATGAAGGAGACTGCTTTATTTAAAGACCCAGTCCATACCACGCAGAAAACACTTCTCAGCTCGGTTATAAAAACCTATCAGTTTATGGTGTAAGTGGCACAAGTCGCTATTTGTTCTGAGATAAATACAAAATACATAAATACAGTGTGGGCAGAGCATACAATTCTTGAATGTTAAACTCTTGGTCAATCACATAACCAGCAGGCTTTAAAAGGTTAATGTGATGCACAGCTGTAAGCATAGAGGAAGTAAGAAGGGTAAAATTTTCCCCATGCTTAATAAAGCACTATGCCTTGACGACATTAGAGAACTGCACCTACAGCTCCACTCATTCTTTTTGTCATCAGATACAGTTCAGTGACTGCTTCGTGCCCCAGAAAAAAAGATCCCAGTGTCTGTTACCATTAATTATTGAATATGCTGTTACTAACCATATCAGAAAGACTTTCACCAGGCTGACAACATGGCCTGATCTCCCCCATGATAAATTATGACATATAATCTCTGTAAAACATGTTACTAATGAGGTTTACAGCATAACTAAAATTGTGCCAGTTCACAAACTACAACAGTCATTCCAGATGTACTTTGAAAAGCACAAACTGTCAACACATTTCAGGCATAGTCATTTTAAATGTTGTCTTCAGCATCAGCGATCTGATCACAAGTACTGAAATTGAATTATTTTCCCAGAACACTCAAACTGAAAATGGACATGACTGCATAAACATGGATTACTGTGTCATTACTAGCAGGATGATCATGTGCTAATAATGTGCACATAACTGTGATTAGTATATTATGTGTATCTAACAATGCTTTCAACTGATATGCATATATTTGTCATCAAGCAAATTAACAGCTGTAAGATGACCTTCACTGCAGACACTGTAGCAGGTAAAAATTTGATAAATATGCTCATATAAAATATACAAAAACATGTACTTAACTGCTAAACTCACTAAAATTGTTACAGTCATATTATAGCACTGATGAAAGTTAAGTTACATGTTGGTTAAAGCACTGATAAATATTAAGCATGCTGTTCAATAAAACACTGAAGAATATTAAGCACAATGTTGGTTAAAACCATTTTCAATTAAAATAATGGTGGCAGTGCTGTTCCAAGACTTAGGTAAATTGTGCATATTCCTTGTTCTCAGTCGCAAAAACACAGCCAGTTCAAATGGAAAAACATTCCTCCTTCATATGCAAGTTTTTGGTTCATCCAGACAATTGGTGGGATAATTTGGCCATGAAAACTTCAAAAAACTTTCCAACTTGCTCTTCATTAATCATTCTTTTTTTTTTAAAGCTATTTAATCTTAGCAAATGAAAAACTCAATTAAGCCATTACCAAGTATGATCATACTAGTGAGAGTAACACCAGCATGCCACACAGTGTACAACACACCCACATCCTTTTATTTCTGAGGACTACCAGTACAGTGAGTGTGCCTCAAGTGCCTGCCATTAAGAGGGGAGTGTTCTAATCTAGTGACGCAAAGAATGAAACCTACCGAACATCACAATGACTGTACGCATATGATACATATGTTAGGGCAAAAAAATCAATCCCCACAATCACACTGGATCCCAAAAATGCATAATTAACGGGATAAACAAACCAAGAAAAATAAAACAAAAAAAGAAATACACTTTCTATAAGTTCCCATGTAAAACAGACATGTTCACATGTCAATTATGCCAATTACTTCTCTCAATATTAGGAACTGAGGCAGAATTAGTCCTTTGCTCCTACAGCCCCAAGTGGACCTATTAACTTAGATCCTGACATCAGGGAGTAGAGAGCATCAATGGACTGATAATTTACAGGGTGAAACTGAGTGTTGAGATAAACCTGCCCTACCACTACTTTCCCTCCCACAAATCACTTACCTGAAGTATGGCACAGCCTAATTGTATTAGTATACGCACCATCACTATTGTAGCACAAGATAAAGCATTCTCAGTTCCACTGTTAAAGAAGAAACACTGCAACAGCATTTTATAAAGCCTTAATCCATTTCTCAGTCTGCATTACAGTTGGCATATACTGTGTCTTCTGAACACCCACATTGTGCTGCCACATAAGAGATCACGATGCCTTTCAGGCCATTCCCTTGGAGACACTTAAGCGTCATTCCCTGGATCAATGTGCTCACAGTTTGGTAAAGTATTTTTTGCCTGTATTTAAGGGCATCTGTTCATATCAGTGATCTCAACTACACACCACAGGGCACTCAAAAGACTGCAGATATTCTTCAAAAGAATATCTGACTCAAAACAAATGTGATTACTGCCAAATTGTTAAATTTCTGAACATGCTGAAAGCAAAATTGTGTTCAAGTACCATGAAAGCATACAGTGTGAATATTCTACCCAAACCCTTGACCATGAGGTCACCTTACAGAGAGTATGAGTGTACCAACAGTGTGAATAAAACTTGCTACCTCCAACCAATCTCTTAGGAAACAGGTCATTCCAGAACTACAAAAGAAACAGCAAAATGGTTTGGTTCCCCACCTTGCAGAGACAAAAATCCTAAATTCTGAGATGTTCCAATTTTGACATAAATCAGCCCTGGCTGTGCCACAAATTATTCCTGTAATATTACCAAATAACTGTTGTTCTGTCATAATGGTAATAATTCAAAAGCAGGTTTTGTTGACACAGCTCCTCATAAGATGATATGTAGTGGTTTCTTTGTCCTTACAGTGACAAAGATTCTTCTTACTATGAATACAAAAATTTCATTTTCTGACCTTCAGTAAATGGCAAAATTATCTTACCTCCCAAACATAAGGAACTGATTGCATAGAGGGACTTTATATGCACAACGAACAGCTTTAAAAGTTGCCAACTCTTTTTTTTTTTGCAGTAGAATTTGCACAGAGGTTGTTTTATCAGTTATAATAAAATGTTGAGTCCTTTAATACCTCTTTAAATAGCATCAAGTCAACCTTTGCAGCTGCAGTTCAATGAGCAAGTCCCTGAGTTTACTGCACTAAATTAATTTAAAATATCCTGTGGTATACATTAATAATATTCATTCTTCATTCGAAGCAAACCGTAGAACGATTTAAGGCTTCCATCTGTTCATGTAAAGAAGCAGCACCACAGCCTAACCTAAGCACATACTTCAAAAATCTCTAAGGCATGTACAGCTACATGGAGACAGTAGCCAACCAACCCCAGAGATGAATTTAGATGAAAACTGCTGAACAAAAGCTAGAGAAAACTCCTCGAACCTATAAATTCTGTTAGTGTAGTGCCATTGAAAACTGTCCAGAAACCAAATAACAAAATTCTGAGAAACTCAATATATCAGGAAAGCACATGACACACATATACATTAGCAGAGTAAATAGCTTGTTTTATTTTGAAGTCTTAAAATCAATAATTAAGGAACGGCACAATGCCAAGTAAAATCTGTCGTCACTGATAAACAACTGTAGTGACAAAAAACAACATGACACACAGAACTGTGAGGAAGTACTTAAAAAGGAGGAAACGAGACAGGATTAAGCACGGAAAGGAGGAAAACCCAGAAGTGAAATGACATCGACATTGAGCCTCATAATAAAATGTGCATCCAGTGGTTTTCATACTGCTTTTATTGTTGAAGAAAATAAATTAATTTTTATGTTTATTGAATATCCAAAGAACCTTTGCTGGTTCAGAGGCATGAATGACAAATTTCATGCTTACAGCAGAGGCTCTTGGCCCAAATATATAGTCTACATCAGACAATGAAGTTTCACATCATATCTTTCATTTTAAAATAAATATTATACAAGTACTATTTACTAACATAAATAAAAATTACTCTACATACATTATAATTTAATTACTATGCTACCGCACTACTTCTATGGACACTCAGTTATACATAGGACCCTTAAAATGGTTTGTGCTGCATAAAGACGGTGCATAAAAGGCAGGTTTTAACATATTCCATCACAGATGTCAAACAGTACAGAATGTCTGCAAGACTGACTTAGATTCTATATGATAAAATCCTTCTGAAGTCAACATTAAGAATTGCATTTATGAACTTAACAATTCAGACCCAAAATTAAGAACTGAAGTCTTTGGTAAAACAAAGTAACTAAATTAAACATGCTAAGGACTGGAAAAAATGTCACTTATCTTCAAACATAGCACCATATTTAATGCATTTATATAAAGTACAGCTTAGCATATAGGCACTTAGATGTTAAAAAAACTCATGCTTGTAACATGTGTAATAAAGATATTGTCCTCTGCTTATGACATTCTCGGACTTGGTTGCTAATAAGGAATGTAAAATTAATACAAACTGCCATATTTTCTTCTAAAAAGTGAAAACTGAGTTAATTCTTGAAATAGCTGGAGGAAATCCTTACATATTTATTTATATGCAACTGAGGATACTGAAAAGTCAGCATCATATTTCTTTATAATAAAACCAACTAGACACACCAATTTCACAAATTTATCTTTGGCATGAAACTCTACATGTTTCGGCCAGTTCCTTTGTCCATCATCAGGAGTTTATTCACTGTACACTCAGCAATGGTATATGTCATACAGGTTTGTAGACAGCTTACGAGCAGGATCAGGATGAAAGTGAGTTCCATTCTGATCACGCTCGAAAGCTGTCTACAAACATGTATGATATATACCATTGCTGAGTGTACAGTGAATAAACTCCTGATGATGGACAGAGGCACTGTCCGAAACGTGTAGAGTTTGTGAAATTAGTGCATCTAGTTGGTTTTATTATGAAGAAATTTGTTATGATGCACGGTCACATGTACGTAAAATCAGCCTCATAGTATGGAAAATCTAGAAAGTTACTCTAGAGTTTTAGGAGGGTGTAAATTTCTTAACCATTAACACGTTTAAAAAATATAAACACTGAAAGAAAGGTTAACCCAAAAAGTTCTACAAGTTTCTTACATCACACAACAGATGTATAGCTGATATGTGAATTCAGCCTATACATGCCTTAACACATGTGGACGACCTACAGTTATTTGCTGCTTGCATTTATCATATATGACCCCTGTTCAGCACGCACATGCGTGCACGCATGCACGCACACACACACACACAAACTTCCAGCATAATGTCAACAGAGGGTCCAGGTGTAAACATACCTAATCCTGGAAGCCAAATGCCTGGGAATCCCCTCCCTGGGAAACCTCTCACACAGTGCATTACATTGGTACTACATCTCACTCAGATATTTTAAACTGCTTCCAACATGAGACATGCAAAGTTCTCCAGCACTTCAAAAGACATATGTCCAATTACTGTCACCTCAGCAAAGTAAAATGGTTTTAAAACTTTATTATGAAGAAGATTTCTCCTTACATAAATTTCTGCAACTGGCTGCTATTGTGTAGCAGCTACAAGAACAAAGCCTCCTAAAACTCTATAGTAATTCTAGACACGATGTATTTTTACCTGTGCAAGGTATCAATCTACGAAAGAAGTTTCTTCATATCCCTCTGCATTTGTTAGGTGACTCATACGAAGCCAGTAACGACTTCCACAGAACTTAATGGGATCCCTTGCTGGCAACATTAGGAACACAGCTTATGAATATCTCAGTGACACTTTACTAAGATGTCCGAACATTTGCACAAAATACATCTGTAAATCTCACACACACACATATACAAAAAAAAAACTATCTAAATAAAGAATCTTGTAAAAGGAAATAAAAAGAAGTGCAGTGGAACTGAAAAAACATAACAATATATTCTTAAAATCTGTATCTATTGTGAGATGCAATGTTGAATTCAACAAGACATTATACATGATGATGCAGAAAAAATCCGCCATACTTCAGAAGAACGTTCCTTAGGTTAAATTACATTTATATACCCAAAAATACCTAAATCTGAAGTTAAAAAGGGTCATGAATACACTGAAGAGATAAGCTTTACAAAATGAGAGTTGTTATACCAATATTGACTACCAAATACATATTACAACAATGATAATTTGCAGTTTCTGTAATGTTAACACCTGTACTTAACACTAATTAACTTCTGTGTTACATAAAGTCACCGATGAAGAAAATCTCGCACTAATTTAATAAAAATTGTCCTTAGGGTTCTAAGTACTTTACATAGCTATTGGTTCAAGGACAGACCTGTGCAGTGTACAGATAATGCATCATGTAAAACAGGTATAGTACGCAGACCCGCAACAAGACCACAATTTACTCACATTATTACCTTCACAACCATTCGACTTCAGATATAGGTATGTTCGTTTACATCAATGCAAATTAACCTAACCAAGTTCTCCCAAAGTATGACACATTCCTTCTGAAACGTCCAGTATACACAATACCTGAAGTAAAATATCAACTTTACACTCGCTGAATTTCAAACAATTTGACATCGGTGTCATACCACACGGGAGGATCAACATTCCTGTAAAAGAAAGAATGGTCAAACTGTTATCATCCAATTTTACATTCAAGGACGATCACAGACAGAAGCAACATGCAAAGTGTGAGGTTTCATAAATCATGTGAAGCTGTTAGTTGTTGAGCTGATCAAAACATTCCTAGCCTTTTATAGAAACTCAGAGATTCATTATTTTGTTTCTTTATGTATCTGTGTGAATTATTCCTTCCCCCTTGAGACGGTAATGAGATGCTAAACTAGTCAAGAACTTTCCGTTTTATGGAACTTCAAAATTTATGAACATGTTCACGAATGTCCATGACTGTCCCTGTCTGTGCCAAATAAATCCTACATACACACTTGCACCTCATTTACTTAAGCTTCAGCACAATACTATCCTCCAATCTATGCCTATGTCCTACAAACAGTTTTTTCTTTCATGTACACTGACAAAAACTCTGCATGCATTCCTCTTTTCTCCCATGCCTTGCCCCATCTCATCCATGCTGATTTGATGTTATACTATTTCTAGTATTCACATTACATTGGTTTAATTTTGGTGCATGCTTAAAGTGAGGCTTACCTGAGGTAGATAACACCCCACATGTATGTACGGAACCATGTCGTGGTCCCAGAGTTCGCTTGGTACTTTCTGATCAAAATAGGGTGGGGAACTGGCAACAGACCCACTAATGTACCATGCTGCAGAAACTTGAGAATCTCACTCTCATCTGTCAGACCCCTAGAAAGTGTCATATATGCCATAAATCCATGAATAAAAAGGATGCAAATCTCTTAAATTATAGCCCTACCAGAATCTGATGATACCTTGTATCAGTGCTCAGCACCGTCTACCTCAAAACAGCGGTGGCCAACAGTCACATCAGCCAAACATGCAATCTTCATAAACTATACAAGCATACAAACACAACTTAGTAATTTTAAATGCATACTTTTACTGATGTACTTACAGCACAGCTTCTAATATCACACACTAACACTGTGGGAGCCTATTCATGTAAAATGTGTTCAACATGTAATCAAAGCGCATCCAACATCACTGAAGAAGACACAGAAAAAATCACATAATTGATGTGTTTCTTTGGAGATGCTTCCCCAGCAGTTGTAATTTCTGTTGTCATTCCTTTAGGAGTATTAAAAAATACCTAACTCTACTGCACAGAATCCGTCTAGAGAAGCTAACAGTTGCTCAGCTAAACAAGAAAATTCTACAGTAACAGATTCTCGTCATCTTTCTACTGTGACTATGGCTAATTTGGGTCACTCAAAACACTATCCAAAGCCTGATGTATGTTAATATACACTAGTTAGAGCACTACTGTTTTTCACCTTGGACAGACAGCAACTGCTTATCTTGTCAATATCACAACATACTGTAGGTAAAAGTTTAATGAAGAAATAACATTCAAATAAATAAACAATCTGAATTTGCCTCATGTAATTACAAAACATTATGAATGAGGGTTCAAATCACACCCCAGGACACTACCATTAATATATGCACAGCACTTTAACAGCACTGGCAATCACACATAATATGTAAGACTAAGGAGTAATGTTCATAATACCTGGGCATTTTCTGTTAGGTTTGTGGTATGATACAGAAGTTACAATAGATGTGACTGATGTGCTGGACACTGTCCACATATCACACTAAACAAGACAGGCAATGTACATATAACGTAACAATGAGGTGCAATTGCAAAACCATCGTTGCAATGGAAGGGCAATTAGTATTACATATTCTTAGTGTGTGTCCGTAGCCTTAGCTATCCATAATTCAAAGCACATGCACTGTATTATATTGTCATATGTGGCCAGATTTTTCTGCATTATCTCATAAATGGCAGATTTCAGCAGAAATTTACTCAACACAAAAGCTGTGTCTTGATTTTCTCTAATTTTGTCTGAAACATTTCTCATTCTAAGAATAACTGAATGAGAGATTATCATAAATGTACACAAGTCTTCATGCAATGTACCCGTTATTCTTGTCAGATTTTAAGCAAACTTTAATTTTATCAACAGCTATTTGAAAGATATTCAAATATTAAATTTCATAAAAATGTCCAGCGGGAGCTGAATTGTTCCATGTGGACAGACGGACAGAAATAACGAAGCTAATAAGTTACTTTTCCCAATTTTGTAAACATGCCTAACAAGTGACATTTCACAGAACGTGCTCTGTCCCTGTCTTCAAATGGAAAGTAGACAGTAGGTGAATACACTCTGGTGGCCTGCCACAGCAGGTTCTAGAGCTAAGCAATATCAATGTAACATTGTTTTACTGTACATTCATGCCAATGATACAATATATACTCAGGTAATGTCAAAAAGCAGGAAGGAAGATGCAGTTCCATTCAAAAGTACTTGCTATGTTGCGAAGTTAACTGCCCCATTTTCTACAGCTGTTCTTATTCCAAACACCAAAAAACAGGCAACAAAACATCATAGTAAACCTTATGTATCATGCCAACAGTAAGTGATAAAATCTCAATGGGTCACCAACCTGTCAATTGAGGGACAAAGTCCAACACACCTTCCCTGCTTCTACCACTGACTCATTCTCTAATGACAGAGGCAGAGAAAGTGCCTGTAATGTTAAAGACTTCTGCTCTAAAACAACATGACTGATTGCCCAAGGACAGTTTATCAAAATACGGTACAGTGAAACCCATTACTTCATATGTCCACTGAAATTTCACACCCCACTCATCAGTACTCACTTGTCAATACATATTTTCTCCACCTGTGGTACAAGCACTTGCAAAAGCCTCATGATTGTTTGTAGTGGTAGTTTTGTCTTCCAAGAATTCACCCATTCTGAAGTTGGAATCCACTGTCCTCCAGGTCCCATCATTCCAGGAAGGGGTCCACTGCTGCTCCCCTGAGCGAGAGAATGTGCTTCCGTCAGCCGAATACTCTGACGCTACGGAAGCAATAAGGGTATGCAATGCGATACAGAACAAAACACAAAAATGGAAAACTCAAAAGAAAATAATATGTACAAAACTGAAAGTGAACTGAAAAGCAGAATGACTTCAGTCCGAGAAGCGTTAAAATGTACAAGCAAAGTGATACACCAAAACAATATTTATATCATAAATGCTAATTTCACCCACAGTTTGTGAGTCTAAAAAAATTAACATATAAAACACAATATAATAACCAAATTCAGCAAGATTAAGGAGTTTACACATATGACATTAAAATTACAGCCCTTACACATATAATGAAAAATCATAAATGAACATTAGATTTCAAAATTTACTAATTTCTGTGATTACAACACTCTTTGAAGGATCAGCATCATCTGTGATTGGTGCTGTGTATCCTGACTGAAATTCACCACCAGTTTGGAGAAACACTTTATCTCCACCTTCTGCCCTGAATATGTAGGCATACTATTCCTTAGAAATGTGGGTAAATTTCTACAAGTCTCTATGGCGTCACACACAAGAGGGCTATCATCTTTGTAGGCACCACTTTAAGAAATCCTAATTTTGAATTTTCACACCTTGCTGGAACATTTTATTCCAGACGCATATCTTGCTATACGGCAATTCACTTTAATTTCTCCACCATGTCACTGAGTCTTTAATGTCAGTGCTTTAAATAGAAATCACTTCACCAACTAAAAACGGCCATGCACCACCACCCACCGAAACAAGAAAGAGTTCTCTATCTGTCAATCCTCCCGGTGTCTGGACCTGGTGAGGTTTCCTGTGTTGGGTCAAATTAAGCCGCAGGCTCCACTCTGGTGGTGCCCTTCTGTCAATTCTTTAAGTTTCAGCTTTGCATCCATACTTCCCCCAGAACTCAAAAGCTTTGGTTTCCCAGAAGCCGCCCGCCGAGACATCAGAGGAACTTCGGCAGATTGCTGGCTGGCATTGTTTATGGTTAGAACCAGAGCGATATGTGATTGCCAGTGAACCTCTAACCTTCATTCTTGATCCAAGAAAACATTCTTTGAAAATGCTCTGGCTTCTGTCCGTCTTGCAATGATCTAAGAATTGCACACCCCCCCCCCC
>Ga0209629_10001113_pt1 | contig 16303 bp, 8 predicted proteins | sample TergutCu122P5_FD_187286 | JGI IMG/M metagenome (GOLD analysis project Ga0209629, IMG submission 187286) | Cubitermes ugandensis P5 segment gut microbial communities from Kakamega Forest, Kenya - Cu122 P5 (SPAdes) (version 2) | ecosystem: Host-associated > Arthropoda: Insects > Digestive system >...
AATGATTGTGTCAGCATCTAATACATTTGTGGGAAGAGGAGAATTAGGAACAGGAATTAGACCATGTGGATGCCAGTAAACCTGGGGCAGGATACTATCAGGCAAGTATTTCTCTTCAGGTTACTGATGACAAGCAAAGTATAGGTAAGCTTTTCAATTTTGAAGAGTTTACAACCAAAAATTTTATTATGCCTAAATAAATTTTAATTATGTGATGGATTTATCTGCCAAGTGTGAGTTGATACTAACAACATCAGCAGTATAGAGATTGATAATATGTAACAAACAACAGTCCAGAAATTGTAAGACGTGCAGTTTGATTGAAAATCTAACATGAAATAAAGTATTTGTAACTGGTGAAGGTGAGATGTTGACAGGATGAATATAATACATGTATAGAGCAGTTTAAATCTTGTAGTTATGTTGTTCCATTAAGTATTTTAAAATTCTTTTACTGCCAGAATTCATTCTACATGACCACTTCCATATCTTTTTTTGCATAATTTTTACAATTACTGCAATAACATATTAACCTTCAACCTACTTATCATAATGTTGCTGTGCATACAAAACACTGTGGCACCAAAGGTGAGATAAAAAGTGTAACACTGAAGCTGAAATGAAAATAATTAGGTATATTTGTAGTAACTGACTAGACACGGGTTTTTTCCTTGACTATCTAAAAACCTGGGTAGTGAAACCACTGTATAAGAAAGGAGACATAGCTTGTGTGATAAGGTTCCAGGCCTGACTTTGTGTGAAATCCTTATATTTTTGTTTTACTAATTATGTATGTTTTGTATTTTTATGACTTATTCCACATCCTGTTTGTTGGTGTGACTAAATTTTGAATCTGTGGGATGTATAATATATGTGTGCATATATGTATTGTGATATGTAGGTTGAGGCTTACTTGTGCATGTCATCCATACTTCCTGCACACAGAAGAACTGTTATTGTGCCAGTAGACTAGTGTGCATTAAAGCTTCAAAGGAGAGCTAGTACAAAAATGGACTGCCTTGAGCAGGGGGTCAACATTAAATTTTTCCAGGATAATGTACAGTGAAAAAAAAAGTGCCCTAGTTTGAATTTCGTACCATATTCAAGAACCATGAGTCTGGAGGACAACCCACCTGATGTGGTTTCTGCAACATTGTAAAATGAGGATTGTTGTTTAATGATTGAGATTACGTGATGTCAATGGCAGATGAATGAACGAGTATAGAGAACTGGTGGAATTATATGGGCAGGAAATCTGAAGTGCTTGGAGAAAATTCTGCCCTGATGCCACATTGTCCACCCCAAATCCCATATGGACAAGTCTGGGATCAAACCTGGACCTTTGTGGTGTGCGGCCGGTGTCATACCTAGTCATGGTATGTCCTGCAGAATGAGGATATTGTGAGGCAGGTGTAGGTGATGTGCTTTAAAAATTATTGCATAATACAGACTCTTGCAGAGAACTTCGGAATTTTAGTTTGTAATTGCTAAACAATCATCAGGATCCAAGATGTATCACCTCAACCAACACTGTGTACCAAGAATGGTGATATGGAAACCATGTGATGCCAGCATGAGGATTATTGGTTATCTTATCAATACCCAGAGATGCCCCAAAACATCCTTGTTAGGTCATGAAATGTGGCACTTCATGATCCCCACCCATCCATGTTGAAATCACTGTTGTTACCAAAGTCCATGAAAATTCAGCAGGGTCATGCAAAAGCAAAGGTGGCGTTGGAAATTTTTCTTGACTGGCAGGGCATCCTGCATCACAGATTCTGAGTGTGCTGTGCTTTAATAAGCAGATGTGCAGAGGAGGTGCTTGTGTCTTAAAACTCCTGCACATCACTAGCAGCAACTTGTAAGCATGGTACTGTCACATTTCTCCCCAGTCTGATGCTAGTTGAAGGGCTGTCACTGCAAGAAAGCTGCAGTGGTTGAAGTGACTTAGGAAACATCTTTGGAAGGTAGCTCATATTGGCATCAGAAATGCTTAGAGTGACTATGAATGCTGACGTGTTTGGCTACAGTCAGTCTTGCTATTATGTGTGTTCCATTAATGCAAATTGGCTGTAATGTAATTGATGAAAAGATGAATGCTGTTTGTATAATGTGAACTTTTGTGTATTCTTATGTATTAATGTGTATTATGCAATTTCAGCTACCAGTGTGAAGGATTTTTAAAGTCTACTCCAGGTTGCTGTCTTTTGTTTGTTATTATTATTTGATTTTCTATAGTGTGAAATCTCACAAGAACACAACTCTTGTGATATAGCAGAATGTACTGTGCTCAGAGATGGTACATTGAAGGAACTGTGTCTGAGAGCTTCTTGGTATTCCCAACCTGAAATTTTTCTGAAGCTACTGCATAAAACAGGATGAAAGGAGTCTGAATAATTCAGTCCTGGTAATATCATAATTTTATTATATTTAATGTGTTTCAACAAACCAACAAGAAACATAGGTGAGATAAAATACATACAGTTTTTCCTTTACATACTAAAGACTTCATACACTGAGTTCGTAATACTGTAGTTCTGTACAGCTAACTGGCACAGATTTCAAAAATTGAAAACAACATTTATAAAACACTAGAAATATAATACTGAAGACTAGTGATGTTTCTCAAAGAAGGTTGAGGTAACATTTGGCATGGGTGCATCATTTAACAGGTTATGTAAATGACTAGATCTTTTGCAGCTTTGGAATTAGTCACAACACCAAATAGTAATATAATAATACTAATGTAGCACAGTTTACATAAGAATAAAATTGTCTTTCATACTGTGCATTCCTTTCATAAAGCATTTCCATGAGCTACTGAAGCCATGTTCTACTTATCTTTAAAAATGACTAATTCTTAAAACAATTCAAATTACACTTACTACAAATTCATGGTTAATATGGGTATGGAAACATCTATATCAGTAAATACAGCAATCACTGGAGGACAAGATAAAACTTACACACTGGGGTCAGTATTGTATGACAACTGTCATTCCTTGAATAATTTTTTTTTTAAAAACTGTTCATAATACTGAAGGCAGTTTATGATTTATTCTTAAAATACTATTAGTAACTCAACCAAGTGAAATATCAGTTACTGCAGTACAAGGATAATTCATATAAAATTAGATGGCTCATTCTCCCTTTGATTAGTGATCTTTTCTGAATCAATTTGTTTCACATCCCTGAAAATTATGCACAGTTGCTTAACATCATCCATATCTAAAGTAGCCCTACAAATAAATAAAACCATTTTCCTTAAGGAAAATGCATGTACAAGTAACAATATGCAAAACCAACTATGTAACAGCTCACCTATAAGGTCCTTCCAGTATAAACAGAATAAATTGGTTCTAATTTGCAAAACAAATTGAAGGCCTAATTGTTATCTCCTTCCAAAACAGAAATCTACGCACTGTTTACACATATTAAAAGATCTCTCAGGAAGTATATTTTTCCAGATATCACAATACCAAATGTCTAACTAAAATTTAATGAATAATATGCACACCATGAAACAATTCATTTAGTTATGAACTGGTTTCACTGGTGTTCTTTCTGTAATTTAGCAGTAAAAGAGCTCATGGTTTCAACACTGAGGACTTGATACTTTTCTAATGTCACTGCATAATTTAATATTGCCCTGTCCTTTGATTATGACTATTAGCTATGGAAAATGTGACTTACTTCCATAAATAATAATATAGGCATAAATTTGTTTAATTATTAACATGGGAATTGAAAAAGTGACATCAGCCTTATGTAAAATCATGGATTCATCAATTTGAAATTTCCCATAAAAACTGAATGCTCACATAATCACTAAATATATCTTATAAAAGGAATATTCTGTGCTCACAGCTGTTTGTTCATACACTTCATAAGACACACATTAAGTACAATGACCTAAGGCAAATGATGGGAGGACAAAGGAATAACATACAAGAATATAACAGAATTTATAGGCAGTGGTGAATTTCTTTGCCAGAAGCCAGGTATGACTGGAAATCTTATATGGTTCCTGAAATTTGCATGTGCACCTGCTGGTAACAGAACTTGTTTCACATTATGTGGAATCAGTGTGACACAATTAAGGTACATTTGATACTCATTGTAGTCATTCACATTTGCACTAGCGAACCCTGTGTTTGTTCTGACCTTACTCTCTTCAAGTACGTTACTAACTGTAAGTTTATTCTATATGTAATTCTCTTTCCCCCCTCACCTCTGTGGTGTATATATCTACATTTATTTTTCCTCTTTTCTGCTACTTCATGGTCATGTTTCACAACCATGTTTTGTCACTTGTTTAATGCTTCCAGTATTGTATACAATTTAAAGTATGTACTGCTGTGCATTATTTATTGAAGTGTCTAAACTGTTACTCTTATATATGAACTCTGTTCACATCTTGTGTTCAGTAAATGGTGTACTGCATCATGTCCTAGAAATACATGTGCATCACCACAAACCTAAGACTATTTCAGAACGAATTTCCTTTCAGTGCACCCACAAATTAGACACGGTAATAGGATACAACCCATTAAACAGTATAATCTTTCTGAAATACCACTATACCCAGAGCACTAAGACTTGTTGAATTTGGGTGGGGATGATAATAGCCTAACAGTGTATCACAATTATGACACATCGTACTTCGGTTGGCTGTCTCCTCCCAGCATATTTGCTATTGAACAAATTACCACTGCCAATGCTTCAGTGGTTGTTACTATCCTCATGTGCATGCTGGACAAAAGTTTGAGATGTTTCTTCTCCTTTTGCAAACTTAAACAGTTTGTTAAGAGCACCATTTTCTCTGATGTAATGATGTGTGGTCTGATAGAAATTTGCCTCAATCTTCAGGGTGAAGATACCCTGGAGATGGATGCAGTATGCTTGTCTGGTGTCAAATATTAAAGGACAGTAATCTTTGTAATCACCACCATGAGTAACTCAGTTCTTGCATAACCCTGATTATATGACAGTGCTGAAAAATATTTGGCTGAAAACTCATAGGATGTTAATTACTGATATGTGCAAATCTATGTAAGGAATTTCAGTGGCTTATGTTCTTCAGGCTAACTGGCCATTCAGCATGGGCCCCATGGCTTGCAAAAACACTATACATACAGAAATACAGTACTCCAGTTTCTAAGACTGTTTCTAGAATTTCTGATCTCATCTATTACATGGTTCCAACAATTCTTTTAAACAAATAATAATAATTACATTACTATTTACATAAGTGTGTTCAGGGTTCAACATGTTTTGCATTTCTGAACCCTTCAAAGACAACATGTTTTTACCACAAAGAGCTTGTGGAAATTTAAAATTGGGAATTACAGTTTCTCTTTACAACAAGAATGAACACTCTTCAACGTTGGGTTTATCGCATATGGATCATACTTAGTGGGAACCATGTGCTCCAATGAGAATGAGAGTATTAAACCATTCCCAAATATATTTTGTGGCTTTCAGTTTCAGAAAAATTGGGGTTATATATGTATGTCACATGCTAACACACAGAGAATACAGACACATTAAAGTAACGGTTAATATCATAAGTATTCTTTGCATGAAAAGCTACATCGTTTGAGAGTGGTTTTCTACAATTGCAGAAAAGAACAGAAAGATAACATTCAAGTACTGTGAATATGTAATATTATGCCACAGTTATGCTGAACATTGTCCATTTGATACATGTAACATTTAAGATTTTGATGCTATCCTGTCTTCATGCGACTGAATGTTGTTTTAAGGCAAGTTTTTGTACTGGTTTTATTTATGAAACTGATAGCATTAGTTACCAAATGGTCTTTAAAGAATTAAATAAAAAAATTGTTACAATGTACTTTTCAAATATACCTCAGTTAGTGGACAGTGTCCAGCATAAGGGTGAGATCATGAATTAGCCATTATCACAAACCTCCATAGAATTCAGTTGTAACATATAAAATTGAGTACTAGAAGTAGCTAAAATGTTTTTGTATTTAAACTTTGGCATCTGGCCTATGAATGCCATGGTTCTGCTATTTCCTGAGAACTATCCAATTTAAATGCCCACTTTTGGACAGTGTTTTCTCCCTTTTGGTCAAACAGATGTACATTTAAAAGGATATTGTCCTTTTCATCTGTTAAAGGTTAATAACCCAAAGACACACGTTCAGTATATTGCTGAACATAAATGAATATGAATCAGTGGTTGTTTATCTAATATCTGCAGGAATATTTTAAGTTTGTATTTATTTATTATCTTGGCAGACCATTTGTTAGGATGTTGGTATGCTTGTATGAAGTATTGCTGGAAGTTCAGTTCAACAGCATCGGTTGATGGTGTCATACACTACAAAACAGAGGGAATTTATTGTGATGTTTTGTACTGTGAAATCAGTGGACAAGTGCAGAGAAACTGCAGACATTTTAATAATGTTTGTGATCCTCTTTCAAGCAACTGTGTACTGGTTTTGTGTTTGATAATCTCAAATGTGCTGGACCAAAGCAAAGAATAAGAAGTGTCAGAATCATGCAACATGCAGAGGAGGCAGTACAAAGAAGTTTAAGACGCATCATAAACATGAAAATGTTGCCAGAATTTCTTTTGCACTTTTACAACACTCTCACAGATACAAACATATTTTTATAATAATTGCAATTCTGTAGAATATCATGCTGTCAAATCATGCTCTACAAGAAGCTCAAAACTTAAGGTATCAAAACAGTCAGTCCTTTTATGAAGGCCATATATATATATATATGGATTTTGTTCTGTTAATGGTCTTTATTTTTCTGATCATAATTATCAGCTTAAGATACCAGTTCAAAAAAATTTTTTAATACCAGGACAGGTGGATTAATGACGCTGACAAATCAGCACAACATTCATCAAGTGTCATATAATGAAGGTAATTTTCAGGCAATAAGTCTGTACCCCAGAAGAGCGTTACACACTTTTGCTTTAAATGACACTCTTTCTATATGACATTTATTGATATAGGGGTCCTTGTTACCTATTCTGCCACATCTATCACATCTATAGTGCCATTTTTTTTTGAGGGGGGGAACCTCTGCATTTGTTAGGAACATGTCAGTGGAACAGGAATTTTCTGAGAGAAGAACAGTTGCAGTCTATTTCCCTGAACATACTGGGCCAAATTATGGTGGAACTAATACAGAAAAATCCCTGCACTCCCAGGGATCACATCTGTGGGCACAAATTTTCCTACAGAAAACAGTTTTTATCTTGCATGCATCCACCATTTTTAATGAATCAATGTCGGTAATTTCAAATTAATAACTTGAACTCAATGTTTGTTGTGACTACACATCACCATTTAACATAGTGACTGGTGAAAACAATGTTTTGCACCCACTCATTGTTGGAAATGTGGGGAACTGCAAGCAGAAACAATGCTTTCAGTCATGTCAGGATATTGATTTAGGTCTGCTATGCAATGAAACTGGCTTGTAACATAATGAGCTGGCAGATCTGAGAAGTGATGCATTTTTTTTTTTTGCAAACAAGTAAAGTTTATTTGCAAAAGGCATTTTACACACCAACTGGGCCTCCATTATCCCATATTTCCATTACTTCTTGTGGGAGGAAATACACCAATTAAAGGGGATTTGCTTTCAGTTGAATTTTTCTAATCCCAAGTGACCAGAGGTAACAAGGACCCCTCTGTAAACAACCATTATTTTGGATTCCATTTGCCAAATAAACACCAACACAAGATACTAACATCATCTAGTCAGGCATGAAATAGCCAGTGCTTGGCACAGATGGTGGAATTATCCTTTCTAAAGTTGTTTTCATATGTTTTTCCAGACAAAGCAATCCCTTGCCAACTATGGATTTCTAGTAGCTGCAGTATCCATTTGTATCCAGTTTCAGCAGCTGAGGTACCAGTTTGTATATTTGTTGGGAAAGGGGCAGCTTCAACACCTGGGTATCCACATTTGTCATAAGCAGGGCTGTGATGGCATCCAGAACTAGAATACTAGCTTACGGGTACCATTGTGGTATGTCTTGTGACACTCTTTACATTTTATGTCAAATGTTATTCTGTTTATTGCATTTAGCCAAGGAGCAGGAAATTTAGACTGCAGATCCCCTAACCCCCAACTTGACATAACACCTTGGTCTTGCCAGTTGCAGTAATTCACAGGAATGTAAAGCCCTGCGGTTGGCAATGGATTGCTATATTACATTTTGCTTCTTTGATGTAAACATTGATACAAATATTTCTGAAATAAGCAAAAAATTCTTTTACGTGTAATATGGAAGTAATATTATGACAATATAAGTATCACACTGAGATTTAAGAGAAATATATACATAGCTAATAACAAATTACTGTTGTCTTCTGTATACTGCACATGTGCGATAGATCGTTGTATTACGTCGCTGCCACTTGATGTGATGGTCATCTTCTAGATATTCTATGTAAAGCCATCAAACTGAAAAAATGTACATCATCTTTCATGTGTAACAATACCTACAACAATTATTTTTGTAGTAAGTACACTCTTTACACATAAGTCTCTTAACACTGGATGTACCTTATTTATAAGCACAGAAGTTTCTTGTGGGTGTAGTAGAAATATACTTTGGAAAAAATATAATTTAGTAATTGTAAGGCATACTTGAAAACAAAAGTTTATCAAAAGATTGAAAACTGTTTCCTAAGTTTTCATTTTGATTTTATGTTGAGTTACATTCTGCTGGCATACCCGTACAATTTTATAAACAGTTGTGATATTTGCCCACACTCTGGTTAGGACAGGTTACAATATGAAATCTTAGTCTTCTGAATTTTGACTCCATGCATGACTTGAATTAGATACCGATGTTTCAGAGGAACATGCTACCTTCATCTTCAGGTTGATGAATTGTCTGGGCAGACGATCAAGTGAATCGGTTACGTAGGTAATCTGTAAGGAATGTGGTCAATCAGATAACCTGACCAACTATCTTCCTTCTCTGAATCACCTCAGTGTCTACCAATACAATTCCATCACCCTGAAGATAAATGCAGCATGCTCCTCTGAAGTGTTGGTGTCTGCCTAATATCATACACAATGTTAAAACTCAGAAGACTATCATTTTATTGATATCTACTGTGGAAGTCTGAAAACTTATAAGATTTGATATTTTATGGTGGTGTATTTACATCATGATTTTTGGGATAGCTAGGTATCCACACAAATGTGAAGTCTACACCTGAAGAAATGTGTCTATAACCAACATGAGGTAACTTATTTACTTTTACTTAGTCTGAGTGCATGAGCAGCAGAACACCCACACTTCACACTGGCTATTTATTCTTCAAACTGCAGAATTAGAAGTAACTTGCCTGTAGAGGTCAGAAAGAACTGTGTATCATGAGATGTTTTAAATCAAAATTATAGGTATGAAAATGAACAATCTCCCAGGATGTTATAGTCATTACATGTTTTTGCTAGACATGGGAATGAAATGGATTGTAAGAGGGATGGATTGCGGAGGCTTGTAGGATGTAGGAGAGGAACAACCAGTTCCAAACAGGCAAACAGTAATGTGAGAAGTCCTCCGCATGTTAAGTTCCAATTACTGATGATAGTCTGAAAAGTGAAATAGGTAATAAAGATTATTATTTCATGATCGTGAAGAGTTGTGTTTGGTGTTTCCATTTAGGTAACAGGAGGTCAAATTTTCAAGCTTCCAGAATGAACCAAGGAGGAATAACAGTGGACATAAATAACCACTCTAGGCAGCTGACTTAACCTTTAGTGTACAGCCTTTCAAATGCCAGTTTTTCCCTGCAGCTGGAGCACTGTTAAATTTAAGTGACCACTACAGGACAGTTTTTCCTTTCAAATGAAAAGGGTGTACACTGAATGGGATGACATTATTATTCCATTCTTCTGTTAAATGTTAAGAAATATCCTATAACAAATTTATTGGGGTTTGTATCTAGCACACACAAAGTTCCTCACTGGTTTAATCAAAACCTTTTTCATTTAACTGGCAAATGAGGTGGTGACATTGCAAGAATTATACCCAAGAAATGTTGTAATTCTAAGTCATTTTAATGACAGAAATGGAGAAAATCTAATGGTGCCAGTCACTGGCAGGATATAAGGATGACTATCTGTGGGGTCTGAATTGAGATCAAGCAAGATAAAGTACGAGATGAGGAGAAAAAGAGAATTACTGATTTCTGTGAAATACATAATTCTGAATGATATATTTGGCTCTGCTGTAGGGATGAGGTCATACTGATAAGCCCAGTGGGTCACAGTGTAATATGTCCTAATATCTATGACATACTAGATAAGTTAAATTATTTTAAAATACGAGTAGAAATCCTTACCAACGACGGAGAAAAGACAACTGCAGCTCATCTATTTTATAAATTTCACAGACTGATGTAAAAACCACTATGGTTTAAACAAGGCATCCTACTAAATGTTTCCATGACTTAAGGGAAAAAGGAGCTTAGTTTAGCAAGGAAAATCTGATGACATCTGTGTCTTCTGACCAGTGCTGGACCCTGAGACGCCTGCCCAGTTGAAGTTCCATTCCTCTTCCCACACTGTAATTGACATGAGACACTGTTGCTCCCCACAGACAAATAAATAAATAAATAATGGTTTACAATAAGTAAACAATACACACATACATACATACATTCCATACATCCATAAGTGTGTCACAAAGACAACAGGATGTGGAACAAGTCATATATACACAAATATATACAATTTTTACAGTGTAAAATACTATAAACATTTTAAAAACAGTATTATAGATCATCTTACACATGAAAAATTAATCTACCGAGTAAAGGGAGTCTGTATTTAAGTATTTTCTTAAGGCAACTTTAAATTTTGCCTTTTCATTCGTAACGACCGTGGTAAACTGATGAAAAGTTTGATACCAGCATAAAATGTACTTTTTCTGAAGACAAGATAGGTTGGCATTTGGTCTATTGAGATGTACTTATTCCTGGTATTAATATTGTGTATAGATGAATTTGTTTGAAAATTTTCCTGATTACTGATAATTAAGTTCATTCATGAAAGTATATATTGGCAGGCAACAGGTAGAATCCCTCAATTGTTCACAGACTTCTACATGAAGTTCTGGGTTGTGCAACAACCACAATTCTGACAATTTTCAAAGGTAAAATTGAAATCTTCCCACTGTTGGAACATTTACCCCAGTAATTATTCCGTATTTTATAACAGAAAAAAATGTGCACAGTAAATTGATTTGAGAGTGTTACTGAAATGAACATCGACCTTAAGGCATAACATACTCCACGTAACTTAGGAATATGTGAATTTAACGTAGCCAGGCTTGGAGTTAGTAGATAATCCAATCAATAATCTTAATGGGTATAAAATTTCAAATCCTGAGTATAACTGTGATGGTCTTCCATGTTACATACCTGTCTCTCATTTTACACGTTTTGTACATGAAGTGAATACTTAGGTGGACAATCAAATGGATCTTCAGGCTCATCCAAGTGTGGAAAATAATCCAGCTTGCCAGTTCCTAAGGATGAAAGGAGGCGCCAGAAAGCTGGTGCCAAGCACAGCCACAAGGCCAACAGAACAGCAAACATGACAGCTATAAGTAGACGTGGCAAGTCTGATTTATGAGCCGCACAATCCAACCAGTTGCCTCCGAAGCTATGAGCAGCTTCCAAAGCATTTTTATCTCCCATACCATCAGTCTAGAGGAAAGGAGGAAAACTTACATTTCTGAGGTACTTAACTATTTAAAATACTATATGTTTATCTTAATGAACATATTAATTTGTATCATATTTATACAAAAAGTGCTCAAAATCACACAGTTTATCATTATTTAATTATTATAGACCATACATGTTATTTTCAATGATAAAAATGTCATCACTTTATAATGTTGAATTTTAATTACCTGCCTTCATGCTTAAATGTTTATATTTCTAATTAATTAATTAATTAATTAAATGAAAATATCTGTCTTCTCCTTATCTGAGTAGGTTATGTGCCTTATAAGATATCTAATAACTAATGCTGAGCTTTCACTCACGAACATTGTTATAACTTGGGAGGGTTAAAGTCAATGAACTTCAGCACAATTATTACATACATAACTCAGACACAACCAAAATATGATTTTGTATTGTCATAATACTTATATAAGTATTGTATATTATAAGTGCCAGTTTTGGATAAATTATTTTAAAATACCATAAAGTACCAGGTCTATTGCAAAAAAATCATGTTCTAACCTTTTAAGCTATGACCCAGAGTGTTAAAAGTCTCGTGCAGAATAATAGCCTTATTGAATCCAATCACTTCCTCCTCTAAGGATATTACCAAAAACATATAAACTTGAAACTTGCCTCATCTTCAAATGGTAATGTTTTCACATGAGTTTCAGGCAAACGACCAGTGCCTCTATCAGGATTGCCAGTGCCATCTATGTTTCTAAGACCCCAGGCGAGTTCGAGTTGGTGCTTTAATCCAGGATCTGTTAGAACATCATCTGGTTCAAAGTCACCTGCTATTGGAAAGGAAACTTGAAATTATTAACATAAAAATATTCTCTGCATCCAGCAGGCCTACACCTATGAAAACATTGCTGCTGTGACCTCTTTCCTAATTAACTGGTTGCACCAGCAGCAGAACAGTCGAGTGGATCACTTCTTGGATAATGGTGGATGAAAAGGGGATCCAGTCACATTATGTGTAGATGATTTCAATTTTCTCAACAGACCACAGTGAAACCACATCCACTGTTAAAAAACTTCAGATGTGCAATGGTAACACAATGGCTTATTTCTAATATTGTTTTTGAGTAGCACTGTACTGTGTAGATATTTTTAATGACTGAGCACTGTATGTTGGACTATGTTATATTTTGACATATCCAAAGTCACATGTATGGCTGGCTGGATTGAAATAAATAAATAAATGGCTAAGCTGAGTTTATCATTAGAACATCACACAGTATCGAACATACACATGCAGAAGACTACAGTGTTACTGGATGAAAACTCATAATCCAACTAGGTGATACATTTAATACGTAACACAAAAGTCACATTACAGGCTAGCCCGAAAATGTGCCTGACTTCATGGTTTATTTACTTTTTTACCTGTAGATTCAGAATACACCTAAAAATTTGGCACTTAATTTTGTATGACATTTTCAAGCTGGTGAGGAATTAAAAGTATATGAAACTAGAAAATTACAGAAGCCCAATGTTTCTTAAGAGGTGACAAATGTCGCCAATTTCAAATGCAATTTTCGTATGTCTATCACTTCCTTTTACAGGGCTGTTGTTAATACATTTCTTAGTTTATACAGGTTTTAATGTACAAGTACAGTAATTGTAAGAATAAAAAATATGGCCATTGTATTTGTAGCTTGGTAATTTGAGTGTAAAACATCCTTTTATCCGGCGTCTCAGTTTTGTCCATCTTTGGTCTGGATGACCATAACCAGTGTGACTGTGTGAAAGCAACCTACATTCACCACTGTTTCATTCTGTTGTAGGTGTTTAGTGCATAAAGATATCAGAATTCAGTTATCACATCAGTACATAATAGAACACTGGTCACATGAATGTCATAATGAATGAGCAGTATTACTACAGTGCACTTTATTCTAAGAAAAACTCAGATGAAGAACAGGCACGTCCATTAAGTTTTTGGTCAGTCTGATCTGGGTGATTTTATTTTGGTGAATGACAATATATGTATATTCATAGAACCATAATAATAATTAAGCAATTTCATTACTAGTCTATTTAAAGATAAATTTGCATGACAGACAATGAGATTTTTCTTGCCTATGACAAAGCTATTTAGTGACATTTCTCTCTCTATTGGTTTGCCAATAAAACTGCTTCAAGAGTTCATTGCTAGTGTTTCACAAAATGGTTCATGTTGTATTAATTACATAGATACAGATGGACATACATACACACAATTAATTATATAAATTATAAAGGAAAGAATGCAGTCTTGTGACGTGTAACACCGTATCACTGGGTATTAATTTACCAACATTTCTTAGAAATCTACTGCATCCACTTAACGTTAGTGGATTTCTGGACTTTCTGGATTTTGTTCGTTACAATGAAAACAGTACATTTTGGAAATTGTGCATTTCCTTCCATCATTGAAAAGGGAGGTGGCATCTATATCTGATGTCATTAGAAAGAGCTAATCTCAAACACTGGATGATCTAAAGAAGATGGAAATGAACTGTTTTTGAGACACTGTTCAAAAAACAAACAACAGACAAATCTGGAAACCCAGTAATCCCCAGAACAAATCTTCATATTAAATGTTCATGTATTCAGATACAGTTATGGAGAAGGTATTTCACTTTTACACCGTAAATTAAGAAGCTGATGTAGTTGGTACTTTTATCATTTTAAGGAAAATTATTTAACTGTTTTGATTTACTTACACTTTCTGTTCATGCAGATGAACATTTCCTATACAGACAATAAAGCTTACCAGGTTGCAGCATGAGGACACTGTTGCCATCCTCAACATAAACTGACCAGCTAATCTGTGCTACCAGTGAATCAACCTGGGTGAGATGAAACAAAGATACTTTTTATTTAACAGTCCTATCACTTTATGCACTGAAACTATGAAGAGTATTCAGTATTATTTTATTCAATATAAACAAAATGCTTGCTTACTTTCTTCTGTTTAGCCATACTTGCACAGCCAAGGTTACAAGCATAACGATCCGTGGTGTGGCTATACGCTTCCATGCAAGCTGGAATGAAAAAATTAAATGCATATGTGTTATCAACAAAACTAATAGCTTGCAAACAAAATGGTAAACAAGCTGCCCACATCCATACATGGGGAAAACACTGATACTCCTAAAAGCATCCCCCCCCCAAAAAAAAACCGTGACCAAGGATACGAGGTTTACATTTAACAGGCTTCCCCACCCCCTGTTTGTGCACCTAATATTACAGAGTTCCCATTAAGAAAGTGAAGAAGCTACTCTACTAGGTAAGGACAAGTTCAAGATAAAAAAAAAATTATTATATTAGCAGGGCAGAAATCACAGTCACTGAATCGAAAAAACATAGAACATTGGATGACTTTTGGAAAGGGTACTGATATGCTGCACAGATTTTAATGTAAATAAAGAATACAATTTAGATCATCCAATTAAACAATTTTACAATTTGGACTTACACCAGTGTAACACTGTGGATCCCAACATACTAATACTGTCACTGCACACAATGTATTGATTTACATATAATTAATGAAATGTCTGAAAATCGGAGTTTTCAACCAAAACTTGGCAGCGACACACCAAAAATAAAGTTGTGTTGTGCTGACTGTATACTTTATTATATTCATTTAGCAACCCAATATTTTTGTAATTTTTAGGTCCAGTGGCAGAATTGCAAAATGCGACTGTTAGCATCATCATGTCTGTCCATGTGTCTGGCTGGCCGTCTGTCTGTCTGTCTGCATGGAATAACTCAGCTCCCACTGGATGGATTTCATAAAATTTGATAATGGGGTATTTTTCAAAATCTGTCTTGAAAATTCAAGTTTCATTAAACTCTGACAAGAATAATGGGTACTGTACATGAACACCAATATACATTTATGATCATATCTCACTCAGTTCTTCCAAGAATGAGACATACTTCAGACAAAAGTTGTAAATAAAATCAAAACACACATTTTATATGCAATAACTTTTTTTAAAAAATCGTGCCTTTTATGAGATAATGTGGAAAAATATTGTAGAGCTGGACAGGACACAGATGACAATATGGCGCATGTGCATTATATGCTGGATACCTAAGGCCATAAACAATCAGGATATGCAATTCTTACTGCTTCTCCACTGAAACAGTGGTTGCATTAACATGCCCGAATGTTGTAAGTACATTGGCTGTCTTATTGTTTACTGAACAGCGTAAGACTGGGATAGCATAGTCAGTATAATGGCTTGCCATGGGCTGGATTGTTTGAGGCTTGAAATCCTGTGGAGGCAAGAGATTTTCTCCTCTCCATACCCATCCAGATCAGCCCTGACGACCACCCGGCCTCATAAGGTATAGTGGGTACAGGGTCTCTTTGCCACTCCCATCTAGTGCCCAGATTAAGCATGGGTAGAGCTGTACAGCTACCCCCCCTCTGTGCCTAGACTGGGAGATTGTGGTATGATCTTTATCTTTAACTGGTAACATCAGATGGCATAGTGCAACTGGAGTAGTGTTATGTGAGAATGTTTTACAGTTACCACTATACTTTG